>OGLR01000518.1_pt1 | contig 17639 bp, 17 predicted proteins | sample 1572931 | NCBI WGS metagenome assembly OGLR01 (sample SAMEA2581997, study PRJEB24529) | metagenome | biome: Human gut stool | place: China | collected 2011 | reverse complement strand
GATTAATAATCTTATCGCCAACGCAGCCGCATGCGTTTTTAAACAGATACCAATGGCTCCGGCAACATATACGGAAGAGGCTCGCAAAAACGTCAAGAATAATTACCCGGCATAAGCGTTCGTTACTCTTTGTCGGCACCAATGGTAAGCATTTTGAGGTCGTAGTACGAGCCGTTGTAGATATTGAGGTCCACATAGCCTTTTATGCCCGGCAGTTTTCCGGCATCGGTATGCTGCCAGAATTTCCATTTGCCTTTGTACTCCACCTTGTCAACATAATAGTGGGCTATCCAATAGGGATAGTCGTCGAATACCGGCGCACTGAGATACTGCTCCTTAAACTTATAATAGGTATATATAATGGGCTTTACGTGATATTTGTCCTCAACGATATGAAGCCATGTAAGCACGTCACGCTGGAAGTCTTCTACAGATGTGTTTTTGGGTTTATGCTCAATATCGAGAACCGGCGGGAGGTCACCATCCTCAAGCCTTACGTTGTTGAGAAAATGGTACGCCTGCGCCCTTGCCGTAGACTTGTTGCTCCAGAAATGGTATGCGCCACGAATGAAGCCATACTCACGGGCCTGATAGAAATTGTCCTTAAAGTTAGGGTCGACACGTGTTGAGCCTTCTGTAGACTTTATGATTATAAACCTCAGCGGACAGCCTTTTATTACAGCATTGCCTTTCAGGTCGTCCCAGTTTATGGTTCCCTGATAGTGTGATATGTCTATGCCGTGTATCTCGTAACCGTCGGGATATCGTGCATCGCCATAAAGAGCTCTCCAGCGGAACCCCGTAGGACTTACAAAAAAATAGTAGAAAGCCCAAATATAAAAAAAGACAATAGCCACACCGCCAACCCACCATGTCCAGCGCGGATAGCGGTTTAGCCTTGCCATAAAAGAAGAATGAGCGCGGCTGCCATTCTGACGACGGCGCCTCGATGCCGAAGTGTTGTGTTTTCTTGTCGTCTTCTTTATAGTCGCGCTCATTCAGATAATACAGTATTGCTATTACAATTACAAATTACTTGCCTTCCTGCTCAAGAGCAAGAGTGCGTGTGGTAAGGTCGCAAACTGACGACGGTCCCCAGTACTGGATAGGGCCAGGATATACGAAGCTGGTCTCCTTTGCCCACTCCTCACGATTAGCAGCGAAAGTCTTGAACGGCGCACCGTCAAGTTCAACGAGAGCCTTACGGATAACAGGCTTCATCTCACCGTTACGGCGCTCCATGTTCATCATCATTGTGATAGGCACACCACCTGCTACCCACTCGTCGGCAGGAGCTGTAGTGTTCTTTACAATCGCCATGTAACCGGTCTTACCGTTAGCGATGAGCTGTGCGGCGCTTGTTCCGAGTGCATAGCAGTAGTCGGCATCGAAGTTAGATGGAGCAGCGCAGCGTCCCTCATATCCGAAGAAGTGGTGCTGTGCATTGAACTTGCCAACATACTTGCCTTCCTTCTTCCACCTGTCGAGCTTAGCAGCAACCATGTTGCTAAGGAGCTTCTCTGTCTCGATAAGAGATACCTGTACGTTTCCGTGCGGGTCACGGTCAAGAGCAAGCTGACGTGCGACACTTGTCGGGAGGCTGTTGAATACAGCGAGGTTGTCCTCTGCGATGTGCTGCTTAACGAAGTCAATCTGCTCGCTGCGTCCGAGGTTTTGTGCCTCAGGCAATGCGAGGACATCATTCAGCTCAGCAATAAGCTTCTTGATAGCAGGAATGAACTCGATAAGTCCCTCTGGGATGATAACGGTACCGAAGTCGTTACCGTCAGCGGCACGGTTAGCAACAGCTGTAGCGATATATGTGACAACATCGTCGAGAGAGAGAGCCTTAGCCTCAACCTCCTCAGATACGAGACAGATGTTTGGCTGGCACTGGAGAGCGCACTCGAGAGCGATATGAGATGCAGAGCGCCCCATTACCTTGATGAAGTGCCAGTACTTACGCGCAGAGTTACAGTCACGCTCGATGTTGCCGATAAGCTCAGAGTATGTCTTACAAGCTGTGTCGAAACCGAAGCTTGTCTCAATCTGGTCGTTCTTCAAGTCGCCGTCTATGGTCTTAGGACAGCCTATAACCTGAACGCCATAGTTCTTTGCGGCATAGTACTCTGCGAGCACGCAAGCGTTTGTATTTGAGTCATCGCCACCGATGATAACGACAGCCTTGATGTCAAGCTCACGGATAATCTCAAGACCTTTCTCGAACTGCTCAACCTTCTCAAGCTTTGTACGGCCAGAGCCAATCATGTCGAAACCGCCGGTGTTGCGGTACTCGTCGACAAGCTCTGCTGTAAGCTCCATGTAGTTATGGTCTACAAGACCACCAGGACCGAGGATAAAGCCAAAGAGTTTGTTCTCCGGGTTAAGTTTCTTGATAGCATCGAAGAGACCTGTAATCACGTTGTGACCGCCAGGAGCCTGACCACCAGACAGGATAACACCTACATTCATCTGCTTGGCAAGGCTCTGCTCACCCGGAACGAACTCGATAAGCGGCATTCCGTATGTGTTAGGGAACATAGCTTTGATTTCTTCCTGATTGCCGACACTCTGTGTAGGCTCACCTTCCTGTACCTTTACGGCACCCTGAAGACCTTTTGGAAGTTTTGGCTGATAAGCAGCTCTTTCTCTCTGCAAAAGACTCTTTTTCATTTTCTTGTTTTTTATTTATAGATGAATAATTCATATTTCAGATGCAAAATTACTGTTTTTCTATGAGAAAAGGAAAGAAAAACAATGTTTTTGATATTTTTTTTGGCTCTCAATGCGTACTTTCTTTTTTTTTTCATATCTTTGCCTGTAACAAATATAAAAGCATCATTACATTATGGCTAACAGAAGAGAACTTAAACAAATCATTAACATTGTATGTGGTGACATGTTTGCGGAGTGCATTGCGACAACACTATACGCAAGCAACGTTGACGAGGAAAGCGTAAACAACATTATGGCATCCATACTGGTTTTCCACGATGACTTCATCAGAAGAGTATCGCATCCGGAACCGGGAATGAGACAAAAAGACTATTTCCGCAAACTGAAAGCCGAATTCATGAAACAGGCTTCGGAAATAGTTGACCACATAAACGCATTGGGATAAAAGCACAACAATACATGATACAAAAAATAGCACAGTATATCCTATATAAACTTATGGGATGGCAGAAAAACGTAACCGTCTGCCATCCCGACAAATACATCATCTGTCTGGCTCCCCACACAAGCAACATGGACTTCCTTATAGGCCAGCTCTACGCTAAAGCTGAGGGCATAAAGTCGAACTTCCTGATGAAAAAGGAATGGTTCTTCTGGCCTCTCGGCCCAATATTCAGGGCGATGGGAGGAATACCCGTATGGAGATCGAGGCACAGCAGCATGACAGACAACCTTGCACAGCAGGCAAAGGATATGAAGACGTTTCATCTGTGCATAACTCCTGAAGGAACAAGATCGCTTAACCCAGAATGGAAAAAGGGCGCATATTTCATTGCCCAAAAAGCACAAATTCCATTGCTGCTCTATGGCGTAGACTATGAGAAAAAACTCATTGTATGCACACGGAGCCTAATCCCGTCAGGCGATGTGGAGAAAGAAATGAGAGAGATAAAACTGTATTTCAAGGATTTCAAGGGCAAGCATCCCGAACTGTTTACTATAGGAGAGGTTTAGCCTATGAGACATAGCAACACAGGTATCGGAATACTGAGGAAATGCTACACGGCACGTTTGGCGGCAATCGCCTTTTCTATGCTGACGGCAACAGGCATCACCGCACAGGAAACAGAATGGAAGACAAAAGTCGAGAACAACACTGTTACCGTGACGCTGGATGAGGAGTTTGCACAACAGGAGATAACAGACAAGCTGGTCAGCAAGACTTATAAGAAAATAAAAAAAGGACTGCCAAAACATTACGGCAAGCTGAAACTTAAGGTAATGCTCAACGGCATGCCCCTCGAAGACTATGTGCCAGGAAACATAACCAACTTCGACGGTGCCGACCTTTGGGAAGATATTGAGTACAAGGGACGGCAATGGGTATCGAATGTTTCAAGACCAAACAACATAAGCCACGGACTTGCCAACAGACATTTGTCGCTGTGGGCAAGCCACGGACGCTACTACGACCAGAAGAAAGGCTTCTGGAAATGGCAGCGCCCTAATCTGTTCTGCACCACAGAAGACCTGTTTACCCAGACCATCGTGGTGCCTTTTCTTATACCTATGCTCGAAAACGCAGGCGCAACGGTTTTCACCCCAAGAGAGCGCGACTGGCAACGAAGGGAAATTATTGTTGACAACGACCGTGGCTCTTGCTCGGCAAAGTCGTTCTATTCGGAACATTCCTCAAACGCCCCGTGGACAAATACGGAAGAAAAAGGGTTTACATTGAGAGACAGCGTTTTGAGAGACGGGGAGAACCCGTTCGCCATGGGCACAGCCCGAATGATACGGACAACAAAAAAGGCAGACAAAGCCGTCGCCCTATGGCAACCACATTTTGAAAAGGCAGGACGATATGCTGTTTATGTAAGCTATCAGACTCTGCCAAACAGCGTTGACGACGCACACTATACCGTCAGACACAAGGGACAGGAAACCGAATTCATCGTAAACCAGAAGATGGGAGGCGGAACATGGGTATATCTTGGAACTTTCGATTTCGATGCGGGAGAGAACATGTACAACAGCGTCACCCTCTCAAACCAAAGCAAAAAGAAAGGAGTGGTGACTGCCGATGCCGTAAGATTTGGCGGCGGCATGGGAAATATAATCCGTGGCGGCACGGCAAGCGGATATCCGAGAGCGTTGGAGGGAGCACGATACTATGCGCAATGGGCTGGCGCCCCCTACTCTATTTATAGCGGAAGGAACGGCACCAACGACTATGCCGACGATATAAACACCCGATCGCTGATGACAAACTGGCTTGCAGGAGGCTCTCCGTACGTTCCGGCAAAAGCCGGAAAAAAAGTCCCCATTGAGCTTTCGCTTGCCATACACAGCGATGCAGGATATGAACGTGACTGCAAAAGCATCGTGGGCTCACTGGCCGTCTGCACAACCGACTTCAACGACGGCAGGCTAAATGCCGGCATATCACGAATGGCATCCATGGACTTTGCGTCTGCTCTTTTAGCAGGAGTGACAAGAGACTTGTCGTTCCACTACAAGAAATGGAACAGACGATATCTGTGGGACAGAAACTACAGTGAGACGAGACTGCCAGAAGTGCCTTCGGCTATTCTCGAGACTTTGTCACATCAGAACTTTCCCGACATGAGACTCGGGCAAGACCCGAATTTCAAATTCACCATGGCACGCTCAATATACAAAACCATACTGCGCTATGTATCTGAAATGCACCGCAAACCATACATAGTTCAGCCTTTGGCACCTCACTCATTCACAGCTATTATTACCGACGGAAACAAGGTACGGTTGACATGGAAGGCACAGAAAGACGAGCTTGAGCCTACAGCCACACCTACATCATACAATATATATGTGGCTGCCGGCACGGGAGGTTTCGACAACGGCACCAACGTGAAAGGCTCTTCATATACCATGGAGCTTGAGCCGGGAGTAGTATATTCGTTCAAAGTCACTGCAGTAAACAGAGGTGGCGAGAGCTTCCCCTCAGAGACTCTTTCGGCTTGTTATCAACCCGGAGCCACAAGAACTGTCCTTGTGGCCAATGCGTTCACCAGATTGTCGGCACCAGCCGTAAGGGAGAATGCGCGCGAACAGGGTTTCGACATGGACCTTGACCCGGGCGTAAGCTATGGCCTTACAGCAGGATGGAACGGCAAACAGCTATGTTTCGACAAGTCGAGAATGGGAATAGAAGAAGGATGGGGATTAGGATGTTGCGGTGACGAGCTGGCAGGCAACTTCATTGCTGGCAACACATTCGACTATGTAACAACACACGCCGATGCCATTGCGTCCGCAAAACGCTACAACATCTCAAGTTCCTCAGCCGAGGCTATAGAGAGAGGTATCATAGACCTTAACAACTTTGACATTGTAGACATTGCCTGCGGACTGCAAAAGTTCGATGCCGCAAATCCTGCATATTACAAATCTGTGACTCCCGCAATGCAGCAAAAACTGCGCTCATATACGCTCAACCATGGCAATATAATGGCAAGCGGCGCATATATAGGCTCCGACCTAAGACAACCAGATGAGAGACAGTGGCTTGATGCGACTCTAAAAGTCAGATACGAGGCTTCTATGCGCACAGACACCATAGCAGGCATTAAGGGCATGGGCACGGAATTCGATTTCTACCGCCAGCTCAATGCCGACCACTATGCGGCGACACGATGCGACATCCTGACACCTACAGAGTCTGCCTTCTGCCCCCTGCAATACGCCAATGGCTACAGTGCAGGAGTGGCATACAAAGGCAACGACTATTCCGCCTTCACTCTCGCATTTCCGTTCGAATGCATCACCGACCGTGAGAAACGGAACAGCATAATGCAAGGAATACTGAAATTTCTCGAATAAAAGCAAAGCCCCCTGCCCCCCGGCGGGGGGATGCAACAAATAAATATTATTTTAAATTCCCCCACCGGGGGCTAGGGGGCTCCTTATAAAACTATGTACAAAATTCAAGCAAACCAGTCAGGCACACGCTCTATCGAAGTAAGCGACCTGCATCTGCAGACCATAGAAAAATATTCTCTGCTCCGCGACCTTATAGACAGCAACGGCATCATAGACGAAACAGTGCTCGACAAGCTGAAACTCAACGTCCGCGCAATGCTCGAGTCTGAGGCAGGACAAGACAAAGACCTTCTCGACCTTTGTCTCGACATCATCTACAACAGCAACATGAAGGCGTTCGGACTCCACAAGCTGATATTGCTGTATGTAGACTGGAAAAGCAAAAACGAAGTAATCTGAATTACGAATTACGAGTTTTAATTTACGAATTATCGGCAAAGCCGATTTTGAATTAATAATTTCAAATTCTCAATTCCCAATCGTAGCGAAGCGAGAATAATTCGTAACTCAAAATTCCAAACTCAAAATTGACATGAGACTATCAGACTTCCTTCCCACGACAAAGAAGGAATGTGAGCTGCGTGGATGGGACGAGCTTGACATCATCCTGTTCTCTGCCGACGCATACGTAGACCATCCCTCATTTGGCGCAGCTGTAATTGGCCGCACACTTGAGAAAGCCGGTTACCGGGTGGCTATTGTTCCGCAACCCGACTGGCACGGCGACTACCGCGACTTCAAGAAACTTGGCAAGCCAAAGCTGTTTTTCGGAATAGCGCCAGGCTGCATGGACTCTATGGTAAACAAATACACTGCAAACAAACGGTTGCGCAGTGAGGACGCTTATAGTCCTGACGGCAGACACGACTGCAGACCAGAATATCCAACCATAGTCTATACACGCATTCTTAAAAGCCTGTATCCCGATACGCCTGTGGCTCTTGGAGGCATCGAGGCTTCTATGCGGAGGCTCACGCATTATGACTACTGGCAAGACAAGCTCATGAAGTGCATACTTTGTGAGTCGGGTGCCGACATCATCATCTACGGAATGGGAGAAAAGCCCATACTGGAACTTAGCCGCCAACTTGCCGACGGCAACAGCATAGACAGCATCCACGATATTCCACAAACTGTATATCTGGCACGCAAGGCCGATATTAGCGGCGGAATAACCCAAGACGACATCGTTTTGCATTCTCACGAGACATGTCTTCGTGACAAGAAGGCTCAGGCAGAGAACATCAGACATATAGAGGAAGAGTCAAACAAAATGCATGCGCAAAGGCTGCTGCAGGAGGTTGACGGCAAATATGCCGTGGTAAATCCGCCATATCCTCCCATGACCACAGAAGAGCTCGACGCATCTTTCGACCTGCCTTACACCCGAATGCCACATCCAAAATACAAAGGCAAGCGCATTCCGGCATACGAGATGATTAAGCACTCCGTGAACATACACCGCGGATGTTTCGGCGGCTGCGCCTTCTGCACCATATCCGCGCATCAGGGCAAATTCATCACCTGCCGCTCAAAGGAAAGCATTCTTAAGGAAGTAAAAAAGGTTGCACAGATGCCCGATTTCAAAGGCTATCTGTCAGACCTTGGAGGACCGTCGGCAAACATGTATGGAATGTCTGGCCGCAATCCAAAAGCCTGCGAGAAATGCAAACGCCCGTCGTGCATACACCCGCAGATATGTCCCAACCTCAATACCGACCATTCCGCTCTTATAGACCTATACAGAGCTGTCGACGCATTGCCCGAAATTAAGAAAAGTTTCATAGGCAGCGGTGTCCGTTACGACCTGCTTCTGCACTGCAGCAAAGACGAGAAGACAAACAAGGCGGCGCAGGAATACACCCGGGAGCTGATAAAAAACCATGTGAGCGGCAGACTGAAAGTTGCGCCTGAGCATACTTCCGACCGTGTGCTCTATCTGATGCGCAAACCTCCGTTCCAACAATTTAGCGAATTCAAGCGCATATTCGACCGCATAAACAAGGAAGAAGGACTAAAACAGCAAATAATTCCTTACTTCATAAGCTCACATCCGGGATGCCGCGAGGAGGATATGGCAGAGCTTGCCGTAATAACGAAGAAGCTTGACTTCCACCTTGAGCAGGTACAGGACTTTACCCCTACTCCAATGACTATTAGCACCGAGACATGGTATACAGGCTACGACCCATATACCCTACAGCCTGTAGAGAGCGCAAAGACACCACGCGAGAAACTTGCACAGCGCCAGTTCTTCTTCTGGTATAAGCCAGAGGAACGCAACGCCATTGAGCGTGAGCTTCGTCGCATAGGTCGCCCTGACCTCATCCCACAGCTATACGATTATGCCCCAACTGCCACCAAACCTGTCGGCAAATATAACAATAGCAATGGCGGAAAGAAAAAGTCCTTTAACCCAAACTTCAATAATAATGGACAAGTAAAGAAAGGACGGAAAGACAATAAGAACGGAAGAGGGAAGAAATAAAATTAAAAGGTGAAGATTGCTTGTGTGCAATCTTCACCTTTTTTCTTTTCTATTTTCTATAGTATTTCTGTAATAAAATATTGAAGTATGTATTTAAGATATTCAATTTCAAAGGTTTACAAATATCAAGGTGATGTCAATCAAAAGTTATGGTGTTAATACAAAAACCTGTATCCTCGTCCTCATACTCAAAGTCATCGATAAAATCTATCATCTCTTTCTCTGTTCTTCCTTCCTTAGAAACACCTGTTTTTCCACACCAGATATTAATTGCTTCGTCAATTGTTGAATAAGCACCTTCACAATCATCAAAAAGGTTTCCATATGCTGTAACATAGCATTCTTCGAGAAAGAAACCATTCTCGCTATGTGTATAGAAAACGTTGCAACAAGGTTCTATTTCTCTCCAACTGATGGAAAGTTCATTTTTAAGGGCCTTGTTTAATTCTTCGAAGAAGAGCTCGCATGAAGCCCATGCGCTTTCTGTATCAAATGACAAAAGAGCAAAATTTTCTTGCTCCTTCTCCTCATACTTAGCCCAACAAATATGCCCCCTTACCGAAATATCTTTCTTCTTAAAGTCAATACCATAGTGCTCAGCCAAAAGACTCAAATCCACATTTCTATTATTCACCCCCAACTCTTGGAGCGTATTCCAAAGACCGAAAACAGCATTGCGTGAGCCTGTAACCTTATACTGAGTATCACAAACATTTGCCATAAAATAGATTTTTTATATTTTTATTTCAATTTTCTTTCACCAAGGACACACATTGTTGTAATCTCCTAATTCTTCTGCCAAAGTATCTCTATCAGCAAATATCTTTCTAAAATCTACTATATGTCTTCTAAAGTCATCTGCAACATTTTTATTTTCTATTTCTATCCTTCTTGCCTTAGCCATTTGACAATATTCTTCTTCTTGTTCTATTCCAGCAAATCTTCGATTACACAAATTAGCAGCTATACCTGTAGTCGCACTACCAGAGAAAGGGTCAAAAATCCAATCTCCAGGAGCAGTAGAAGCGAGTATTATACGTGTCAACAAAGCCAAAGGTTTTTGTGTAGGATGCTTTCCACACGTTTTTTCCCATCTTCCAATAGCAGGAAGTCTCCAAACATCTGTCATTTGTTTGTTATCATTAAGTATTTTCATCAATTCATAATTAAACCGATGAGGGACCTTCTGGCATTTCCTTGCCCATATAATAAATTCTGTAGAATAAGTAAAAAAACGACACGAAATATTACATGGAGGATTTGTCTTTTGCCAAGTCACAACATTCAAAATCTTATATCCAAGCTGGGTAAGATTGTTTGCCACAGAAAATATATTGTGATATGTGCCTGAAATCCAAATTGTCCCATTATCTTTCAGCTTATCTCTGCACAATCTTAGCCACAGCCTATTCCATTCGTCCATCTCTGCCTGTGTTTTTCCTTTATCCCATGTACCCTTGTCTACACATACAACTTTCCCTGCTTGCAACGATATACCACCATTTGAAAGAAAATATGGTGGGTCGGCAAAAATCATATCGAACTTAAAATCGAAATCATTTAAAAGTTCGAACGAATTGCCTTTAGCAATAAGAAAATCGCGAATAGGAGATGTATAGAATGAATCTATCTTTTTTGACATAATACTTGTAAGAAATCTTCTATATTAGTTAGATTATAAATACTTGGAATTATACTATAAGCTTCTTGTAATTTATTTTTCGCACTTTTCCAACCTACTCCATCAGTAATCCACACAAATTCAAAACCTGGAACAGAATTAATTTTTGGCGCAATATCTGAATATGCACGAGCTACTTCGTTTAGTTTTGAACCTCCTCCACTATAAAAGTTTACTTCTATGAGATATGTTTTCTCTATTGTTTTTACAACAAAGTCAAAACGTTTTTTATCATCCCCTAAAACAGAAGTTATCTCAGGCCATTCGTTCGAGCCTACTTCTGTTCTATACTCTATATTACGTTTCGACAAAATATTTGCTACCATTCCTTCCATTATATGTCCACCACGATTTTTTCTGGCATTTGAATCCAAACCTGTCTCAACACCAAATACATAATCAACCAAATCGTGAATATCTTTATTTTGAAACACTTCTGCCAAACCTGTTTCTTGAAAGAACTTCATAACTCCATCAACAGAAGTGAACAACGAACAAATTAGCTTCATTTCTCCGTCATAATCCAAAAATTTCTTTTTGTCTTTTCTTCGAGTAGCTATTAATATGTCAAGAACATCAAATACTCTTTGGTCTCTATTCCATAACGCCTCAACAGCTGAACGCAAATCATCCTTGCCCAACAAGAAATTGAGCATATTAAGACTTATTGCAATATCATTAACATTTCTACGTATCTTACTGAATTCGGTATAACTCTCTAAAGTCGCATTTGTCTCTATTAGCTGCGACATAAACGTTTCAAAATTCTTTTCCATTATATTAATCTGTTATTGGCTCTGCAACAAAAGCCGAGTCTTTTTCGCTATTTTTTATAGTTATGGAATATTTTGTATCGTGAAAATTCCTTACCAATATTTCTGTCAACTTTCCCCGTTTATGGGGATTTGAATTAATACTTCTTGAAGCCCAAACTCTGTCAATATAATAATTGGAATATAAAACATCAAAAAAATTATCAGTTTCATTTTTTCCTTTACTATCTGAGTTGCTAAGCATAAATTTATGACCAGAAAGATGTATTCTATCACAAAATTTTTTCAATCTTACCTGTGAATCGTCATTGAACGAGTCTTTTGTATAGTCATTAAAACTTGAAGTATCGCTCAGAGGTCTATATGGTGGATCAAAATAGAAAAGTGTATTATTACCTGCATATGCGAATGTTTCTTCAAAATCACCATTCAGGATTTCAACCCTTTTCAACAATTCACTATCATTCCTTATAGTATTGTCATCATAAATTTGGGGATTAACATACTTTCCAAAAGGCACATTGAACAATCCCTTTTTGTTTACTCTATAAAGCCCATTAAAACATGTTCGATTTAAGAAGAAAAATTTTGTGGTATTTTCTATAGAATCAAGATTCTTCTGATTATATCTATCTCTAACCGCCAAAAAGAATTCTTTTCTTCCTTCTTCTGTTTTTATCGAATTATATAGTTCTGTTATTTCTTGCAAAGAGTCTATCAATTCTTCTGGAAAATCACGAACTGTTTTATAACATGTTATCAAGTCGCTGTTAATATCATTTATTACAGCATGACTAATATTAGAATACTTCTGAAGCAGATAAAACAACATTGCTCCACCACCAACAAAAGGTTCAATATATGTAACTTCCTTGCAATGAACCATATCACATGGTAGCAAATCGTCCAATTGTGGGATAAGTTGACTTTTACCACCTACCCATTTTATAAATGGCTTAGTTTTTTTTGTTGCATACATAATCAAATTCTGTTTTATGTGTGATAAATGTGGAGAGATTCATATTTTTAATATCAATTACGTGCAAATTTACACATTTTCTGCACATAAGCCAAAATTACAGCATAATATATATAAACATGACTTAAGAACCATAAATATTTTATTAAATATAAACTACGAAATCATCTTTTTCCTGAATTTTGTCTTGTATACAAGATAAAAATTATATATTTGCAAAAGATTTAAAGTATACAAGAAAGATGAAAGCGATTATTAGACAGAGTTATTTGGACAAGATTGAGAAATATCTTAGAAAAGAGACCATTATAGTACTCGTAGGACAGAGACGTGTTGGTAAGAGCTGTCTGATGAAACTTCTGTATGAGGCGAAAGCTTCACAGAAGGATAATAACGTTATATATATAGATAAGGAGAAACGGGAGTTTGACTTTATAAAGACTTATCAAGAGCTTAACACATACTTAGATGAGCGCGTTAAAAAAGACAAGCACAACTATATCCTTATAGATGAAGTGCAGGACATACAGGAGTTTGAACGTTCTGTAAGAAGTTTCCGTACAGACCCAGATACCGATGTAATAATAACAGGTAGCAACGCCAGCATGCTGAGCAGCGAGCTGAGCACTCTCATCGGAGGAAGATTTAAGGAAATATACATTCAACCACTTTCTTATAATGAATTTTGTGAGTTCCACGGATTGGCAGACAGCGATGAGACACTTACAAAGTATCTCCAATATGGCGGTTTACCAGGATTAGTGCAGACAGGACTTGATGAGGAAGATACACGTGAATATCAGACAGACATATTCAATACAGTACTTCTGAAAGATGTCATAATGAGAAATCAGATAAGAAACGTACCTTTCCTTAGCAACCTTGTACGCTTTTTAGCAGACAACACCGGCAAACTTATCTCAGCCAACAGCATAGCAAAATTTATGAGGTCGGAAGGGCAAGCCATTACCACGACCTTGATAACCAACTATATATCTTTTCTTTGTGAGGCTTACATAATAAAAAAAGTAAACCGTTTCGACATACACGGTAAACGTATCTTTGAGAGTAACGATAAATATTACTTTGCTGACCATGGCATACGCAATGCCATAGCAGGAGGAGCAAGAGAAGGAGATATTGAGAAAGTTATGGAAAACATGGTCTACCAACATCTTTTGCGTCTCGGATTCCAAGTTTATATTGGGCAACTACAAGCGGGTGAGATAGATTTCGTATGTACAAAGCCTGATGGGTATAGAATCTATATACAGGTGTCTTATATAATAGCTGATGAAGATACACGCAAAAGAGAATTTGGCAATCTCCATTCTATCCACGACAACTATCCCAAATATGTTGTTTCAATGACTCCGTTAGTCACAAAAAGCGATAATGAGGGTATTACTCATCTGCATTTAAGAAAATTCTTAATGGCAGATAAATTGTAACCCATAATCCACCAAATGTCAACCGATAGATATTAACAGCCTAGCTGATTACTACAGACTAAAACCAGTCTTTAAGGATATTTTTGTATTGGCTCTATGGAAGTCGTCAACATTATGACTAACAGTTTAGTCTTATACACGATACACTGTTTCTAAAAGAATCTCTGTCCGATCAGCAAGAAACAGAGGAATATTCATAAGATTACCGTCAAGAGTCAGATTTTGCATGGAATAACGGAGGCGGATAGAAGGTGAATATTTTTTTTCATACTCCACAAGACTCCTGCCACGGATATTTGTATCAGCCTTTACCTCCACAGGAACAACATCAGCTCCATGCTGAATTAAGAAATCCACCTCAGCCCGATTACCCGAAGACCAATAACGACATGCATTTATACCATTCGAAACGAGCGATTGAAGAATATAATTCTCTGCAAGTGCCCCCTTATATTCTGCAAATGCGGGGGACACAGCCATATAAACACTTGCGTCAATCTCAGACAACACCCGTAATATACCGATGTCGAAAGAATAAATCTTAAATACGCTGAGATCTTCGTACGATTTCAATGGGATATGCGGTATAGAGCACAAGTTCACCTTGTGTATAAGTCCTGCATTCTGCAACCACAACAAGGCATCCTCATATTCTCTTGCCCTTGCCCCTGGACGCACCAGCTGATACACAAACTTTCTGTTTTCTTTGGACAGTTGTGAAGGCAGCGAGTTCCAAACATGAGATATTCTGTTAGCTAATTGTGGTGTGGAGTGCTTTACTATATCAAAAGAATAGTCCTTTAAAATATTACGCAGTTTTTCCTCCACTCCTGCAATATCAGCATCAAGCATCTTCATGGCAGCCTCTGGCATACCGCCGGAAATTCGATAAGCTGTAAAGGCATCCGACAACCGGTTGAAAAACACTTCGGGCAATGGCTCTACAACATTAACGGTTTGATAAAAACGATATAAGCCCCCGTCCTTACGTTTTAGGAATTCACTGAATGTCAACGGGTAGATGTTTATATGGTCAACCTTGCCTACAGGAAAAGAGAATCCTTGATGGCCAAACGTTATGCCCAACAACGAACCAGCACACGCTACTGCCAATTCAGGCATCTGCTCGCAAAAATACTTAAGCGAGCTAATTGCCTCTGGACACGACTGTATTTCGTCAAGTATGAGCAAGGTCTTATGTGCCTCTATCGGTGTGCCACAAAGATAAGAAAGTTGCTCAACTATCCTTATAGGATTATTTGTCTTTCGGAAAATATCAGCAACCCCATTTTCTTCATCAAGACTAAAATAGGCACAATGCTCAAACTCTTTTTTGCCAAATTGTTTCAGCACAAAGGTTTTTCCAACCTGACGCGCTCCAAGCATCATCATTGGCTTACGGTCTGGTTTGTCTTTCCACCGTCTAAGTTGTTCTATTATCGTTCTTTCAAACATAATCCATTTCTGTTTTATGTGCGGAAAATGTGGAGAAAATCACATTTTTGATATCAAATATGTGCAAATATACACATTTTTCGCACATAAACAAAATTTATAGAAGAAAAATTATTTAGGAAGAGAAATTGTGGGAAAGTTGCGATAAGCGGTTTTTGATTGAAAATCAGGTTAACAGCTACCTGATTACCGCCGTCTTGAACCAGTCTTTCAGGATATTTTTGTATTGGCTCTGAGAGTCGGAAATCATTATAATGACCCGGGAGCCGTTGACGAGGGAAGGACCTAAGCACATTCCCTCGTAGTTGGCAAGGTTGCGGCGGGTGATGTTCAGACGGGTTTTCCATTGCGACATAAGCTCCTTTCGGGATTCAGACGGGAAAAAGCGAAAAAGCTTGCAATTTACTGATGAGCCGATTTTTGCCTTTGGCACATAAAACTCACGTTCCATAACGAGCAATGTGCCATCGTCGAGAGCGCACAGCTCGCTTACTCCATGAGCATAGACAAGAGCCTTTGCGCCGTTTTTCAACGGAGCGTCGAGAACATAAGGATATTCACCTGCGACATTGAAATTACGGTCATATTCAGCAATTACAATGTCTGGGCTTTCGTTGCATGTCCACAAACGTTTGGTGACATTGTTGTAGGTCAGAGACTCCAACCCTTTATTGCCCGGCAACGAGGAGTGACTTCTGGCTTGTGGAATAACTCTGTCAACGGGAGAGCCGTCTATGCCATACGCACGTATGGCATTGTCCTTCTCACCGCACAACAAAATCTGCTGGCTATCGGGCAACCACGCAATGCCCTCAAGGTCAGTGTTTCCCTTTCCGCATTCTATGAACCCGTTATTTCTCACATCATGAATTTCGCCTGTAACAGAGTCTACGTCTATAGTAAATAGAAAAAAGCCGTCGTTGGAAGACTTGTCGCTGACTACGGCATATCTGTCGCCACCCAGCCACGTAATGCCGCTGTAGTCACCGGCCGGCACACTCTGCGGGAATGCCTTCTGGCTGTTCAGCACTACAACACCGTCAGCCAGCGAGGATGTGGCTGAAAATAAAATAAAAACAACGAACAGCAAAGTTTGGGCAATAAAGCCACGAATGGGGGAAACGGCCATCAGATGCGTTCAACTATCTCGTCCAACGGTTTACGCTTTTTCTCACCACGTGGGCAATCTTCAGCTATATGCCCAAGCGGAACAATGGCAACAACCTCAAAATTATCACCGGCGAATATCCCGCTTATTTTTGAAGCATCGAAATTGCACACCCAGCATGTGCCCAATCCTCTTTCGGCCGCAGCCAGACAAAGATGCTCTGTAGCTATGGCGACATCAATATCGCCATGTTGCTTGCCATCAGAGCGTACCCAATTCTGTGCGGTATCACGAAGACACACCACATAGAGCGGAGCCGATTTGAACCACTCACGGTCGTAGCAGCTCTGCAAAGCTGCCTTAGCCTCAGCAGATTCCACAATGAAAAATTTCCATGGCTGCCGGTTGCATGCCGACGGTGCCATGCGGACAGTTTCAAGAATATACTCAAGGTCGGCATCCGACACTTTCTCATCCGTGAACTTACGGGCCGAGAAACGCAATTTGCTCAATTCTGGGTCAGCGGATTTTCCCGGTGGGCGGAGGAGATGTCGGAATATAGTGTTATCTTTGCAAAATGAAACCAGACCAACTGCTAAGAGCAATCCTACCCGAAGTTCTGATAGACAACTTCGACATTGAACGCTTTGAAAAAAGCGATACGCGCTTCGAGATATGGCTTGATGAGAAGAAAGAGCAACTTCGCGAAGACAAGTACAATAAAAACATAATCTCTTACGGATTCGGCGATTACCGCACCATACAGGATTATCCGATCCGTGGACGGGCCACATACCTGCATGTTCGGAAGCGCAAGTGGCTTGACAAAGCTACCGGCGAGATATTCAGTTATGACTGGGACGTCTCGGAATTTGACGGTACACGGCTTAACGCCGAGTTCGTGGCTTTTTTAAAAGAGGGAGATTGAGAGCACTCCCGTCAGCATATCCACTCTTGCCGCACGCAACGGGCTGAACGGACAGACACTGCGCAGGCAATACAAGGAAACAATCAGCGATTACCGGACATGGAACCAGCTTGACCATGCCAATGAATACATATTGTATCCTGAGAATTTCGGGGAGGACATGAGCCTTGACGAGACCTGCCTGAGCAATGGCGATGTCTACACCATACTGACCAACAAAGCCGCGCATGGCGGCA
>OGLR01000517.1_pt1 | contig 17706 bp, 14 predicted proteins | sample 1572931 | NCBI WGS metagenome assembly OGLR01 (sample SAMEA2581997, study PRJEB24529) | metagenome | biome: Human gut stool | place: China | collected 2011 | reverse complement strand
AAATATCTCTGATTACCAACTTTTTAGACTGTTTTCTTATCCCGAACTGGCGTATGAAATGGTCGTGTGTGGCAGCAGAAGTGAACTCCACATCGCATGGTACGCCCTCATTGCCGTGGATGCACGTGTGTACCTTTATGCCGCCTTTTCTCTTTCCCGCCTTGGGATTGCGTCCCACGCCCTTGACACGAGGTTGTAGAAGAGGCTGATGGTCGTGGAATTGATAATCAGAAGCTTCATCATCCATTTTGGCACCCTGCCAGGGGGACTGTCCGATGAAAGCCTGTCCTTGTACCTCAGGTAAAGCCCTTGATATATCTTCCCGAAGATTTCGTGCGTGCGCCTGCCGTTCGCATCAGAGAGGGTACTGCGCCGGGGTAGGTCATTTATGCCCAAATGTGCCAGCTTGCGCCACTCCATCATTGTGGCTGAGGTTATTTCACGCAAGGAGTCGAAACGCATGATGACGGCATACAGCATTACTGAGAGGTGACACCACGCTGTAAACGTCTTTACATACCTCTCACCACCCATCTCACGGCTGGTTTGAAGAATATTTTGCTTGTTGAAGTAACTTAGAAGCTGATTTAGTATCGGCTGTCCGAGAAAATGTGTACCTTTGCCCATGATTTGGTAATGATGTTTGTTTAGCAGCTGCAAAATCCACCAAAAAGAGCAGACCCTTCACCAGAAGCCGTACTTACCTCGTATAACATGTATAGTGGTATTGTGTGACCAGTATCAGTGTCATTTGGTCGGGTGGTGTTATAACAGCCGCTAACAGGAACATTATATTTCAGATCCTTATTGTGCGGTCAGCTGCCATTCCTGTTTTAGTTGGAATTCGAATTTCAAAATATTATCCTTTAATGAATAAGAAGTCGTTTCTTCAACATCCCAACCTGAAGAAATCCGCTGCCCCCATTTTTACCTTTTGTTCCTTTCATCGTGTAAAACAGTCCAGCTTTTGCAGATAAAGATTTGAATATAGGCTTTTCTGCCATCACACCAATTAACATCATCCCAGCGATCTACTTTTGTAAATTTACTAAAATTAAAACCTACTTGAACCTCAAAAATTATGATAATACGTATAATTTTGGTACTGCAAATGAAAAAAACAACCTCTGCAAGTTAGGGAGGTTGTTTTTATAGAGTTTATTCTACTGGTATCTTGTCAATGCGCCTCTGATGGCGTCCGCCTTCAAACTCGGTGGCGAAGAACTCATCCATGATGCTCTTTGCCATGGCGTTGTCGATGAAGCGGCCAGGCATGACAAGCACATTTGCGTTGTTGTGCTGACGGATGAGATGAGCTATCTCCGGTATCCAGCACAGGCCGGCACGAATGGATTGGTGTTTGTTGAGCGTCATGTTGATGCCCTCACCGCTGCCGCAGATTGCTATGCCTGGGAAAACCTCGCCCTGCTCGATGCCATGCGCCAAGGCGTGTCCGAAATCAGAATAGTCGCACGACTCCTCGCTCAGCGTCCCATAATCCTTATAAGCCATGCCACGCTCTTCGAGATACTGTTTGACGTATTGTTTAAGAGCATAGCCAGCATGATCGCTGGCTATACCTACTGTCTTGATATCCATGGATTCTTTTTTAAAAGTAGTTAAGGTGACTGTAGGGCCGTTATGTATAACGGCCGCAATTTATGGCCGTTGCAATTGTCTGTAACCTTTTGCTTGCGGCCGCTATATATAGCGGCCCTACATATTCCCTTACAGCATTGCCTTTACCTGGTTGTAAACATTCTCTCCTGTGTAACCGAGCTTCTCGTCAAGCACTTTGTAAGGGGCTGAGAAGCCGAAGCTTGGCATACCCCAAACTTTGCCGTTGGCACCAACAAGTCCCTCGAGGGTTACAGGCAGGCCAGCTGTCATACCGAATATCTTCGAGCCTGTAGGAAGAATGCTCTCCTGATATTCCTTTGGCTGGTTGCGGAAGAGACCCTCAGACGGTACGCTTACGATACGGACCTTAACGCCGTCCTTCTTCAGAAGTTCGGCACCGGCAACGAGGGTAGAGACCTCAGAGCCGCTTGCAAGCAGAATGATGTCGAAATCAGGGTCGCTGCCGGCAACAATGTATGCACCCTTGCGAGCCTGCTCATAGTCGGTTCCGGCTGGTAGTTTGGCGATGTTCTGACGAGAGAATATAAGTGCGGTAGGAGTCTCCATGTTCTCCATAGCCATAGCCCAGCATACGGTTGTCTCGTCTGCGTCAGCAGGACGGAATACACGGATAGAGTCCTTTCCATGATGGTTCTTCAGTTTCTCCATAAGGCGTATCTGCGCCTCCTGCTCAACAGGCTCGTGAGTTGGTCCGTCCTCACCGACACGGAATGCGTCGTGGGTCCAGATGAACTTGATTGGCACTTCCATGAGAGCAGCCATACGTGCGGCTGGCTTCATATAGTCGGAGAATACGAAGAATGTGCCGCATGCGGGAATAACGCCACCATGCAGATACATACCGATACACATGCAGGCCATGGTGAGCTCGGCAACACCGGCTTGGAAGAATGCGCCTCCGAAGTCGTCGGCGACCAAAGAGCGTGTCTTCTTCAAGAAACCGTCGGTCTTGTCAGAGTTCGAGAGGTCGGCAGAAGCGCAAATCATGTTTGGAACCTGCTCAGCCAATACACCAAGACATGCTGCTGATGCGGCACGTGTGGCAGAGCCTTCTTTCTGTACGCATACAGACCAGTCTACCTTAGGAGCATTGCCGCTGAACCATTCCTTCATCTGGGCAGCAAGCTCTGGATTTGCTTTTGCCCATTCAGCCTCCTCAGCCTTGCGTGTGGCAACAATCTTCTTAAGCTCCTCACGGCGGTCGGCATAGAGTTTTTGAACATCGTCGAAAATTACGAATGGATTCTCCGGGTTGCCGCCAAGGTTGCTGATAGTGTTCTTATAGGCATCGCCGCCAAGAGGAGCACCATGAGTGTTGATGCAAGCCTCATAGCTTGTACCGTCGGCACGAAGGGCACCCTTGCCCATAATTGTCTTTCCGATAATGATGGTTGGGCGCGTCTCTTCCTTGAGTGCGGCATTGAGAGCCTCACGGATAGAGTCAACATCGTTTCCGTTGCAGGTGATTACGTTCCATCCCCATGCCTTATATTTTGCAGCTGTGTCTTCCTTCATAACGACACCGCACTCTGTAGAGAGCTGAATGTCGTTAGAGTCGTAGAACATGATGAGGTTGTTGAGATTGAGAGTTCCGGCAATACGGCCTGTGCCCTGTGAGATTTCCTCCTCGATACCGCCGTCAGAGATGTATGCGTAAATCTTGTGCTGCATCATGGTCTTGCCGAGACGTGCCTCAAGGAATTTCTCAGCTACGGCAGCACCTGCTGCAAATGTGTGTCCTTGGCCAAGAGGACCGGATGTGTTCTCTATGCCACGCTCAAGCTCACGCTCTGGGTGTCCGGGAGTAGGGGAACCCCACTGGCGGAACTGCTTCAGTTCATCAATGGTGAACTTGCCCTGAAGTGCCAATGCAGAATAAAGCATAGGTGACATGTGGCCAGGGTCGAGATAGAAACGGTCGCGGCCAGCCCATGTCGGGTCTTCAGGATCATATACAAGATATTCAGAGAAAAGGACGTTGATGAAGTCGGCTCCACCCATGGCACCACCAGGGTGGCCGGAGTTTGCCTTTTCTACCATTGATGCAGCGAGAATACGGATATTGTCGGCTGCATGCTGCATAACTTTGTTGTCGTTCATCTTATAAATTATTAATTTTTAATTGTAAATTATTATTTATTTTCTTGCTATCTTGATAACTGCAATTGACTTTGCTGGTACCTTTACAGATACTGTGTTCTTTGACAGCTTCGCGGACTTGAGCTCAACAGGAGCGATACGGTTGGGGTTTTCAAAATCGTTGTAGTCGGCTACAGACTTGCATGTAAGCAGTCTGCCTGAAACGACATTGGATTTTGGATTTACACCGTCAATGGCAATCTCAACACTCTGTTCCTTATCGACACTTACATTGGCAAGGGAGATTACCAACTCGCCATTGTCCTTACGGGCCGCACTTGTTGAGAGCAGTGGTATGGTTCTGTTGTCACGTACTTTCATTGAATCGGTTACAACATCTATTGGAAGGTATGTCGCCTCCTGAAAATCCTTGTACATGTCGAACACATGATATGTTGGAGTCAGAACCATGTGGCCAGTGCCTTTGGTGTCGGTGAGAATCATGGACTGCAACACATTTACCACTTGGGCGATGTTTGCCATGCGGATACGGTCGGTATGGCGATGGAAGACATTTAGTGTGAGGGCTGCGACGAAAGCGTCACGCATGGAGTTCTGCTGATAGAGGTGGCCAGCTATTGTACCAGGCTCCTCATCCCACCATGTGCCCCATTCATCGACAAGAAGTCCGATTTGCTTCTTAGGATCTTTCTTGTCCATTATTGTGCTGTGCTTCTTTATCACATCCTCAATCTCAAGGCACTTACCCATTGTCCAATAGAAGTCTTCGGGGTTGAACTTTGTGGCAGAGCCTTTGCTGCCGCTCCAACCAGTTACGGTATAATAGTGAAGTGACAGACCGTTCATGCGGTGTCCGACATTGTCCATAAGAACCTTTGTCCAGTTGTAGTCGTAGTCGCTGGCTCCAGATGCAATCTTATAGAGTTTGTGACCGTCGTAGTTGCGGCAGTAGGTAGAATAACGGCGATATAGGTCACCATAATATTCAGGACGCATGGAGCCACCGCAGCCCCAGCTCTCGTTGCCTACACCGAGGAACTTAACGTTCCATGACTTCTCACGTCCGTTTTTACGTCGGAGATTAGCCATAGGTGTGTCGCCGTCGCTGGTCATGTACTCTACCCATTTTGCAAGCTCCTCAACAGTTCCGCTACCAACATTGCCACTGATATAAGGCTCGCATCCCAACATTTCGCAGAGGTTAAGGAACTCATGAGTTCCAAACGAGTTGTCCTCAATAGTTCCGCCCCAGTTGTTGTTCTGCATCTTTGGGCGTTGTTCCTTTGGGCCTACGCCGTCCATCCAGTGATACTCATCGGCAAAACATCCGCCGGGCCAACGAAGCACTGGTATCTGCAATGCCTTCAGAGCTTCAAGAACATCCTTGCGGTAGCCGTTGACATTTGGAATGACAGAGTTTTCGCCAACCCACAGACCGCCATAAATACACGAGCCAAGATGCTCGGCAAACTGACCATATATTTCCTTATGGATTTTTTGTTGTCCCTGATCGGTGTGAATAGTCAGTCTCGCATCTTGTGCCATTGCAGCCCCACTGAGTGAGGCTGTCAATGTGAGTATGGTGAATAGCTTTTTCATTTTTTGCTTTAGTCTTTGTTGGCTACGGCAGCCTGCTCAATGGCGAGGCCACGCTTGTAGTTCTTGATGTAGGCGTTGAATCCAGCAATGTCCTCGGCTGTTGGAGCAATCTCCACACCGGCATTGCCTGCGAACACCTTCTCGTCGAGGAAGTCGGCGAGCGACTGCTTCTTGTCGTTGTTCACAAGATATGAACCAAGCAGGGCGATACCCCATGCGCCGCCTTCGCCTGCGGTCTCCATTACAGAGATTGGCGAGTTGATGGCAGCTGCCAGCACGCGCTGTCCCACGCCTTTGGTCTTGAACAGACCGCCGTGACCTGTGATGCGGTCAACCTTTATCTTCTCATCGTTGAATAGGATGTCGTTGCCCACTTTCAGCACACTCACTGCTCCATAAAGGTGCACGCGCATAAAGTTGGCAAGGTTGAACTTGTCATTGGCTGAGCGCACGAAGAGCGGACGGCCTTCCTCGCAGCCGGTAACAGGCTCGCCGGAGATATAGTTGTAGGAAATGAGTCCGCCGCAATCGGCGTCGCCTGTGAGGGCGTGGTTGTAGAGCTTACCGTAAAGCTCGTTCATATCCACCTTAATGCCAAGCAGTTCCTGATATTCCTTAAACAATCCCACCCATGCGTTGAGGTCTGATGTACAGTTGTTGCAGTGAACCATTGCCACGGGACTTCCATCGGGAGTGGTCACCATGTCGATAACCTCGTAGGGCTTGCTCAGCTCCTTCTCCAATACAATCATAGAGAAAGATGATGTACCTGCCGATACGTTACCTGTGCGCTGCTTCACGGCGTTGGTTGCCACCATGCCTGTGCCTGCATCGCCCTCTGGAGGACAAACAGGTATGTTAGCCTTCAGGTGTCCTGACACATCGAGCAGCTTTGCTCCCTTCTCGTTAAGCTTGCCTGCATCCTCGCCAGCCATGAGCACCTTGGGAAGAATATCCTCAAGTTTCCAGCTGAAGCCGCGTGGAGCTATGAGGTCGTTGAATTTGCTCACCATCTCAGCCGAGTAGTTCTTTGTCTTCGAGTCAATAGGCAGCATGCCCGATGCGTCGCCTACGCCAAGCACTTTCTCACCTGTAATCTGCCAGTGAATATATCCTGCAAGAGTAGTTAGGAAAGTGATGTCCTTCACATGCTCCTCGCCGTTGAGTATTGCCTGGTAGAGATGTGAGATGCTCCAGCGCAGCGGGATGTTGAACACAAACAGCTCTGACAGTTCGGCGGCAGCCTTGCCCGTGTTGGTGTTGCGCCATGTGCGGAAAGGCACGAGAGTTTCTTTATAGAATCCGGAATCGTTGTCATTGAAAGCCATGTAGCCGTGCATCATTGCGCTGATGCCGATGGCTGCCAGGGTCTCAATCTCAATATCGTATTGTTCTCTGACGTTCTTGCGGAGGTCGGCGTAGCAGTCCTGCACGCCGCTCCATATCATATCGATACTGTAAGTCCAGAGTCCGTCAACAAGCTGGTTTTCCCAGTCGTGGCTGCCCTGAGCTATAGGATTGTTGTTCTCGTCGATAAGAACAGCCTTTATACGGGTAGAGCCAAACTCGATACCGAGAATGGCTTTACCTGTTTCTATAGTTCTTTTTGGATTATTTTCCATAGTTTTAATTTTATAAATCTTATAGGCTTTTATAAGTTTTATATTACATTAACGCCTTGTTGAGCATGTAGTAAACCTCGTTGTTGCGAAGCTGTGTCTTGAAATCGCTGATTGTAGTGTTCTTGTCGATCTTAACAAATTCTATACCGGTGATCTCTGCAAAGTCTTCCCAATACTCAGCTGTAATATCGTAAGAGAATGCGCTGTGGTGTGTACCGCCTGCGAGAATCCATGCACCTGCGCCAATTTCGAATGTTGGCTGTGGTACCCAGAGGGCGGATGCAACAGGAAGCTTAGGCATTGGCTTTGGCTCAATGCACTCAACCTCACTTGTGATAAGGCGGAAGCGGTTGCCGAGGTCTACGATAGTAGCCTTGATACCTCTGCCTGTCTTTGATGTGAATACCAAGCGTGCTGTCTGCTGCTTGCGAATACCGATGCCGAGGAAGTGAACCTCGAGAGTAGGCTTGTCAACAGCGATAAGAGGACAAACCTCGAGCATGTGGCTCTGAAGACTTGATGTGCAGTCTGCTGCGAAGTTAAGGGTATAGTCCTCGAGGAAAGAGCAGCCTTTCTCAAGTCCCTGATTCATAACCCACAATGTGCGATACAGGCAAGCTGTCTTCCAGTCGCCCTCAGCACCGAAGCCATAGCCCTCAGCCATAAGACGCTGTGAGGCAAGACCTGGAATCTGGTCGAAGCCAAGGAAGTTAGGATCGTTAATGTCGGCACCGCCGAGGTCGTCGAAGTTTGTTGTGAAAGCTGTCGCGCCCTCGTCCTTCAATACACGTCGAAGGGCAATCTCTGCCTTTGCTGCATTCTTAACTTTCTCCCAGTAAACTTCCTCGCCAGACTCGTCAATCTTGATAGTGTAAGCCTTCTTGTACTCCTCAACAAGTTCGTCAGCCTCAGCATCTGTAACCTTCTTGAAGTATTCCATGAGCGAAGATACAGGATAGTAGTCAACGTGATAGCCAAGACGCTGCTCAAACTCTACGCGGTCGCCATCGGTAACGGCAACGTTGTTCATGTTCATACCGAACATAAGGCAACGTACGTTGTGAGCGTCAGCAACACCTGCTGCCACACGTGCCCAAACAGCGATGCTCTTCTGAGCTTCCTCGCTCTTCCAGTGCCCAACAACAACCTTGCGTGGTACACGCATGCGGCTGCAGATGTGACCGAACTCGATGTCGCCATGGGCTGACTGGTTGAGGTTCATAAAGTCCATGTCGATAGAATCCCATGGAATTTCAGAGTTGTATTGTGTATGGAAGTGGAGTAGAGGCTTCTTGAGTGCCTGCAGACCCTTTATCCACATCTTTGCAGGAGAGAATGTGTGCATCCATGTGATGATACCGATACATTTCTCGTCGTTGTTTGAGGCTTTCATAACAGCCTCTACCTCGGCAGAAGAGTTTGCTGTGCCTTTATAAACAACCTTTACAGGAATGATGCCACTGTTGTTAAGTCCGTCGACCATATCTTTTGAGTGACCGTCAACGATTTTTACTGTCTCGCCTCCATAAAGAAGCTGTGCGCCTGTTACGAACCAGATTTCATAGTTTTCAAATGCTTTGTTCATAGTGATTTTGGTTTTAAATTAGTTAATTGGTATTTTGCTGTTAATTATTATATTTTAAAGAGTTAACCTTTCTTTTTCTGTCCATAGTAGGCGTTAGGGCCATGCTTACGGCTGAAGTGTTTTTCAACGAGCAACGGATTCATTGTTGTCTCTGGATTGACAGAGAATGAGACGAATGCCATTTTTGCAACCTGCTCCATTACGACAGCGTTGTAAACAGCATTGTCGGCATCCTTACCCCAAGAGAATGGTCCATGGTTCTTTACGAGAACACCAGGAGTATGAACAGGGTTTATGTTGCCGTCTTTGATGCGCTTAACGATAACATTGCCAGTCTCAAGCTCGTAGTCGCCTTTTACCTCTGCCTCTGTCATATCATCTGTACAAGGAATGCTGTCGTGGAAATAGTCGGCATGTGTTGTTCCGATGTTAGGAATGTCCTTGCCTGCCTGTGCCCAGGCTGTGGCGTAGGTTGAATGTGTGTGTACAATACCGCCTAACTCAGGGAAGGCTCTGTACAGGACAAGATGGGTAGGAGTGTCTGACGAAGGATTTAAGTCACCCTCTACAACCTTTCCTGTCTCAAGGTCAATAACAACCATATCAGAAGCTTTCATGGTGTCGTAGTCAACACCTGATGGTTTTATTACAACAAGACCTTTCTCACGGTCGATACCACTAACGTTTCCCCATGTGAAAATCACGAGGTTATGCTTAACCAAGTCGAGGTTAGCACGAAATACTTTTTCTTTTAATTCCTCTAACATAATGGTCTTTGGGGTTAAAGTTTATATTTTAAAGTTTTATATGTTTTGTTTATAGTTTAAATGTCGGTGCTTCGTCATACGAGCGCTTGTTGAAGCGGTATAGCGATGCGCCGCGCTTTGATGTTTTCTTGTCAATGAGTTCCGTCTTTTCTATAAAGTCTATCTGCTTTATGCGCTTGCGGAAATTGCGTTTGTCTATTTCCTGTCCCAATACTGCCTCGTAGACATGTTGCAGCTGTGTAAGCGTAAACAAATCGGGCAGCAGCTTGAAACTTAATGGCTCTGTACCGATGCTTTTTCTGAGCATAGTCAGTGCTTTTACAACCATCTTTGAATGGTCTGAATAAAGTTTTGGTAACTCGTCAAGACTTATCCATTCGAGATGATGGTCTTGTCTGAGTTTGTCATCGTAATCTTTTACATTTATAAGAGAATAGTATGCTATTGATATAACTCTTTCTCCAGGGTCACGGTCTACGGCTCCAAAGGCACCTACTTGTTTCATAAATGCCTTCTTCATACCAGTCAGCTCGAATAAGACTCTGCTGGCGGCATCATCAACACTTTCATCTGCTCCTACAAATCCACCGTATAGAGACCATTCGCCGTAACCGGGTTCCATAAGACGTTTGCCTATAAGGAGTTTCAGTTTGCCTTCATCGAAACCGAAAATTATACAGTCTACAGAAACGAAGACTTTTGAGTGTTGAGAATAATAGTTAGTCATTTTAAGGCTTAGTTTTTGTTTGAAAGTCTTGGGAGAATTTGTTCTCCCAAGACCAAATGTTTTTTAAAAGTTAATTACCAGAAATATATGTAGAATGCTGCACAGAGGATAATAACTCCAAGTGTTGCAACGACATCCCAAACATTCCAGCTCTCACGTATTACTTTCTTGTAGTCACCTGTGAATGTGATTGCTGCTATCTGCTCGTCAGATGGCTTTTCGGTAAACATTGAGATAACAAACATCATTACAACGATGAAAACCAACAGCCAGCACTCAAAGATGAGCCAGTTTGTCTGCCAGAACCAAGAGGTATATTCCCAGAATGCGCCATCCATTGTCGCTTTACCAGATTCAGTTATTACATTGGTGATAAGGCGAACCATACCGATAAGGAAACCACCGATAAGTCCCCACTCACCAGCTTTCGGAGTAATTTTCTTTGAGAAGATACCAAGAGTGAAAACAGCAACCATTGCAGGTGCAATGAGTGATTGGATGTCCTGCAGATAAGAATAGAGGTTGCCCATGTTCATCATGATAGGCATCCATGCCAAACCAAGAAGAACGACAACAACAGTGGCAATACGGCCGACCATAACGTAGTGAGCCTCGCTCATACCTTTCTTCATTGGCTTGTAAAAGTCTTCTGTGAAAAGTGTTGCACAGCTATTGAAGAATGCGGCAAGAGATGCTACGAGAGCGCAGATGAAACCGATTGTAACGATACCCTTAACACCTACAGGAAGAATGTTCTTTACCATCATTGCGAAAGCACCGTCGGTATCGTGTGTGTTGGTAATATCCATTTCTATGCCGCTGCCTGTCTTCATAGAAAGAGCGTAAGCAACCATACCAGGAATCAAGAACATGAAAACAGGAAGGAGTTTAAAGTAGCCGGCTGCGATTGTACCACGGCGGGCACGTCTCATAACAACACCATTGTCCTCGCCTTTAGTCTGTCCAAGAACACGCTGAACAATGTGCTGGTCTGTACACCAATACCAGAAACCGATGATTGATGCGCCAAGGAATACCACATAGCCGGGGAACTGAGGATACATTGGGTCGTTGGCATCTGTGTGGAACATGTGAGTTGTTCCGAATCCATCGTGTGCGGCATTGCAGACGCTCATCATCTGAGACCAACCTGCAGAAATGCTGCCGTCACCGAGCATGTTGAGTCCAAGGAACAATACAAGAAAAGAACCTATAATCAGAATTGGGGTTTGGATGGCAGACAATGTCATAACACCCTTCATGCCTCCGAATACAGTGAAAACAGCTGTGATGGCAATAAGACCAATGGCTCCATACCAGAAAGGCAAGCCGAGAAGATACTCAAAGAATATACCGCCTGTGAATGCTGTTACAGAAACTTTCGTCAACACGTAAGCTATCAAGGTGATAATTGAGAGCCATGAGCCGGTACGCTGTGTGTAGCGGAATTTAAGGAAGTCTGGCATTGTGATAATTTTGCCCATCTTGTTGTTGAGCAGCTGGTAGAAAGGTACGAATAGCCAGCCGAGGATAAGAATCATCCAGCCTTGCATCTCCCAGTGTGCCATACCCACACCGTCTTTTGCACCTGTACCAGCAAGACCAACAAGGTGTTCAGAGCCGATGTTTGCAGCAAAAATGGCAGCACCGATTATATACCAAGGCTCACCTTTACCGAAAAGATAGTCCTGGCTGTCTGCGCCCTTCATCTTTTCCTTGTCTTTCTTAATGGCGCGATAGATAGCCCAAACGATTGCGATAATTCCGACGGCAAGGACTGCCCAGTCAAGCCATACGAATTCTGTTGCGTTCCAATTCATTGTAGTAATTGTTTTTAGTCGATTAAATGGATTCCTGATGTCAATGACTCAGGAACCCATTTGTTTTGGTTGTTATTTAACGGAGAATTTATAAATTACGTGGCTGTTGTACTTCTCGCCTGGCTTCAAGGTTGCAGAAGGGAAGTTTGTCTTGTTTGGAGTATCCGGATATTTCTGAGTCTCAAGACAAACCGAGGCGTGTACAGGATATTTGTCGCCATGCTTGCAGGCTATGCCTGTTCCTTGGAAGTTGGCGGTGTAGACCTGAATACCTGGCTCGTTTGTGAACACCTCAAGGAATATGCCTGTGTTAGGTGCGTAGAGGCTTGCTGCAACTTTCTTGTCGTTGCCCTTGCCGTCTTTATAGGTGTTCAGGCACCAGTTGTGGTCAAAGCCGTTGGCGTTTTTGATCTGATGGAAAGTTGTATCGCCGATGCATTCGTACAGAGGGCGTTTTTTTGTGAAGTCCATTGGGGTGCCGTAAACATCCTTAATTTCACCCGTGGTCATGTATGTAGAGTCGGTTGGGGTGAATTTGTCGGCGTTTACATAAAGCACCATATCTGTGCCAGGCTGTGTCGGGTTGCCGGTAAGTGTGAAATAAGAGTGATTGCACATGTTGATGACTGTTTCCTTGTCTGTTGTTGCCTCAAATGTACAGTCAATTGCGTTTTCGTCTGTTAGCTTATATGTAGCCTTTGCTGGAACTGTTCCAGGGAAACCGTTGTCGCCATCCTTAGAAACAATTGTAAGTTGCAGAGTCTGGTCATCAATTTGTGTGGCGTCATAAACCTGATACTGCCATCCAGAAGGGCCTCCATGCAGGCAGTGTCCGAAATTGTTTGTAGGAAGCTGATATTTCTGTCCGGCAATGGTCATTTGTCCTTTGTTAATGCGGTTTGCATAACGTCCGATTGTCGCACCAAAGTCGCTTGGACTATTTACTGTGTCGGCATACTGTCTGATATTGTCGTAGCCAAGAACAACGTCAACCATTTGGTTTTCCTTGTTAGGAACCATTACTGATACGATGCGTCCGCCGAAGTTGGTGATACAAACCTCAGCTCCGTTTTTGTTTGTCAAAGTGTAGAGGGCAACTTTTTTGCCATTGATGGTTGTGTCAAAAGCGGCAGGATCAAGTCCAGAAAGGGTTTGGTTACCCGAGCAAGAAGACATCATTGCTATTACGGCTCCTGCTCCAAGAATAAGTTTTTTGAAGTTTCTCATAATTGTAAAACGGTTGTTAGTTTATTGATTTTGGTAATTTGGTTGTAAAGATACAACTTTTTTATCAAACATAATCAAAATTGGTGAAGTTTTTTTATGAAAGTGTGGTTTTTACACTTTTTTAAACGTAGAAGGTTCGCAAAGCACCGTTTGCGAACCTTCATTATAACGAGAAAATGTTGCTATTAGCAGATTTTACGTGAGCCGTCACTGATAACGACATTGATAACCTCAGGCTCGTGTCCGTACTTCTCATTGAACTTAGCCTTGGCGACAGCAATGAAGTTGTCATAATTATCATCCTTAACAAGGTTGATTGTGCAGCCACCGAAGCCACCACCCATGATACGGCTGCCGGTAACACCATTTTCCTTGGCCAAATCGTTGAGGAAGTCGAGCTCTTCGCAGCTTACCTCATACTCCTTGCTGAGCCCGTTGTGGGTCTCGAACATCTTTTTGCCAACTGTCTCATAGTCACCCTTTTCGAGAGCTTCGCAGACTGCGAGCACGCGGTCTTTCTCACCGAGTACGAAGTGAGCGCGTGTGTAGTCCTCTTCACTAACCTCAGCCTTAACAGCCTCAAGCTCATCCCAATTAGCATCACGCAGAGTCTCAAACTTCTTCTCAGGGAAGTGAGCTGCAAGAGCCTTTACAACATTCTCGCAAGAGTTGCGGCGGTCGTTGTATGGTGAGCCCTTCAGCTCATGCTTAACTTTAGAGTTGAGCAATACGAGTTTGTAGCCCTCTGGCTTGAATGGGAAATACTCAAACTCACGGCTACGGCAGTCGAGACGCATCAACTTGCCCTCCTGTCCGAATACGCTTGCAAACTGGTCCATGATACCGCAGTTGACACCGATATAGTTATGTTCGGTTGCCTGTCCTGCAAGAACGAGATCCCACTTGGAAACTTTGTTGTCGCCGAAAAGGTCGTTGAGAGCAAATGCGAAGCAACTTTCCAAAGCGGCACTTGAAGACATACCTGCACCGAGAGGAACATCACCGGCAAAAGCTGTGTTGAAGCCCTTAACGTCAACGCCGAGCTTTCTCATTTCCTGAACGATACCATAGATGTAGCGTGCCCATGTGGTCTTTGGTCCTTCTGGGTCATCAACTTTAAATTCAACTTTGTCTTTGAGGTCAATAGAGTAGGCGATAACAGTGTTGAGTCCGTTAGGACGAATTTCTGCCATGATGCCTTTGTCTACAGCTCCCGGGAATACGAAACCGCCATTGTAGTCGGTATGCTCACCGATGAGGTTGATACGGCCTGGTGAGGCATAAATGTTACCGGTCTTGCCGTCGAAGTGTTTGATAAATCTACTTCTTACAAATTCTATGTCCATAGTTTGTTGTTTTTATAAAGGTTTAACGATAGTGTTTGCTATAAAAAAATTAATCAACTTTGATATCCTTGTTGACATTCTTCGATCCGATGAGAGCGTAGTAGAAGATATAGCCTAACATGGCTACTACGAGCCAATAAGAGTTAAGATAGCTTACACCCATGCTCTGAACGATAACGGTGTCCTGAATGAAAGGCATAATACCGCCACCAACTACCATTGTCATGAAGATACCGGAAGCCTTGGCTGTATATTTGCCGAGTCCCTCTGTTGCAAGGTTAAAGATACCGCCCCACATCACAGAAGTACAGATACCGCAGAGGAATATGAATACGCATGACAGTGGAACTGTGGCATTCTGAATAGTGATAAAGCCGAGGTCAAGATTTATTGTAGTCTGAATGTCACCTGTGAAGATGGCTATAACAATCAGCAACATGCCTACAGCAGAAACGGTAATGAGCTGTGTGCGTGTGGAAACTTTTCCTGAAATAGCTGTACTTGTCGCACGGCCTACGAGCATAAGCAGCCAGTAGATAGCAGCCAGTGAGCCTGCAACCGCAGCTGCGCCCTCGCCAGGCATACGGCTAATCCACATGTTCATGATGTTAGGAACAGCAATCTCGACACCGACATAGAAGAAAATTGCGATTACACCAAGCAGACAGTGGCGGAAAGCCAATGGTGAGTGCTCGTATGTTACTTCTGTGAGGTCGCCCTGTGGCTCTACAATCTTAACGAAAGAGATAACGAGGAAAGCCAAAAGGAAAATGACGATACCTGTTATTATAAGAGGAGCTACATCGGGGAAGCTGTCTTTAGTAAGTGTACCTACAAGAAAACCTGCAAGCATAGGGGTCAAAGTTCCTGACAGAGAGTTCAGTGTGCCGCCTGCCTGAATGAGTTGGTTACCAGTGTTGCCACCACCGCCGAGAAGGTTGAGCATTGGGTTGACAACAGTGTTGAGCATGCATACGCAGAAGCCACAGATAAGTGCGCCAAGGAGGTAGATGAACAGGTTAAGGCTTGTCATAATGCCGCCAATCTCGCATACTTTAATATCGGCGCCTACAATACCAGAGAGAAGCTGTACGCTAAGACCGGCAGCACCGATAAGCAGTGCGATAAGAGCAGTTTTTTTGTAACCGTACTTTATAAGCATGTTACCAGCAGGAATACCCATGAACAGATAAGCAACGAAGTTCATAAGGTTGCCGGCTGTACCGGCCCATGGATAAGTGATACCCCAGATGTTACCGAAAGGTGCGGCCATGTTAGTAACGAAGCTAATCATGGCAAAGATGAAGAACATGGTAATAATCGCAACAATGTTCTTCTCATTCTTTTTTGTTTCTGACATTTTGTTTATTAAGTTCTTTAAAAGTTTATAAATGTTTATCCTTTTAGATAGTGAATAAATCCTGCTGCTGGTTATTCAGCTACTCCGAATTTATAAATTGTTTTTTGTTTGTATTGCTCACCAGGTCTTAAGATTACTGATGGAAAATAGGGATGGTTTGGTGAGTCTGGGAAGTGCTGCGCCTCGAAGCAGATACCCGAGCGGCGCGGGAATGTCGCGCCGTGCTGTCCTGTGTATCCGTCAGCCCAGTTGTCGGTATAGAGCTGTACGCCAGGCTCTGTTGTGTATACTTCCATTGTTCTTCCGCTCACCGGCTCTGTGATTTTTGCGGCAAAGCTCAACTCGCCCTCTTCCTTTTTGTTAAGCACGTAGCAGTGGTCGTAGCCTGCGCCGTTCTTTATTTGCTCGTGGTCTGCGTCAATATCCTGACCTACAGGTTTTGGAGTGCGGAAATCGAAAGGAGTGTCTTTTACGAAACGTATTTCGCCTGTCGGTATACTTGTCTCATCAATTGGGAGATAGTAGTCGGCATTAATCTCGCAAATTACGTTGTCGATTGTTGGTGTCGGGTTTGCTATACCAGAGAGTGAGAAGAAACCATGGCTTGTGAGGTTGATAATGGTTTTCTTGTTGGTGGTAGCCATGTATTCAATTACAAGCTCGTCATCGTTGGTAAATGTGTAAACTACAGTAACTTTGACCTCGCCAGAATAGCCTTCTTCTCCGTATGGGCTTACATATTTGAGAACCAGCGATTTGTCATTCATCTGGAGAGCTTCCCAAACCTTGGCGTTGTAACCTTTCTTGCCGCCGTGGAGAGAGTTGGGGCCGTTGTTGATGGGCAAGCTGTATTCCTTGCCGTTCAGCTGGAATTTACCTTTGCAGATACGGTTGCCGTAGCGTCCGATGAGAGTAGAGAGATATGGCTCTGGTGATTCTATTACGCCCTGGATTGTGTCGTGTCCCTGAATGACATTTGCCATTTTGCCATCTTTGTCTGGAACCATGATAGCCACAAGTGCCCCGCCATAGTTTGTGATGGCAACCTCATGCCCTTTCTCATTCTTGAGAATATACAAATCGGTCTTCTTTCCGTTTATAGTGGTCTGAAAATCTTCACGTTTCAGCCCACAGATGTTTTCTGTTTCGTTAGTATTCATATTAATTTCGTTTTTAGTTATTCAATGATAGTTGCAAAGTAACTAAAAATTAATCTAAAATGCAAACGAAATAAGAAAAAAAAGCCTACGGCATCACGTTAAAAACTATTAAAAGGCAAAAATGTAAGCAAGTCGGCTACTATATAGCTGCTTCCGCCAACAAAAATCATGTCGTTTTCGCCGGCTTCCGAGGTTGCCGCATTATAGGCATCATGTACGGTTTCAAAAATTCCGCCCGTGAGATTGTGCTGTTGTGCCAACTCTGCCACTTTGACAGCACTGATGGCTCTTTTGCTGCTTGCCTGAGTCCAATAGTAAACGGCGTTTTTGGGCAGCATAGATAAAACAGCGTTGATGTCTTTGTCGTCGACCATGCCGAAAACCATTCTCAATGTATCGCATTTCTGCTGTGCTATCTGTGGTGCCAGATACTTCCATCCTCCGGCGTTGTGCCCTGTGTCGCAAACCACTTTCGGGTGTTCAGACAAGGTCTGCCACCGCCCCATGAGATGGGTGTTTCTGCAAACATTGGCAACGCCTTTTGTTATTGCACTTTTATCAGTTATGATACCTGTCTTGTGCAGTTGTCCGCATGCCGCAAGTATTGTGTTCATGTTTTTCTCCTGGCAGTCTCCGGCGAGGTCGCCTTCGAGTGTGGTGCCGTCGGCAAGATAGTATTTCCTGCCGCTATGTGCCAAAGCGTGCGAGCAGACAACCGCAGGCCCGTCTTCGGCAAAAATAATTTCGGCTCC
>OGLR01000509.1_pt1 | contig 17902 bp, 12 predicted proteins | sample 1572931 | NCBI WGS metagenome assembly OGLR01 (sample SAMEA2581997, study PRJEB24529) | metagenome | biome: Human gut stool | place: China | collected 2011 | reverse complement strand
ATATAGCGAACAGGAACAAACGATGACTAAAACATCTTTCGACCGCTTATGATTATTAATCTGACGGGCAACAGATTAATAATCTGTTTGCCGATAGATTAATAATCTGTTTGTCAACGCATATATAAGCGTTTTTCAGCGTATAAGGCCGCATGAGCGCAAGTATAAGGATGGCCATCGGAAAACATCTTACAAATTTGTGGCGTTTATACAAATTCCTATCCTAAAGCAGCGTCGTATGCTTTATTCATATTGCTTAAGAGGCTTTTTGCACTTCTCTCAGAAAAAATCTTTTCGTTGGCGTTTGCTTTCGCATTGCTTACCGCTTGTGCAGTACAGTTAATCAGCTTAATAATCTCGCAATTATCAAAACCTGTCCACAGCAGCATGCAGACTTTTAACTCCTGGCAACTAAGGCTTTTCTTTTTAACAAGTACATTATATAAAAGCGGGAAATGGTGTGAGAAAAGTTGTTCAAAGGAATTCCATTCTTTTTCCGCAATATGAATATCTGTTGAATGAGATCTTGCGTTTTCTTTCAATACTTGGTAGATGTGGCTTTCCTTTAGCGATTCCATAGATGAGCTTGCCTTCAGTTTGTTAAGCTTGCTCTTTAGCTCGTCAACGTCGTGCATGGCTTGTCTGTGAGAGTTTGATACCGCAATATAAGCCTCCTTTATTGCAGCCAGCGAGTTACTTATTTTGTTTGTGTTTTTTGTATGTTTATGGAAAATAATCTTTCCGCCAAATAGCATGACAAGAATAATGGCGGTTAATATCAGCAGCATGTTGGTTGTTATGTGCTTTGTCCTTTGTGTTGCTGTTTTTATCTTGTTATAGTTGTGTGACGAAGATGACAGGATTAGCTCATACGCATTTTTCCTTGTCAGTATGCTGTCCATCTCCGTCTCGCACAGCTTGGTGTATTTTAATATCGAATCTTGGTTGTTTTTAATAGAATAGACACTTAATAATCCTTGTGCAGACTCATAATTAAAGTTGTATGCCTTAAGTTTACGGTAATAATATTCCGCTGAGTCTATATTGCCTGTCCCCAGGCTGTACATGCCACGGGCTTTGTAATAATGCTCCCGGCCTGCACAGATATTGCCGGAAGAGTCGAAAAGTCCAGACTCTCCTTCATAGATATCCATATATTGCCGTGCCTTATCGAATTGTTTCCGCTCCAAATATGTAAATATCAATATGGGATAAACGCTGGCAGCATCTTTCTTCATGCCTCTTTTGTTGAACAGATTGTGGCATTCCTCAACTTTGTTTATCGCCGAGATTGTATCACCCAGGGAATAGTATTGGTAAATCATTGACTCATGACCATAGCACGCTCCTATGGAGTCGCCAGCTTTTTCAGCATACAGAATGAAATTCTGCAATTCGTCCAGCGCTTCCTTTGGCTGAAATCCATATTTGAGCAGCTCTGCCATCTGTCCATGAATTCTGGATAATGTCTTATAGTCGCAATCTTTGTCTGTAGTGTCTGCTGACTCTGCTGCATTCATGAGGCATTCTATAGCCTTCGGCCCTTTATCCATATCTCTATAGATGCACCCGAGCAGATAGTGCGACAGCATTCTGTCGTTTGCATTGCCGTATCTGTCATAATAGTTTACCACTTCCCTGAAAACGCTGTCTGTAGGCATGGTTATGTATAGTTTGTTCTGCGCCTTTGCCGTTAATAGGCGAAGCCGCATTCTGCCCTCTTTGTCGTTTCCGTATTTTTCGGTTGAGTCAATATGCAACAGACAGTCGTAGGCTGCCTCAGGATTAATTTCCATCGTACTGTCTATTCTTGCAAGTTCGTCATTGGTGTTAGCCCCATTTCCACAGCTTGCAAGTAATAGTGTTAAAGCTGTTACAACAATAGCTGCCGTTGCCAGATATTTTGTTTTCATTTTCTCAGAGTCTTTGTTTTTTCTATATCTTCTGCCTGCAAATATACAGATAATTCTATAATTCTCACTTTTGCAAAGTGGAATAATAGTTTTTGCCGGCAGTTTTTAAAATTTAAGTTGATTCATTTCAATAAATAAAAACAGCATGTTTGTATAAGGTGTTTTCTAAAACTTCCCACCGAAATTAAGGGATGTTCTAAACTATTACCGGAAGTGTGTGCCGACGGTGCACATCTATACGAGACCTACTGCAAACAGCGAAGCTGTGCAGCTGTGAGGTAATATAAGTCCATCTTCAAGGGACGTACCTTGCGCATACGGTTATCACCCCATATCTGTGCCGATGCATGGCTTGCCGCGGGTTTCTTATAGATATGTCGTTTCACGACACCCACAGGGAATATGAGCAATAAATTACCGCTGCCCGGATTTTATTTTAAAGGATGAAATAATTTGTCCGGCAAATTCATTGCCTCAATTTCTTCATTTAGAAAGATGGGGCGGTATCTAATTGTCCCATTGTTTATCCCGGCTCCCTGTATATAGAATTTGTTTCTGAACTCAGGGGGTGTAAATTCTCCTACGCCGCCCATGTCAAGAAGTTTGAACCCATGATAATGCAGGGCTGTTGACATGATAGTTTCAAAATGGCCACTATTTCCTTTGCGAAAGAAACCGTCAAGGAATTCGAGTGCTTTATTTGACAAAGAATATATGGGGCTGAAAGCTTTGACACATTTTTCTAATGGAATATCCTCGTCAATCCAGACAGTGGACTTCCACCAGTCCCAATGTTCATTTATTCCTTTCGTGTATTTAGCGATATGACAGCTTATCAAGTCCGCATCCTCGTTTTCAAAGCAGTCTATCAGTGTATGCCAATTGCCTGTGAAAACGACATCGTACTCTATGCTCCAATAGCGCCCATATTTGGGATTATCTTTGAAAAACCTTTGAAGAATAAAGTTGACATTATAGTATATAGTGTCATCATAAAGAAGTTCGTATTGCAACTCACTAATGGAGGCCAAACTGAATGTGTAAAAATGAATATTGTCAGGAAGTTGCATGTCATTGTCACGGTCTTTTTGGAGAACCCAAACAACATCACATGTATCAGACAATTCGTCTTTCAATTTCTTATATTTCCCCATCGTATCTTCATTGATGAAATGGGCTATGAATAAAATAACTGTATTTTTCATTTTATAACTTTATAAAAACAATAATTGTATTCTTGTATCTTGGATGCCAGCTTTGTTCTCTGAGCATACGGGTTGCGAGCTCATCCACTTTCAGTCCGTACGATTCTCCAATTTTTCGGATTTCTTTTTCGGTATGCGGATTGACTACCCCCTCTTCACATATATCAGGATTTCCCCAGCCAAGAATAAGGTATCTGTTTGTTGAGCTAATCAGGTTTTTCCAAATCTGTTCCTCATGCTGTTGAGGGATATATTCTCCTACGGACAGGAAGAGTGTCATCTCGTATGGCTCTTCCACGGTCAGTTCTTCCGTCAAATCTGCTTGTTCGCAAGGGTAATCCGCTTGTTCGGCCAGCATGACAGAAAATTCCGTTGTATGTGGGTTCCCGTCATATCCCACTGCCGCTATCCGTTCCTTTCTCAAGGCCGTGACATACCACCCTGTACCACAACCGAAGTCTATCGCGTCCTTGACATGGCAGATCTTGCATAGTCTTGCGATGGCGTTGGCCAATCCTCCATCAAAGAAATGGCCGGTAAATGTCCGGGTTGTCCACGCTCCGGTTTCTATATTCGTGACTTTTTCCTTAGTGAGCAGGTATTTATCAATCAGATCCATCAGCTTGCCACTGTCCTGCATTTCAAACTTCCTTGCAAAGAAAGCATCCGATGAAGAGAGTTCATAAAAATGAGACTCATTGAATGATATAGGATGATTGTCCCCTCTCTTTGCCCAATGGATATGCCTCAGGTTTCTATTGACTATTTGCTTGTCTGGATAATTGATATGCCGTACAACCGTTTGGATGTATATTTCATCAGGTGCAAACGTGAATCTGAACCGTCTTAGCAGTGAAGGATGCTTGTGTGAATATTCCACAACCTTTTTGGTACACGCCCTTGTCAGTGAAAACCAGGCAGAGCCTCCATATAAATGTTTCACTTGGTCAGGAATCCTTCTTCTAATACCCCATTTGTCCTGCTTGTCAGCAAATTCCCACATCCCGTTTACTTTTTCTTCCGTTATATGTCTAATATAGTCCGTAAAATAAAAATGCTGTATGCGCTTGTATGTGTTTCCGTCCCAATGAGGAGCCGGTAAATGCGCCCCCTCAATGAATTCTCTTGTTTCCAATTCAAAGAAACGCAGGAAGTCATCCAATGGTTTTAAAGGATAGTCCTGCCCGCTAAGCAGATGCATGTATCTGCCATCGGAATATTTCAGTCCCATTTCCAACAGAAACAACTGGCAGCGTAGCAAGCTGAACCCTCCCCAATGGGCAGAAACCTTGCGGAACACCTTTTTCACTCCAGGCAATTTGGCTAATCTCTTTTCGTCTTCCTTGGTAAAAGGTGAATGTCTGTCAAGATGAATAATGATGTCGCACTTTCCATCAAAATAATTGACGAGTCTTTCTATTTGCTCCCTGTCCTTATGAGCCATTATTAGTATTGCTTGTTTCATATTTACATGTTTACTTGTCTTGCCCGGCGGGTAGTCTGATTGGTTTTATCAACGCTTCCATCAGAGTGGATTCCTTTAGGATTATTTCTCCTGTACCAGTCAACTGCAGCCGTGCGGAGAGCGCAGCTCCCTGGCTGGTCAACAGTCCTCTGGGAAAATGTACTTCCACCCGATGCTTTCCCGATTCGTCAGGAATACCATAGACCCTGTTGACCGTTCCTGTAAGGAAACCATATTTCGCCTCGGGATAAGCCTCTGTAAAAACGAGCACTTTTGCCCCATCTCTTACCTCCCCCAAATTGGAAGGTGGAAGGAACATTATCCCCGAGACAGAGTCTGCACCCTCTGACGGGGGGATGATGATGCTCCCCTTCAAAGTCTCGGGGTATCGGAAGAAACAACTTCCTGCCAGTAGTATGGCCATGAACAGAGCTATTGCATAGACTCCCCATTTCTGCAGCGAGGTAGGGATATAGCCAATTAGTTCCTGCGCTTCACGGGGCTCATAGATTTCAATTTCTTTTCCTTCGTTCATAGTTCTCCCTATTCATTTGTCATTTCCAACTGGTTTTCCACAAGGTGATAGTATTCCATGTGCCGCTCCATCAACTCATCATGTGTGCCGGTTTCCACCACACGCCCATCATTCAGCACGACAATCTGGTCTGCATGTCTGATGGTACTCAGTCGATGTGCACAGATAACCACAGTCTTTCCCTTATAGAATTCCATCAGATTCTCCATAATAGCCTTTTCATTCTTTGTATCAAGTGCATTAGTGGCTTCATCAAAAAACAGATATTCAGGATTCTTATATACAGCACGGGCTATAAGAATGCGTTGTCTTTGCCCCTGACTGACACCGTTTCCTTCCAAGCCTATTTTTGTATTATATCCTAAAGGCAACTTTTCGATGAAGTCTTCGATATTTGCAATACGTACAGCTTTCCTAAGCCTTTCCTTATCTATCTCATCTTCACCTACGGCTATATTTTTGGCGATGGTATCAGAGAATATATAACCGTCCTGCATCACAGCTCCTACCTTACTTCTCCAAAAGTGTGGACTTATCAGTTGCAAAGGTGTCTCGTCTACCTTCAGTTCTCCTTCTTGCGGGTTGTAGAATCCTTGCAGTAATTTCATAATAGTGGTCTTTCCGCTGCCACTGACTCCTACAATGGCCGTAATCTTGTGTTCGGGAATAAACAGATTGATTTCTTTCAGTACATACTCGCGGGGAGAACCGCTGTAACTGAATGATAAATCTTTGATGCGGATACTCTTGTCTGGCGGCAGTTCTGTACGCAAGGACAATTTCGCGTTATCTTCCTCATCCTGTCCATGAATTTCGTTCAGGCGCTCCAGACTGATTTGCGCATTTTGCAGAGAGTGTATAAATCCGATAAAATTGGATATGGGACCGCTCACGTGCCCCATAATATATGAGAGTGCCATCATCATACCGAGTGTCATTTTTCCCTCAATTACCTGTTTGGCTACGAGGAAAGATACTACCAATCCTGTACTGCGGGTAATCATCTGTGCGCCAAGCCGTTTTATCTGGTCAATCTTAAGCCCCCGCATATTGTTATGGAAAAAGCGGGCTTGCAGCTCTTCCCATTCCCACCGCTTCTGCCGTTCATTATTGTTTAATTTGATTTCCTGCATACCCTGAATCAGCTGGATGACGCAACTGTGGTTTTTGGCCTGCAGGTCGAAAGCCTGATAGTCAAGTTCCCTGCGGTATCTGAGAAACGACATTACCCATACTGCATACAGTAGATGCCCCGTGAGGAAAACAGTCAACAAAGTCAAGTTGTAATATGCAAGCAGGATAGTATACAACAAAAAGGTAATCGAAGAAAACAGGATGCCGATGGAATCATTTATGAGGAAATTGCGGATACGCCCGTGGTCTCCGAGCCGCTGCATCAGGTCTCCCGTCATCCGTGTGTCGAAGAAGCGAATGGGCAAGTTCATCAGTTTGCGCCAAAAATCAGACATCAGTGCCAAATCAACGCGCGTGTTGACATGCAGGGCTATCCAATTGTGCAAGAAGTTTATGCCCATGTCTGTGAAGGTCAGGATGAATTGTGATACAAGGATTAGCAATACAAAGTTCAGATTGCTGTTTCTGATGCCCACATCCACCATTGACTGGGTGAGAAAAGGAAATATCAGTCCCAATACCATATACATCACCATACAGGTGACAATCTGTCCCAATTGCCATCTATAAGGGATGAGGTAACGGAAATAATGGGAGATGCTGCGCATTTTGGCCTTATCCCCCTCGTCTTCTCGTTGATAGAAATCCGTGTCGGGTTGTAATATCAGTGCGATGCCACGTTCGTTGTCGTTCTGTTTGGTGCTCAACCAATGCGATTTGAATTCTTTTTCCGTAAACTTGACAAGATACGAAGCTGGGTCTGCTACATGATAGATGGTCTCTTTGCGTTTCTTCTGGATGCGGTACAGCACTACATAATGGTTCTGATTCCAATGGAGCACGCATGGCAATGTTACCCTATCTTGCAGACACCTCAAGCTGGTTTTTACACCAGTGGTGCGGAAGCCTATCTTCTCGGCTGCATCGCTTACCCCCATTAATGAGGAGCCTTCACGCGAAATGAACGAATACTCACGTAGGGTTCTCAGACTATAATTCTTTCCGTAATATTTGGCTATCATTTGCAGGCAAGTAGCTCCACAATCGTGAGAGTCCATTTGACGGAAATGGGGGAATGAGTGGTCAAACATAATTTTAAGATGGGAGTATAAAGAAAGTAAAGTGCCGTCGATGGCACTTTACCTTCCTTTCATTGTTTGTTATAAACATACTAAGTCACCTCCAACACAAATTGTGCCATTATTGGGGTCGGAATCGTTGTCGCTGTGACTGCAACTACAACCTGAATCGCCAGAAGAACCATTAGAAGAAGAACCATTAGAAGAACTGCCATTAGAAGAACTGCTGCCTGAGGAACTACCCCCAGAGTTACTTCCACCACCAGATGGAGCGCCACATCCTGCAACCGTATTCACTGTACAATTAAGACTGTTGGTAATGATAACCCCTTCTCCTCCATACACTTGGAGCATCTCCATCTCAGACAGAAGACTGTATTCGTCCTCCAACTGAGTCTTTTTTTCTTAATAAACTCATAAAATATAATTTAATTAAACAATATACAAGAACTTATCGTTCTATTTTTATCTTTCTCCAGACATTTCCCTGTTATACTGTCTCACACTTTTTCCTCCGTTGAACCGGTAGGCCATGGTGAACATAATGGAATGCTCCATACTCTTATAATTATTCGTAATCCTATAGCCCGTCATTGCATCCGAATGTAGGATACGTCTTGAGTATCCGTCGCAGAAGATACGTGGCGATACATATTGTATGCTTATATTCATCCGTTGCTTGAAGAAGTCTTTTCCCGCATAGAATCTGAGAATGTCCATTTTTGAGGTATTCCATCCTTGCACTGACGCTCCGTAGCTGTTATTGAGGATGTAGCCCAATAGCAATGTCAGGAATCGCTTGTCGTTATAATACCTCACATCGAGGTGTCCGCTGAACCCGTCGTTGCTGTTCTTGTATTTCCCATATTCAGCTTCCTTGAACTGATATTTGACAGTGGCACTGATGGTAAAGGCCTTGATGCGCTTGTAGATATAGAATGAGGTCCAGAACTCCCTGTATGTGGCGTTCCGTGGCATGTAGATGATATAAGACCCGTGCTCGCCTGTAGACATCAGTCCTTCTCCTGGCTCGATTACAGTGGAGAACATGTTTGGCGAATAATTGTATCCTGCCTGTATGTTAAACGTGTTAAAGAAGTCGAGCCACAGCCGTGTGGAGTGATAGACTTGAGTGCGCAATGCGGGGTTTCCACTTCTGTAGGTAAGAGAGTCGCTGAAATAGCCGTATTCGGTCACCTGGTCCAGCTGGGGATGTGTGATGTTGCACCAATAGTTGAGGCGCATCCAAAGCCATTTGTTCCATTTGTGGTAAAACATGCCGCTCAGCTTGTACACCATGTTGTTGTCTTCATAGCTGCGGCTCTCTGTGTGCACGTGTTCGGCAGATGCGCTGAAGTTTAGGTCTGTGCCATCCTTGATGCGGTATGAGAGCCATGTCCAGAACTCATTGCGCTTGTAGGTGTTCTCGCTCAGCAAGTCCTCTGTCTTTCTGTTCTTCTGCTCATAGTCCTTCCATGTAAAGTTATATCCTGCACTGACATAGAACTTGTTGTTGAGGAAGCGCCGGTTGACCTCGCTCTTGGTCCACACGTAGTCCATGTGGTTACGGTGCGGGTAGTGGGATGTGTAGCCCGTGCTTTGTGTGTAGTCCTTGTCAGAAGTCCAACTGTCATTGATATAGTTGAAGTCATAGGTGTAGTTCCATACACCACTGCGTCCACGGTAGTAGAGACCCAGTGTGTGGCGTGTGCTGTTCACCCTGCTGGTTTGGTTGGTGCTGATGGTGTCACGTATGTCGCTTTCCGTCCACCACCGCCCTTTGGAACTGTGGCTGTAGGTGTCTGTAGCATCAGGGGAATAGTTGTAGGATGCCGAGACCGAATGGCTCTTGTTTATCTGGTAATCCACGGCGGCATAGGCATTGTGTATGCGGTAGAAGTTTTTGGAGCCGTTAGGCGTCAGCATGGTTTCCTGCAAATTGCTCACGAGATTGTTGCTGACCGCCTCCGTGATGTTGTTGCGTTCGCTCTGCAGGTATTTGAAGTTATACCTTCCCACAAAGTTCCACTTGTTCTTGGTGTACGTGAAAGATGCGGAAGTGTAATTTCCTGTCAGATGCTTGTCTTTCCCGTTCCCATTTGTAGGCAAAACAGATACCTGTTCAAAGGCATTTCCCTCGTACCCTTCATAATCAGGCTTTGTATGCAGGTTTATCAGCACGTCATAGTTGGCGTATTTCCCTGTGGGATTGGGCACCACATCTACTTTGTCAAAGCGCAGGTGGTGCAGTTCCTTAATGTATGCGGATGACTTCTCTACGCTGTCTACCAAAATGAGGATGTTCTTCGAACCGTAATAGGTGAGTTCGTTGTTGGAATAGTCACAGTCGATTCCGGGGATATTACCCAGCATCTGTGCAGTATTCCGTGCCCCTTTACGCATGGTTCTGGTTATACGCACCACATCACGGTCTGCATAGTGGGTGATGTTGTCACCTACCACAACCACGGAGTCTAACGACCGTGTGTAGTGTATGGTGTCATTCTGACGGATCAGGCTGTCGGCTGTAAACTCATATGTGTTTTTACCTTGAATACTGGTAGCCAGACCTAACAAAACTACCAATGTTGAAATGAATGTTTTCACAATGTATGTGTCAAGATATTAATTATTGATGTTTGAACAATTTTCACAGTATCTTATGATGGAGCTTTCTATTGCATTGTCTGCATCGGAGTATTGACACACTATTTTGCCGAATTTGCCTATCATTTCATCTCTTTTGAAAGGACAAGGTCCCATGCAATACGGCAGATGTTTACAATGAGAACATTTACTGTTTTCTTCCAAAGATTGGTGTAACTCATAAGGATATGGAATATCCCAAACGATATCGCCAGACTCAGTCAATATGCCTTTGGCGTTTTCCAATTTGTCATTGTCGCATTTTCCAATCTTTCCATTTGGAAATACGCAGTTAAAATGAGTATAATCCACGTAACACAAGGCTCTTTCTAAAATGTTGACTTTATAGCTCTTTCTTCGGATAATGCTGTCAAGCTCACTCACTTTTTCTTTTGAAATATCGGAATCTTTTATCTGCCATATTTTGCAAGGGGCAATTTTGATATATTTTCGATATTCAAGCGGAATCAACAAATTGACATCATGCATGATTTTGCCAGGCTCCAATGTTTTATCAGAATAATTGATGCGAAGAGTACAATTCGCATTTGGAATGGTTTTCACTATCTCCAGGACATTGTTGACAGCTTGGTCAAAAGCTGAATTGTTCTTGTTTTGTTTCACTTGGTTGTGCTTCTCTCGGCATCCGTCAATGGTAATCTGGAAACTTAATACTCCTATCTCTCCCAATTCCTTAATCCTTTCAGAAGTCAGCAACAAACTGTTAGTTGTAATATCACAAAAGAAACGAATATTATTTTTCTCGCAAAAGTTTTTTGAGAAGATTGTGATGTCAGTTAGTTTCTTGTAAGCCAAAAGAGGCTCTCCCCCAAACCATGATAAACGGAAGCGTTTCACTCCACTATCTAATAAATATTTTTTTATGTGTTTCTTGATACGAATCACCGTCTCATCAGTCATATTTACATTCTGATGCTCTTGGACGCAATACCAACACCGTAAGTTGCATTGGTATGTAGGTAGAATCATCAGCATATATTGGTCTGAATAGCGTTGCTGCTCAAATTCATTTCGAACCAACTCCATCTCATCAACATTATCTTCTAACACGAAACCCTCGCTCTTCATTCTCTCCAAGAAAGGAGCATATTTTTCCTGATAACTTTCTTCTCCCGGATTGGTAATAATATCTATGAATCGTGGGCAATTTTTATCTGATACAAAAAAGAAACGTTTTGTAAGCCCATTAAAGAAAATGTGCTTGTCTCCATAAGGGATGAAATAATTGTATCTACTTGTTTTCATAGTTATGATTTTTTATATTTTATAATTTGTAACTAACTTTCCCATTGTCGGGCCTGATAGACAAATCAAAATTCGGATAGGTCACCATAAAGCTTAGGCTTTCTAATAATCCCGTTGACAAGTCACCCAAACACAGACATGATGCCGTTCGTTCAGCAAGGGCAGGCATAGATGGCAACCTATAAAGCCGAGACCTTATGTAATTAGTGCGTGCTTCATTACTCGTTGTTGATAAATCTTGAAATATAGAGTCGGTAATTTTAGTGTATATCTATTATTGATTATGTAATTCCACTTCCGCATTATAAACATTATCTCCTAAGTATAGAACCAGTTCAAATTCACCAACGATGTTGTCTGGTATGGTAATTGTGCCGTCATCGTCAATTACAGATGTGTACACAACAGAATCACCTGATACCAATTCTACAATATTGCCAGCAAGATACTCGGCGAAAGTGAATACATGACCATTCTGTGATACGGTAATTGGCTTGGCTGGAGTTCGAGGTAACGGATGAGCCTCGTTGTGAGGGTCGTGGTATTGGAACTGCATTCTGATGGTTTGATGAATGCCTGTTGTCACTGAAGCATCATTTTGCAGTGATGCTAAAAAGAATAATGCTAAAAGTACTATTTTCTTCATATTGTTTTGATTTTTTTTCGCTGGCAAAATTATCATTTTGTTTTTTATCGGCAAAATTATATTGTCTTTAATTTTACATCATTTTTACATCAAGAAGTATTTTGGGTATTATTTTGGTTAAGACATGCTGTTAAGGCAAAAAATGGTTGCATATAGGTGTAAAAAGGTGTAATAACTTCTATTTTTGCCCATTTCATCGGTGTTTTTTATGCTTTTACATGGGATTACAGGTGTAAAGAGGTGTATGTTTTTTTTGTCCCAAACGGGTGCTGCAAACGTCTCAAAATTGATTTGGGACAATTGCTGCATATAGTTTGGGACAATTACGGCACTATGGTTTTCGGTTTTGTGGCTAATTTTGCACCACAACTAAAAACCAAACGAGACATGAACCCGGACAATTTGACCAAATCAGAACTTGTAGGCAAGGCTTACGTAGATTATGCCAATGAGGTATTCGCACTCTTCAAGCAATATAATATTTGCGACGAGGATGTTGAGGACCTTGTGCAGGAAGTTTTCATCAAGGTGCTTGGCGTTGACACTCTTTGCGCAGACACATTAAAAGGGCTTGTAATGGTTGCGGCATACAACCTTAGGAATGATTATTTCCGCCGTCAGGCTTTCCGCCGCAAGGCTCTTAAAGCTATGCCGACAATTGACGAGTGGAGCAATCAGAGCATAGCAAAGGTTGAGGCCGGCAACATAATAGAAATTGAGAATGCCGTTGCCGAGGGTAGTCTCAATAGCCAAAACTATAAAATATATACAATGAGCCGATATAATGGTATGTCGGCAACGGAGATTGCCGAGGTTTTAGATCTTGGAGAAAGAATTGTGGAGTCACGTCTGTATTATTCCCGAAAAATAGTCCGTCAGAAGCTTGCCAAGGTTCTGTAGGCTTGGATGGCGGGGTTATTGTCTCTTCCGGTATTCGGAAGGACTCACGCCGACGTGCTCCTTGAAATATTTGCCGAGGAAGCTCTGGTTTGGGAAGTTCAGTTCCTGAGTTATCTCCTTTATGCTCTTTGAGGTGTTTTTTAGTTGTACACGCAGCTCAAGCGTTACGTAGTCGTCAATCCAGTCGTTAGGTGTGCGCCGGCTTGCCTGTTTTATCATTTCCGAAAGATATTTAGGTGTAATGCCCATATTGATCGCATACCAGCCTACACGCCTTTGCGTGCGGTAGTTGTTTTCTACCAGCATAAGGAAATCTGTAAATATCTTGTCAGCCCTTGTGCTTTTTAGGTCGGTGTCCTGCATGATGCGGTATATCACGTTGCTGAGGTCGTAAATCATTGTCCGCATCATAGAAATAACCGTCTCACGTCTGAACCTGTGTGTGCTCTCGTTTGCCTTGATGTTAAGGGCTTTAAAATAGTTTTTTGTCACGACAATCTCCTCTGGCTCAAGATGGCATACCGGATGACGGCGGGAGAACAGAAACAGCGATGATATCTCGTGAACTCCGGATATTATCTCACGGAAAAAGTTCTCGGACATGATAATAGCCATACCGCTGCAGTCATCAGAAAGCTCGCATTCGTCTGTAACCTGGTTGGTGCTGATAATGATTACGTCGCCACCCCTTACGTTGTGCTGCATGGTGTCGACGCGGTATTTTGCCTGTCCTTCCAGACACAGAGCCACCATTATGCATCCCATACGCCGTGGCACGGAAGGTATGGGTACCTTTGCAATCTCGTCGAATATTACGAGGTCGTTGTCAAGATAGCAGCATTCGCATAATGCCTTTACTGATTCTATGGTGATTGGCTGTATCATTTGTTAGAATGTTTTCTGCAAAAGTACATATTTTTTCCGATGTGGGCAAATGCCTTCTGTTAATAATACGGCTGCCATCCTGTGGGGTGCCGGGTAACGATGCTTATGCCCTCGACATTTGTAATGTGGTCGGGTTTAAACCGTCTGTCGCCATAGACAACTGGTTTGCGGATATATTCTGTGGTGAAGCGCATGCAGGCCTGCTCGTCGAGTTTGCCGTTGCAGATATATTCCATGTTGCCAAAGAATATACGCCCGCCACGTCTGGCGTTGCGCATGGTTATTCTTAGCCAACCATGTAGACCTTTGTCGAAATCGTAGGTTGTGGTGTCTTTCTCAATATCGAAATATCTGTAATTTATTACCTCTCCAATGGTGCTTGCCGTTTGTTCTGTCTGTTGCGTCCAGTCGCTGCCAGATGTAGCTACGCTCTCGCATCCTGTCCATAATGCCGGTGAATAGTCTGAATTTGATTTCCATAATGTTTTGTCTTGCCTGCCGTCGATGGTCTCCCCACCTTTAGTGTTAAAAGATGCGGGAGCCTGGCGGCAAAGCCATGAGCGGTCGGAAAAATAGGAAAAAGGCGTGCCGTCGCTGCAGGTTCCATAGAACACCGCAGATATCTGTTTGTCTGTGAGGTGAGGGTAGGAGGGAGAATACCAGACAGCCAGCGTAATGGTATCGGAGTGGGTGAAGCGTGTGACATCGTAGGTTGCAGTGACTGTGTGTGATGTGAAAGCCTCACGGTAGGGAGTCATGACATTGCGGCTGACATTGCGTCCGTTGACGTACAGCTCTGCATAGCCTGTTGTGGCTATGCAGATGTATGCTTTTTTCGGGTGTCCGTTCTTTACAATCTGCTTGCGGAACCATAGCTGAGACGTGGAGTCGGGCTGCGGAGACGATATCCAATGCAGGCTGAACTCCTGAGCTGCCGCTACGGTGGCAAGCAAAAGAAACAAAGTGGCTGTCAGTATCTGCTTTGTCATTTCAGGGTCTTGCTTTTTCCTCCCTTTATCTTTATAGTCTTTACAATACCGTTATAGGCGACATCGACTTTCCCGTCGGCTACAGAATTTATTACTGCTTTGACAACCTTCCCGTCGGCCCATTCCATGTCTATGGTATATCCGCCTCTTGCACAGATGCCTTTTATTGAGCCTTTGCTCCAGGCTGCCGGCAGAGCCGGGAGCAATGTTATGGTGGCGTGAGGTGTGTTGCCGGCGACGGTATAGCTGCTCTGTACAAGCATCTCGCAAACGCCGGCTGTTCCTCCGAAGTTGCCGTCGATCTGGAATGGCGGATGAGCGTCGAACAGGTTAGGATATGTGCCTCCGCTACGCCGTTTGTACGGGCCTTTGTAGTCGTCCGGGCTCACGTAGGTGAGAAGCTTCTGATAGATATGATACGCCTGATCTGGACGGTTAAGGCGTGCCCACAGGTTTATTCTCCAGCCTGTGCTCCAGCCTGTGGTCTGGTCGCCCTTTATCTCAAGGCTTCTTGTTGCTGCCTTGGCCAGCTCGGGTGTAGACGAGGGGGTTATCTGATGTCCTGGATATAGTCCGATGAGGTGGCTCTGGTGGCGGTGTTGGAAATCTTCGTCATCCCAGTCGTAATACCATTCGTTTATGTCGCCCATTTTGCCGATAGTATAAGGGTGTAGGCGGTTGAGCTTGTCTTTTACCGATGGCAAGTCCGTACCGTTGCTGATGCTGTTGGCATAGATGGTGTTTGTGAAAAGCTCGCGGATAATGGCAAGGTCGGCAGTTGCTCCATAGCATGTTGCGCCCTTGTAGCCGTCGGGAGTCTTGTACTGGTTTTCCGGGCTTGTTGCAGGTGCTGTGAAAAGCTCACCCCTCACATGCGGGTTTTCTACGAGCCAGTCCTCGCAGAAGTCGCTTGCGCCTTTCAGCAAAGGCATGGCTGTGGCGGTAAGGAACTGTTTGTCGAGCCGGAAGGCATAATGTTCCCACAGAGCCTGTGACAGCCATGCAAATCCCATATTCCAGTTGCTCCATTTTGTGCTCTCGTGTTTTTCGCCCACAGGATTGGCCATTGCCCATAAATCGCTGTTATGCCCTGAGCACCATCCACGGCTGACGCCATAATAGTTGCGTGCCGTATGGCTACCGTTGCGTGCCAGCTGACGCATAAACTCCCATAACGGCTCTGTCATCTCGCTGAGGTTTGCCACCTCTGCAGGCCAGTAGTTTTCCTCAAGATTTATGTTTACTGTGTAGTTGCCTCGCCATGGAGACTTGAGTTTGTTTGCCCACAGGCCCTGGAGATTTGCTGGTACACCAGGAGTACGTGACGAAGATATGAGCAGATACCGCCCGTATTGCATGTACAGTATCTCAAGATACCGGCTGTCGGCACCATTGTCGGTGTACGACTTCAGCAGGCTGTCGGTAGTCATCTGGGTGTTGAGCCTCGCCCCGTCAAGACTGAATGTCAGGCGGTCAAAGTATTTCTTGTAGTCGGCAACGTGCCGTGATACAAACTGGCTATAGCTGTAGTTGCGGGTATGCCAGATATTGTCGGTGGCAGTCTCTATGTAAGGTGCTCCCTCTTTTACGGGATGTTTGTCTGCACCGTTGAAGCTGGTCTCGTTGACTAAATAAACAGTTACCTCGTCGGCATTTTTAATGTAAAGTGATGAGTCGTTGGCTGTAATGGTTCCGCCATTGGCATTTGCCTGCAAAATGGTGCAGAAGTGTATGGAGCTTATCGGGTCGCCCATTGCATGTCCGGTCATTGTAAGCTGGTTGCCTGTGGCCCTTACTTTATGCGGAGTCTGGCCGGTAAGCATTATACGCTGAGATATGGCGCCTGGCTTATCTGCCTTTATGTGGATGGCTATCAGCTTGTCAGGGTTTGAGGCGAAATATTCTCTTGTAAACGTGGTGCCGTTGGCGGTATATACATCTTTGCACACTGCGCTGTCGAGGCTCAGCTGCCGGTAGTAGCTGTCGGCTTTTGCGCCATTGTCATCAAAGATATGAAGAGTTGCAAGCGGCTGAAAGGACTGGCTGTTGGGGCCTTGTATGTTTTTTTGCAGCTCGTCAGCCTTCCGGTAGTCTTCGTTGAGTAAGGCCTCCCTTACTTTTGGCAGCCATGTGTGCGCGTCTTTATCGGTATCGTTGTCTACGGGCTTTCCTGTCCAGAATGTGATGTCGTTCAGATATATAACGTTGTCCTTGGTGCCGCCATATACCATGGCGCCAAGTTTGCCGTTGCCAATGGGCAATGCCTCCTCGAAAAATCCGGCAGGCTTGTCGTACCACAGACGCATTGGAAGCTGCTGCGCATAGGTCCCGGCTGCCAATGCCATAAAAGTCATTGCTGTTAATTTTGTGAGATGTCTCATAGAGGCGGTTAAATGTTATTGAAAAAGGGAAACCCTGCAGACGTGTTTTTGCCGTGCGGAGTTTCCCAATAATAATATTGTCGGAATGTTATGCGTCGATGTTTGCGTAGGTTGCGTTTTTCTCGATGAACTCGCGGCGTGGCTCAACATCGTCGCCCATAAGCATGGAGAATATCTCGTCGGCGTCGGCGGCATTTTCTATGGTCACCTGCTTCAGCAGACGGCTCTTCGGATCCATGGTTGTCTCCCAAAGCTGCTCTGGGTTCATCTCGCCAAGACCTTTATAGCGTTGTGTGTGGAGAGCCTTGTCGTCGTCGCGTCCGTCAACATACTTGTCGATGAAAGCCTGACGCTGTTGCTCGGTGTAGCAGTATTCGCTGAACTTCTTGTATGTGCACTTGTACAGAGGGGGCGTGGCTATGTAGAGGTGTCCTTCCTGAATGATTTTCGGCATGAAGCGGTAGAACAGGGTCATTATGAGGGTGTCGATGTGAGAGCCGTCGACATCGGCATCGGTGCAGAGGATGACCTTGTTCCAGCGAAGATTGTTGATATCAAAGGCGTTCAGGTCCTTGACAAACTTGCCCGGCACCTCGACGCCGCAGCCGAGGACCTTCAAAAGGTCGGTGATGATCTCACTCTTGAAAATGCGCGGATAGTCGGCCTTGAGACAGTTTAAGATCTTGCCGCGCACGGGCATGATGCCCTGAAACTCGCCGTCGCGCGAGAGCTTGACGCTGCCGAGGGCGCTGTCGCCCTCGACGATGTAGATCTCGCGGCGCGAGACGTCGCGCGTGCGGCAGTCGACAAACTTTTCGACGCGGTTTGAGATGTCGATGCTGCCGGAGAGCTTTTTCT
>OGLR01000504.1_pt1 | contig 18017 bp, 24 predicted proteins | sample 1572931 | NCBI WGS metagenome assembly OGLR01 (sample SAMEA2581997, study PRJEB24529) | metagenome | biome: Human gut stool | place: China | collected 2011 | reverse complement strand
TTAACAGGGATGTTTCCAGCTTGTTTTCAAGAACAGAGAACTGGACACCCTAATTTATAAGACAAATTTTTGATTCTTTGAAAATCGCCAAACTTTGAGATAGAGGTGGAGAATGTTCTCCACCTCTTATTTTATAGGAGAAGGAGGATGTCTTAGGGGAAGGACTTCCTATTTATGATGGTATCTATTTTTGCCTGTATCTCTTTTTCATCGCAATAATCAAGGAATAATGTATACTGACAGCCAGCAGTATAATTAGTACATCCATATAATCTCCAATGAGTAATGCCGTTTTCGCCTTCCTTAACGACCTTCAGATTACCGTTATGACACCAAGGGCATTCAAACATTCCTTGCTTTTTTGCCAGTTCTGTTGTGAAACAGGATGGTGATTGTTCATTATACATCACATAGGTTTGTTTCCTTGCTCTTGTGATAGCTACATAGAACAACCTTCTTTCCTCAGCGTATGGAAAGGTCTCAGGGGCACTGAGAATATAACCTAAAATTGGATCATCACTCACTCTTGAAGGGAACCCATTACCATCTTGGCTGCAAGATACGACAATAACATTGTCAGCTTCCAGACCTTTGGCTGAATGAATGGTATTATATGGTATATCTCGTTTAGAAATATGCACAGAAACAATGTTTCTCTTTTCATTTCTCATCACAAATTCATTAGGTATAAACTCGGCATCGCTATGATAACGTCCAATGAGCATGATAGATTGCTCTGCAGGAATCTTGGATACAATCTTTTCCAACACCATATATTGTGAATCTCCAGCATCATCTGTATGATAAGCGACAGTTTTAATTTCTGTTCTAACAGATTCGTTCACAGGCTTAATTTCTTTAGGAACCTGGGCACTATTTTCCATAATGAATTGAGAAGAAATGTCTATTGCTGGATTTCCAAATCTATATGTTGTTTCGATGGCGCATTTCTCTGAAAAGCCAAAACGCTCCTCAAATCCATTGAATAACGAGATGTCACTCCCTGAAAATCTGAAAATGGATTGCCAGTCATCGCCAACGCAATATAGTTTAGTGAGATTCTTTTTGTTTCTTAAAGATTGTAAAAGTTCGAATCTATCAACAGATATGTCTTGGAACTCATCAACAAGAATCATGTCATATTCTTTCTTGTATAACCCAGAGTTGCATACATCTGTCGCTTTGAGGATTAAATCAGTATAGTCGATTTGATTTTTCTCATGCAACATATTCTCGTACTCGTCAAAAATTGGCTGGAAAATCTCATGAATCATGAATTCAGACCTCTCGATAAACAAAGGATTGTTATTTTCCTTTTTTATAAGGTTCAATACAGATTCAGGATTATGTCTATTAGATTTCATGAGGGTGATAAAGGTCGTAATGAGCTGGAGGATGGAGTCTTCCATTCTCTTATTGCGTTTTACCAGCTTTTCAAATTTCTCATCCTCAGTCAATTCTCTCATCGGGATTCCATATTGTTTGAGTTGCTGAGTCAATCTCTCGTAGATGGTTCCATCATGGAACATGGCGCTTGTGGTTTCAAGAAGTATTGTGTTATACTTCCTATTAATTGCTCTTTTCCACATAATGCCTTCGTTGTAGATAACGTTTGCTTCGTAAAAGCCGCCTTTCTTACTTTCGCCAAACCACCTAGGAACATTGCCATTGGCATCTATTCCAAAGTGTTCAAGTACGACAAAGACTAGTCTCCCATTTTGCTGAAAATAAATAGTAAAGTCTGGTCTGTATTGTCTCTTGAATTCAGTAGCAGTATTTTTAAAATATGGATGTTCGTATCTGAATGAAATTCCATTCATAGAGAGAAAGGTACATATTTTTTTTTCTTCTTCGCTTCTCGTGAAGATGATTCTGCCGTCCATGTCCAAAAAAGGGGCTTGTATTCCATAAAGAGCCCTGTCCGCATAGTAGTCTTCAGCCTTAACATATTCGTGTTCGTTTTTTGTCAATGACTTTTTGTCGGTAAGGAACTTGTTGATTGCTTTTTTGAAATCTGCATTGTGATTAACCAGATAGTAGAAGCATTTCAGCATGGTGTTTGTATCACAAACATCAGGCTTCTCTTGTGTCGCTTCCGCTAAGATATGAAACGCCAGACTGTGGAATGTATAACACCGCAAGCCCTCCGCTGACAAAGCCAGTCTGTCAGTAAGTTCTTTGGCAGCCTTTGCTGTGTAGGTTAATGGTAATATTCTTGCCGGTGCAATATGCCTTTTATCTACGAGATACTTGATTTTTGCCACACTTGTTGAAGTCTTGCCACTACCTGCACTACTGATAACAAGGCAGTTATCTTCCAACTTGACTATTGATGCTCTCTGCTGTTTATCCAATGGATATTTGAGTACGGTGTCAAAATATTCTTTGTTATTAGCGAGCTCCTCCTGCACAAACTTTTCATTATGCTTCTGAGGAATATCAGAGAAGCCGATGGACAATGCGCGTTTGTACTTTTCCAAGTCAAGATAAGATTCAGGAATCACATTGTTAACATATTTCAAAAACTGGTTATTCAGGAAAAATTCCGTATTTTCCTCTATATTCAATTCTTCCATGCATTTTAGGAATTCACTATGTGCAAAATAATGGTCATCAGACATGAATAACGACATCCTTTCCATGAAAGTCTGAATTTCATCGAACCAATAGAGATATTTCTCCATGAATATTTTTCCTCCAGTCCCAAGAAACCATGAATTTCTATGTTTCTTGCACTTGGCGAAAAGAGCCTCATATTCTGTAAACGTGGCATGATCTTGCGGATTATAAAATGCCGTATCATGGCAATTCCGAATGAAATAATCAATGCACTCGTAGATGCCACAATAATATTTACGTTTTAAAATAAAGCGCATGATGAGTATGGTAGTAACTATTACTAAAATTACTACCATACTAACAATTACGTATATGTTTTCAAAGGTTAAGTAAATAACATCTTTCATTATTCCTACCATTGTTTATTTTTGTGATATCCAATGTATTAATAAAATCGAGAGGTGGTGAAAAATTTCCACCACCTCCCTCGCAACTTTACCAATAGTATACTGTCGTAAACTGATAGTTCTATCATTTTAGGGGGTCTTGCAGCCGGAGAACGGCTTTTTATGACAAGGAAACCTCCCCATCCTTCACCTTATCTATTGTGGCTTTACGATGATAGCCATTCTTGGTAAATTCGTTAATCCATATCAGCCTTTTGGTTCCATCGCCATAAGGCTGGAGCCTAAAATGACCGCTAACCTTGAAAGATTCATCATTGGAGATTTCCGTGTACCACTTGCTGTCGAATGTATAGAAATCGAGACCTGGCTTTGCCTCTTCCTGTGCTTTTTTCTTCTTAGTCTCCTTTTTAGCTATAGTGGAGACCTTACCCAGTTCCACTTTTGCCCACTGTCTGAGACATAGATAATCGAGAACCATATCTATATAGTCTCTAAGGTTTACCTCTATGCATCTGTCGAGCAATGGCAGCACCATGCAGTCCAGCTGATGTCCTTTTCCCTTTATCTTGTCCTTTGGAGAAGCACAGATATAGTAGGTAGGGATAGAAATATACTTATCTATACCGTCGTGGAATACCCATAACGTGAGGCATCCGTTTTTGATGCGGTAAACCACATAACAGCCCTTCATGAAATATGGGCTACGCACGATTCCGTTCTCATTATCCAGCTCAGCAAGGATATCTATATGAAACTGCGTGAACTTCATATAGGACTTATCCATGGCATCCACAAAAGTTTTAGAGAATACCACCAGATTGCGGCACTTCCCTTTTAATGTAGCAAGTTCCTTCACCGCATGTTCTCTGTCTGAATCCGTATCATTGCCAACTTTAGCAAACCATGAAAGAATGCTCTGAGGCAGATTTCTGTTATCGAGATTAAAAAGATAGCGGAACAGAGTGATTTCGTTTATACTTTTATTCTTCATACCTCTTCTATTTTATGATTCTGATTACTGGAATGGTATTGCCGGAATACTTACAGGTTCCTATCTGTTCCACCTTGCCTTTAGGAGCTGTGATAATCTGGTCATTCACGTAACTGTCTGTTCCATCATTCTGAAACAGCACTTCGCCCCCAAAGCTTATATCTGATGAAAGGTCTTCCACATGTGCTACTGCGCTGCCGTCCTCCAACACTTCATCTACCGTGAATTTGGAGATATGAAGCGTTTTAGGAGAAGCCATCATGGTAATCTCCGGTGTGCTACTTGCTTCGTTTGTGGCAAAGTAAGCAGAACACATGGCAATACATATCATCACCACAAAGAAGATGACGATAAAGCCACAACCAAATTTGATTATCTTTTCAAACATATCATTTATCTTTAAATTGAGTTCACTTAATTATATCTTTTACTTATAGGTAATGAGTCTCTGCCCGGTCTCCCATCCACCTTTACGGTTGAGCATGTCCGGTTCATACCATTTGTTGAAAACCACATAGTCACGCTTTGGCTGACGGACTATCACAGCGTTGAACTGTACATTGGTATGGGTCTTCCGTCCTCGGAACGGAATATACTGTCCCTGGTAGGAATGAAGCCCAGACACAAAGGTTCCACCGCTATTCTGGTCAATGCCCACACTTGTAATGATGATGGTGTTGGGCACATACGTTTTCCCATCGAAGCAGGAACCATAGTAGTTCCTACAGAATATTTCCAATACATACTTGCAGTCTGCTACCGAGAGCTGCGCCTTGCATATCCCCACATACAGGATAGCAAGAAGAAACAAAATTATCTTCTTCATATTTAAGATGTGTTAGTTATTTATTCTATCAATATCAAACAATCACTAAATTACGTACTACTTCTACCGTGGTGGCATTCAGTAGGGCAGCAGCCTTGGACTGAGTGATGATGCCGCTTGCCAATGCTCTGTAAACTATACACTCAAACTTAGTAACCTTCTCCTTGCCGATGGAGCCTGATTTTGATTTCTTCGTAGAATCAGCACTGCCGAGGTTCTTGCAATAATCGGAATAGTGCTTCGAAGAAATAACTCCGAGATATTTTGCTTTCGCCATCAGAACATTCACAGAAATACCATACTCATTCTGTAGATATTTCAGTTCCATAAGAGCTATGCCGTTACGCTTTCCCCCTACTACGGAGAAGAATACGTCGTGTGGCAGAAGCATTTCGTTGGCGAAGACGCAGCAAAAATGCTCTTTCTTTTTGTTATCGATACTCTTGTCAAAGCAAAGAATGGCATGTGCCAACTCCTTAAGAACAGCAAAGCGAAAACTCTCAGCGTTGAGATTGCTGTTGATGGCTATCACCGGAATAGAGTCGTTTAGGATGGCATGAAGACTGGTGAATGCATCTGACGCATCAATATTAGCTATAATTACGCCCTTTGATTCCAGGAGATTCATTACATTGGTGATAGCAGCGGTACACATTCCCCATGCCTGGCGAAGCATGGAAGCACCCTGTAATACATCGAAAAGCGTCTTCACCTGATGTTCTGTCAGAACGGAATTGAACGAATGTTCTATTCCACAGATTTCTTCTATCTCACCAGTTCGTTCTATTGTGTTTTCTATGATACTGGTGATAGCCATTTCTTTCTTCTTGTTCAATCCCTTCAGCTTACCATAGCGTATGTTTTTAGGAGTAGAGCTTTTGTAGCTTAAAAGATAATCCAGGTTTATCTCCAGGGCATCGCAAAGGGCTATCACAATGTCACTTTTAGGCAGCATCACCCCATTCTCATATTTGGATAGAGTCTGTTTGGTGATAATGTTGCCCATCATATCACATAGCTGCTGCATAGACAATCCTCGCATCAATCGAGCGTTATGCAGTCTTTCTGCAAAGCTTTTCTTTAAATCCTTTGCGTTTTGGAGATTGATATTATTGTTTGCCATATTTCAATCATTTATGATTTGAATGTAACTTAACCGCATATTTCCCATAATGTATATGGGTGATTCTAGCAGCTTGGGTAATTCGATGGTCTCTTTTCCAGAACCAGTCAACAGAAGGTAAATTTCTTCTTTCTCTTATAACAGTCTCTACAGGAGCATATTTCCAATGTTTTTCAAACCAATACTTGGATTTAGAATTGAAAAGGTCTAAAGCTTTTAATTCTTCATCACAAGGAAGGTTCTGCCTGAGAATCTTTAAGAAAGAATAAGCCATAATCTTCTTAGCCTGCCTCTTCTTCATGCTGTTTACAATAATGTGCCCAAGTATCTAAAGCATCCTTATCTTCTTCATCATCAAGGTTCTCTTGCTCCTGCTCATTTTCCTTGATATCTTCAATATTGCTTTCGCAAACATCGATGATGTCCTGGAGCTTTTGTTTGTCCTCAGCTTGGGCAAGTTTCTCTTCTGCCATAGCCTTGATTGCCTCGAACTCTTCTAGAGAGAACTCGTTATATATCCTCTTTCCCTTCTTGCGAGCAGAAATCGTTACTTCGTAGTCATCTTCGCAGCTCATACTAAAGGAAGTAATAGCAGCATTGGAGTCCTTGCACATCTGTATTAAGCACTTTGCTACTCCTTCCTCTTGCTTGGATGGAGTACAATCTATCTTGTTTTTACTCTGTTTCATTGTCGTTTTACTTTAAATGTTAATATCTAACTACAGCCACTTTCAAGCCTCGCTTGGTAGCCGTATCTATCATGTTCTTTGTTCCTCGGCTTTTGCCATCCCAGAAGGCGATGAGAGCATCGGCAACATCTGCCATCTGAGCGTTCCGAATCGGTCCGGCTGCCCTACCATGGGCTTTCCAGTCTGCCGGGTATATCTCGGTCTCGTAACCTCGTTCTTGGGCATAGCGTTCACCCAGGGAATCAGCACCACTGGCATGACCGGAGACGATCACGATATTTTCCGGCTTCTTATTCTGTAGGTAGAAGTCACACTTCTCTTTCAGTAACTCATAATCTGCAAAGTCCCGGCATCCTGCTATGATGACTTTGTATTTCGTGATTGAATCTATTATCAGCTTGTTAGCTGCATCTACTTCAGCTTGACTCATATAGTTTATTTTTGATTGTTCTTTTCCGAAGATTCCGGCTCTTCATACGTTTTGTGAAGCTGACACAGAACATTTTTATTCTTGACAACCAGGTAGAAAACCACTTCACCCTTTTTGGGTTGATAAGCAGCTCCCACAAAAAGAGCAGTCTTTCCGTCAGTTAAGACATATTTTTCCCAACCTTGCTTTAAGGAAGGAGTTTTAACGCTATTATAATAATCTTTAGCAACCTTTGAAAGTTCAATAATATCCATACTATAGAATTTTGAAAAATTAAACTTATTCTTCTTTTAGAAACTTAGCGGAAGCTTGCAACATGATGATAGTCTGTTGAACTGTCTTTCGTGCCTGGTAATCAGAACCAGCATCATCCAGATACTGTCTGTTCATTCTGACCATCGTATTGAGATAATCAGCACACTCTTCCTTGCTTGGATTAAGCAGATGAATACTACAGGAAACGGTCTTCATAAAATAATCCATACCTTTTTTGAGTAGAGTTCTGATATTACCCACATTAGGATGAGTACCAATCATTTGATAAATCTGTATGCGAAGGCTGACACCATTTCGTGGGCATCCAATTCTGTAATCGTCCCCCACTTCCTCTTTTTCTCCATCCACATAATCGACCTTGGCGAGAAAGCCATTGTCCTTATCGGTACAAACAAGGAAGTCACATTCACCACGTTTATGATTGCGACTGGTATCTACTATAAATAAAGGGATTTCTCTCTTTGCCATAAGTAATGCACCGCTGCCCTACGGATTTATTTGAGTATCTGGCTCACCCTATTAATAAATAACTGTCCCTTTGAATAGAATCAATCAAGACACTGCAAAGGTACAAAAAACTATTTTATCACCCAAACAAATATGGGTTCTTTTTTCTCAATTAACATTTCAACAAATCTAATTGCGAATTGGAATATCATAAAAATTTATTCTGGATTTGAGGATTCATAGCCTTTTACGGTTTTTTGTTCCTTTCGATCCGATATTTTTTTTATCATTCCGTCATCTCGTCATCATATAGCCTTTTTACGTGCATAAAGAAATGGTGGTTCCCAAGAGTCAGAACACCCAACAATTCGGTAGGAAGTTTTTTGGAATACCCAAATGTGCAACATTTGTGAAAGGCTTTCCGGAAAAGTTTTAGCCGAATAAGGCATCGCCTGATGTTTGGTATCTGACAGAACCGCCATACCTTTGCACGTAAAAAGCCAAATGATAGAGAGACGGCAACCACTATCATAAAAAAAATAGAGGTCGAAGTAAGGAACAAAAATAAAATATAGATATAAAGAAATCAATACTCCCATGCTTCTAGCATGCAATAGAGCAATAAACAAACAACACAATAGACAAAGAACATAATGCCTATATGGATATATAAGCCTATAGCAATATAGATATATAGCACCATTGTTAGCTATAAAGAAGAATCTATTTATCAAAGCCACATCCATTGTACTCACTTTTAATGTCTTTATAGATAACTAAAAACTGCTATTTTTGGTAAAGTTGAAACTTTTTTATACGATTCAACCAAACCATGGAAGCGTTACTTCCCGAAGGTAATACCTTTTGCAATTGTTAATTTCAAAGGTATATCGTGTTTATATATAAGGTGTAGACAAAAAGCCTTATTTTTGCACTCGCAAATCATAATTACATTAATATAAACAAAAAAATCAAATTTATGAAAAGAATATTTATAATGCTAATTGTAGCAATGTTTTCTTTCTCGGTAGATGCACAGAATTTATCTACTAAAGAAGTGTCAGAGGCATATGCTGAAGCTATGAAATCGGATGTAACAACGTTCCTCGGCATTCCAGTTGACGGAACAGTTTCAAGTATGAAGCAAAAACTCATAGCAAAAGGATTCAAACAAGATTCCGACGTGTTAAGTGGTCAGTTTAATGGACATGATGTGTATTTGGGTTTTGCGGCAAATAAAGGTAAAGTATGGAGGGTTGGCGTAATTAACAAAACTCCATATTCAGAAGCACAAATTAGAACACAGTTTAACTACTTGGTCGGACAATTTAAGAACTCTGCAAAATATGATAATGTGGAGGAATATGATCCGACAATTGACGAGAGTGAAGATATAGACTATGAAATGTCTATTCACAAAAAAGAATATGAAGCTAATTTTTACCAAAAAAGCCGTATAGAAGGTGATAGTATAAAATGGAAAGAACAATTAAAACTTTCTTTGTTAAAGGAAGTTCCTAATGCGACGGCTGAAAATATTGAAGCCTATTGGAAAGTAATGTTTGAGCTTGGTAAACTAATAGGAAAAATCGAAAAACATGTGTGGTTTAAAATAGCTAGAAATAGTTATGACAGTTATAGTATTGAAATTTACTACGATAACGAATACAATAGACCAAACGGAGAAGATTTATAAATATATACGATTATGGAAAAAAGATTTAAGGAAAGTAAATACTCTGGTGGCATTAAGGAAATGCGTTCAACAGACTATTGTGATATTGCAAAAGAAAAGGACACAAACGTTATAGTTACTTATAGAAAAAAGTATCTTATGTTGTCAAAAGAAAATGTTGCAAATATCATCTTGCAAGAAGGACACTTGTATGGAAGTATGCTTTTAAAATTATGCAAGAAAAATGGCAATCCTTCAATGTGCAAAGAAGCTCAGATAATATTCTCTGACGATATAATTTGTTGGTTGTAGTAATGGTAATGCTTTAGCACAATATGACAAATTGTGTCATGATGGGATAATAAAGGAATGGTTGGGAGATAACGGATTTTAAGCATGAATTACGTCCTCCTTAATAAAATAGCCGCTAATGCAATAAAAATAGCGGCTATTTTTATTGCATTAGTACCCAAAAAAAACACACCCCCCAACTCCTTTAATTATACTAATATTGGTATGATTTTTAAAGATAAACATAATTTTGAGGAACGAAGTCTATACCATATTCCTTTAAGCTTTTTGGCTTCAAGAAGATATTAACATCACCCAGAACATAAGCACAGGCATTCTTACAGCATCTAAAGTAGTTAAAGAACTCCTTCTCTTCCATACCGGAAAGTTCTTTAGTCTTTTCCCACAGTTTTACTGGATCACAACAGATGCGGTCGACGATTTTACATTCGCCAACCACCATGCCCCTACCAGATGACTCGTATATTACAATGGTATCAACCTCTTCCCGGCACAGATGCTTCCTATATTCGTAAGCTTTTGTTCCATCAAAAATACGCTTTACGTACTTTCTTTTTATAGGATATAATATCTTATTCTTTGGCATACTAACAACTTAAATATTTGAAATTAGACGGTTCTTCCTCCCACTCTTCTACCATATCTGCAAAAGCCTCAGTTGCTTTGTCCTTGAAAGTCTTTCCTTCTGTCAGGGCGATGAACTTTATCTTTTTAAGCAACTCCTTATCAAGAATGATAGTTGTACGAACTTCATCACCCTTGTCGTCAGTTTCAACATGCGGAAGAGATTTCTTTGGATCCCAGTTACCAACACCCTCTTTGTTTTCAGCCTCTTCCTTATAATGATTAATAATATTCTCAATTGACTCTATTGCTGCATTGAAGCCGTCTAAAGCCATACTACTTAACGCAGCTATCTTCTCAGAAACTACAGGAATAAAACCCTTGTCGATAATGCATTCTGCATCTGCTTTAATATAATAGAGTTTACGTTCCTTAATCCTTTCAAGAAGTTCATTTACACTCAAATCAGAAAGATGCAAACCTAAAGAAAGAGATTCCATCACACCAAAATAACCTCTATCAAAAGTCGTCCGCTGCTCAAAATAAGTAGTTTTTTGGGCATGAGTAAGCAAAGCTTGACGAAGACCAATATCATCTTTTGAAGTTTCATTCACCGCTTGAATATATTCATCAATAGAATAGCTCAGTTTGCGAAGATCAGAAAGACTAAGGTTATGTAACTTAACTTCCTTACCTACGCCCCAATTAGATGGAGTCTTTGTTTCGTTCATCCAATCTATAACCAGACTAGCAGAATGCCCCTCGAACAACCCATTTTTATCAAAAGATGCAGAAAAACATACACCATTTATATTCATATTATTTTTCATGTTACTTTTGTTTTTTGTTCTTTAAATATGCAGAATAAAGCTTAATCTCCTCTTTGACGGAAGCATTTTTAACCTTACATCCTTCAAGTGAGATATTAATACCTTCCTGGAATATACCATCCGAAGATAAGCAATGAACAGTAGCCAAACTCTTGTTTGTCTTATCGTATTGCAAACAGAGAACAATATATTTTCCGGCATTTGATTCAATTACAACAGTCTTACCATTCTCTAATAATTTATCATCAAACCAATAAGGTTCGTGTGTATGAGAATTAGTAACACCACCCTGTCTTTCGATTCGAGGCATGAATGACATAAGGAAAGAACTCCACGAGAACTTGTCCCCAGGGAATCCATGCATGCGATATTTTGAAAAACACCTTTTGCACTCGCATACCTGCATGAAGCCATACGGAGTTTCACACCAACCTAGGATATTCCTTGCGTCATCGGAATAGCTTTTGTTGGTACAATCAGGGTTTGGACAATTCAGCCCTTCACTATAAGGAATAGACTCCCAATTACTTATTTTCATTGGAAGCAAAATCTTTCTAGTTTTCTCGTCGAGTTTATCTATCAATGCACTCATAATTCTTTAATATTTTTATAATCGACACACTCTAGTTTAGCCCAAAGCAATGTCTTAATTGTTTACTACTATTATTTACGACGACAAAGATATACAAAAATATAGATATAAGCAAATAATTATATATACATTATGTTATATAAACAATCATTTATATTTCTATATGGTTATTATACTATATATTACTATAATTAAATAACTAAAGAACATACATTATATATAACCATATAAAAATATGATAGAAGAAACTATCGTTTTCGCCGTTGCTTCTGCCCTGGTTTCATCATCTTCATAGCCATGCCGAAGCATCTTCTCCTGAAGTCAAGATCATCTTCATCGTCTCGTTTGCCCCATCCGGTTCCTGGTCCTCCACCGCCACCGCTGCTCTGCGCAATTCTTGTAGCTGCATCCAGATATCCCAAATACAATTGGGACGCTATAGAACAAATCTCTGCCGCACTTTCTGCCATATTTTCAATCACAGAACCATCGAAAATGCTACCTACAGTGGTGTCCAAGAAATCTCTCTGTTCATGCGAAAGAGTATCTTTTAGGGCATCAAATTTCGATAGTCTGCTCCTCATATCAAGAGCTGACAAATGATAACCCAGTGTTTCCATTTCATGAACAGTTTGAGCATTTACAGCCGGAGCGACCTCCTTATATTTGGATTTAATCTCCTGATATTTACCTTCTGCCTTTGCCGTTTTTTCTACAGCCAAAGCAGTTTTCTGTTCGGCTTCATGGGCTTTTGCTTCCAATTCTGCCTTCCGTTGTTCCGCATCATGGAGCTTGCTTTCTGCAACTTTCAGTTTATCTGTCTTGTCAAGTATTTTCTCTTCTGTCTTCTTGATATCGGCATTGATTTGTGAAAGTTTGCGGTCTGCCTCTTCCTTAGAAATCTTTCCTGCAGCAAGGTCTCTATTGAGTTTTTTAATCTCCTGTTCCAGGTCTGCCTTATGAGTTTCAAGGTTCTTGATCATCGTAGCCAAAGCCTTCAGACGAGCAGCAGAGTGTTTGATTTCTCTGTTGAGTGAAGCAATAATTCCACGCTGATTGGTTATCGTTGAATTTTGCTGTTCGATGGTTTTGGTGTTTTCTCGAACCTCTTCTTCCTTCTCCTGAGCATCCTTCCAGAGTTGCCTGCGATACTCTTCTGTGGTACGATGAACGGCTCCTGTCTCCTTGGTGCTATCCCCTCTCTCCATACCATACTTCAAACCTACCTCTTCTGCATATTCGGTATGAAGGTTTTCCATATACTTTGATAAAGCATCTCTGCTGTCAACTCCACCCATGAAAGTCTTTATAAAAGAGAACCTATTTTTCTCCGTAAGAGGCAAAACCGTACAATGCACGTGTGGGTTCGCTTCATCCAGATGAACGACAAAAGCAGCAATATTTTGCTCTCCATATTTTTTACACATAAAGGCATAAGCATCTTTTGCCCATGCTTCAATTTCCGGCATTCTCTTCAAGTCAGAATTATCGGCTCCATGTTCCCAATCCACCTTCTGATTACCAAAAGCCAGGTTTCTCATTACCTCTCGGTTGCCACCCAAGATAAAGTTTGCGACAGTCCTGTACTTTGGGTCCAGTCCCTGGTCAATGTATTTTTTGTTGGGGTTTACAATGCCACGTGAATCCAAATTTTCCTGTATTCTCTGGTTGATGGTTTTGAACTTATTTACTTCTGTCACTACCCCACCTTTACCCACTTCGAAGTTTAGATGTTCTCTTGAAGGGTCATAATTCCATCTGGCTTTCTGCGCCCTTTCGCAATCATCTAAACGGCGAAGGTGTTCGTTGCCTTGTGAAGGCGAGAACCCTTTACTGGGTCTCATGTCTATAACATTTTTAGCTCCGCTCATAATTATTTTTTTTAAAAGAAAGGTTCTTAGGGAAGTATTCCCTGAGCCTAATTGACCCCACGGCTTGCCGCACGAATGTCAAAACGTTTTACTTAACGTTTTTGGGGGATTTCAGGGTGTTTTTCTAAAACCCCGTATTAGGCTACAGGGATGTAGTACATTTCCCTCTCATGCGCAAGCGCATTTGTAAAAGAACCTTACTTTTGAAAATATAGTTAATTTGTTATGTGAATTACTTTGTTTCACCAGAAGAGATATGTGGCAAGGGCAAAGGGAGCTGTAAAAGCTTTCTCTGAGCCATCTTGTCAAGTTCTTCTTTGCTAAGACTCGTAACTATAATGGTCGGATTTACCGAGACCATTTTAGCCGAGAGAATCTGTTTGATATCGATAACATTCATTTGTTGAAGAGACTTCAAAAAAGAGACAACTGTCGGGCGAGTCCATTTCCAGTCTTTGCTAAGCTGAGAAATATAGTTGCGTTTCAGCTCACCATTTTCGAGTCCATCAATATGCTTGGACAATAAATATCTGAAAGCCTTAGCTTTCGAAAATCGCCTTGGGCTTATTCTCGTGAAATCATTACACAAAAAGTCAATAACCTCAAAAGGAATATATATTGAGTATTTCTTTTCTATTGGAAGCCTACTCTCGATAACGTTGCTTTGAGCATTTTTTGCATTAATGAACTCTCTGAATCTTGTTTTATTTTGGTGTTCCATAAAATGACTAAATATTTACATATTAAAATAATAATAAATAATACATAAATGTAACATGAACATATCACGCTGCATTTCGACAAATCTCTTTCCATTCTCGAAACTCTCTTACAACGTGTCTGAGAGATTCTTTTGAACCACCCTGTCCATGTCCTACGAACTTTGGGAAAATGGCTCCTGCGCCCAAAAGAATGTATATGCATTCGGAACCAATCAGGAGCCTTCCATCTACCAGGATGAGAGCAACAGAAACAGCTGCCGATAATAAAAATATAACCTTCTTCTGATTCAAACAAGTAAGAACATTCTCAGCTATACGATAGTTGAAAAGCAGAAAGGTACATAACAGATTTACCATTATCAAATTGTAAGGAGTTTGCGATGGGAGAAAAAGTAGATTTTTCTCCCACGCATTCCAAAGACAACTGCCCATTCCGGCTTCATCCATTTTCAAGAATGAAGAAGCTTCTGCAACCAAATAATTTGCTCTAACTGCATAGAGGGTTGTTTCGTAATCAACATACTGAACAGCCAAAAGAACCATCACTAGAACAAGTGTAAAAAGTTTTCTTGCACTGATGCTAGTTTTCATCTTGTCGTAGTACCACGAAAGAAAGGATTTCGCTTTCTTCACCACTCCACGAATCTTTGGCAAACATGCCATCACTGCTGTTGACAGATTTCTGAGAAGGGGCGAGCTGTCCTTATTCGGTTGAACCCAGACATGATAAGCAAATGGAATGGCAGTTAATATAAACGCCAAAATTACCTTTAGAGATAATACAAACATAACACCCGATTTTAATAGAAATTTCCTAGTACCTCAGAGAACTTCTCTTTCTCAAGGATAAAGCACTCCTTTGGAGCAGAAGTATATTCCTTGGTAATCTGTCTGTACATATTTTCCATGCTGTCATAGAAATGAACGGTCATGGAATCCACCACACCATACTGCTGAGAAGATAAATAGATAATATACATCTTATTCTCTACAGGAATAGAATAAGCGATTACTTTGTAATCCTTGCCTTCGTCTTTCTTCACGGCATATAGGACATGACATCCAAGCTTTTCTGCCAGGTTATCTGTCAGTTCCTCGATCATGGCTTGTGAACTGAGTTGGAAATAAACCTCAGCATAATTGCCGTGCAACACTGTTTTCATCTCTACTGAGTTGAATAACTCTGGTAAATTTCCTCTCAGTTCTGAGAGAAAATCAGAGATAGAATCTTTCAAAACTTCGTTATCGAGCTGGTTGTAATCTACTAATATATTCATAATATGTACTATAAAGTTGTTAAAAAATATGATTTCAAGAAATATTGAGAGAGAACATCTGTAAATTTATCTTCCTCTTCTTTTGATTGCTTTTTCAAATCTAGTTTAGTTAAAAGAGAAGGAATATTTTTTGATATTTCGAGAAGTTCCTTTTTCTGCTCTTTCGTGAGAACAGATGTAGAATAATCATCTATAGCAATAAAAGGTTGAATTAACATATACCGGTAATTTGCCCTCTGTATTCTGTCAAGCTGTTTGCCGTTTTCAATGTCTTCTTTGCATGCTGCTGCATTCTGGATAATTCTACGGTTGTAGCGCATGGTAAGATAAAGCATCGTGCGGTCGTTCACATCATCCGCTTTCTTCCCGACGGAATCATATAAACCATCATATACCTTTGATGTGGCGTCAGTGAGCTGCTGAAGATGATCATTGGAAACCTCGCTCAAATGCATCATCAATGAACGAAAACACTTGTCTTCCTTAGATATGAACTCTATCACCTGCTCTTCTGTTTTGAAAGGCTTTGCTTTGTCTAATAGATAATAATAGGCTCCAAGAGTTTCTTTGAGGGATGGAAAAACATCCTGTTTATCCAGACGCTCGAAAAATGAGATTGCCTCTTTGTAGGTATCTGCTTTTTCGACTTTCTCTCTAGATGTAGCGGTATTAAGCTTGAGATACATCACATCGTTTAAACTCCGAGGTTGTGAAAAAGCCAATCGCTTCAACTCTCCACGAATAGAGTCCGAGACCACAAAAAATGCCAAAGCCACCGGGCTTCGCAAATTAATGGAAGTGTCACGTGAGAAAACACTGTAAGCCGAGTCTTGCATTTCTAGCCAAGACGAGGTGGCTTTTGTAAGCTGTTCTATCGACATTTCCTTTTCCCCCTTCAAGACTGCAAGCTCCTTCTTGCAGCCTTCTACAGCATCTGCCGATGTTTCAAACTTCGGATGGCTATTGCAGCTAACCAGGAGAGATGCTACAGCCATCATGCACAAAAAGTGATTTTTAATTTTCATATTTTTTATATTTAATAATAAGACGCTGCAAAAGTATAAAATCTGATAATAAAAACGGACCTCAATTTGATATACCTTTGAAATTAACGTTTGCAAAACCTAGATAAAACGAATATAATATTAGTTATCAAGAAGTTAATAAAAAATATATAGATATAAAAAACTACTGCACCCTAAATCTTCACAGTAGATTTAGGGTGCTGCTTTTGATATATAAAAAGGAGCATACCCATATAGATATACTCCTTCTTCTTTTTAGGTAAACAGATTTAATATGTTTTTTCCTTTCCCTCTAGCCTTTCTGATAGTGTAAAAAGTACCTCCCTTTGGCGAGCCATCAAAATAGGCAACCACACCTGCTGAGTGCGAAATCATGTAATCATTGCGAGCCAAATAGCAGCCGGAGAAATATACATCACTTAAGACTATCTTTTCATCTGCCAATTCCAAAATCTGTCTGTAACGTTCTTGGTCTCGATGATTCCACCGATTACTCTGATTCGTGAATGGTATCACCGCTATGAGTTTAAGGCTTGGAAGTGTTTCCTTTAAGGTTAATACTTCCTCGGCAGCCAACATATCAAAACCGAGAGCCATTCCGCAAAGATAAAATCTTTTTCCTTTGATATATAAGTCTTTTATCTGCTTTCTCACATTCTGTCTTATCTGACCGGCTTTTGATGGGGCTATCGACCGATGCCCCGTAAAAGCCATTGTTTCATTCATATTATAGTTCATATCTTACGCTATTTATATTTATAAAAAGTTTTTCCTAAAAACATTCCCCCTACTACATTTGCTCCATTCTCCTCTAGAAGATTGGCAAAACGTGCGTAACTTTTACCGGTAGTTACCACATCATCAAATACGCAAACCTCCTTACCTTTGAAATAAGGCATATCGAAATCTATTATCTGAGGTTTTATGTCCTCTTTCTTCTTTCCTCTGCAATGTTCGTGTACTGCCTTTCTGTTCTGCATGACTACAACATGAGAAAAGCCATTCTCTATACCGGACAATTCGCTGACACGCTTGCAGAATGCGCAAAAGCGTGTGGAGTAATCTTCTTTCTTGCTCGTTGGAACACAAACGAAAGCCATATTCTTTAATCTGTCTCCATACGTTTCTTTCAGATGTTCGGCAGCAAGTTTCGCCACTTCCTCGAATGCGTTGTCTCTAGCATCCTTGAATGCCCATACAAGTTTGCGAGCTGCAATTGCATCCTCACCAACATTCTTAATACGAGCAGGAAAGTACTTCAAAAAGAACTCCATGTTCTTATCAAGCTGCCTCTGTAATATTTCGTCTGTCTGTTTCATATCTAACAATTTTATATGGTTCAACATAAATTATTCTGGATTTGAGGATTCATTGCCTTTTACGGTTTTTTGTTCCTTTCGA
>OGLR01000502.1_pt1 | contig 18162 bp, 18 predicted proteins | sample 1572931 | NCBI WGS metagenome assembly OGLR01 (sample SAMEA2581997, study PRJEB24529) | metagenome | biome: Human gut stool | place: China | collected 2011 | reverse complement strand
GCGTCCGTAAACAATCTGGAGGAACAGCTCGCGCATTGCTGTGTTGATAGCGTCGCAAACGAGGTCGGTGTTCAGAGCCTCAAGAATGGTCTTGCCAGGAAGAATCTCAGATGCCATGGCGGCAGAGTGAGTCATACCTGTACAGCCGATTGTCTCAACGAGGCACTCCTGAATTACGCCTTCCTTGATGTTGAGGGAAAGCTTGCAGGCACCCTGCTGGGGAGCACACCAACCCACACCGTGAGTGTAACCGGAGATGTCCTTTATCTCCTTAGCTTGAATCCACTTTCCTTCTTCAGGAATAGGGGCTGGTCCGTGATTTGGACCTTTGGCAACAACGCACATGTTGTTGACTTCTTTAGAATAGATCATATTCGCTAAATTGTTATTAATGAATATAAGAAAATTAGATTTTCAATGATTGCATTGTCAGTATGCATTATTGCTGCAAAGTTACAAAATAGTTTTTGAAATACCTATTTTTATGTATTGTTTTTTATCGATGTCTGGTGTATTTTGCATAAAATGGCAAGTGGAGTTTGCATTTTTCGCAAAACCGGCATGCGAACAGGAAATATTAACTGACAGATGGTGTAGATTAAAGATTATAAAAAATGCGCGAAAATATTTCTTGCGTCACGGAAAAGTGTTACCTTTGCACTGATATGAGTCAGCCGTTAGCAGAAAGAATGAGACCGCGCACGCTCGACGAATACGTGGGGCAGCAGCATTTGGTGGGGCAGGGTGGTGTGTTGAGGAAGATGATAGATTCCGGCAACATATCATCTTTTATATTGTGGGGACCTCCCGGGGTGGGCAAGACTACGCTTGCACAGATTATAGCCCACAAACTCGAGACTCCGTTCTATACGCTGAGTGCCGTAACGAGCGGTGTGAAAGATGTCCGCGAGGTTATAGAGCGTGCCCGAAACGGCAGGTTCTTCAACTCTGCGTCTCCCATTTTGTTCATTGACGAAATTCACAGGTTTTCAAAGTCGCAGCAGGACTCGCTTCTTGGCGCTGTGGAAAAAGGCGTTGTCACGCTCATAGGCGCAACAACCGAGAACCCCTCGTTTGAGGTTATACGCCCTCTGCTGTCAAGGTGCCAGATGTATGTCTTGAAGTCGTTGGAAAAAGACGATTTGCAGAAACTGCTTGTTCGTGCCGTGACTGAAGATGCAGAGCTTTCGAAGAAAAATATTGAGCTTCGGGAGACTGCCGCGCTTATTAGATATAGCGGTGGCGACGCACGTAAACTGCTTAATATTCTGGAACTTGTGGTGGGTGCGTTCAATGAAGACAACATCGTTATAACAGACGATGCCGTTGTGGAGAGACTTCAGCAAAATCCGCTTGCCTACGACAAGGACGGCGAGATGCACTACGACATAATCTCGGCATTCATTAAGAGCATCAGAGGCAGCGACCCCGACGCTGCAATTTACTGGATGGCACGCATGATAGAGGGAGGCGAGGATCCGAAATTCATTGCACGCCGGATAGTCATTTCTGCGGCCGAGGATGTGGGACTCGCAAACCCGAATGCCCTTCTGCTGGCAAACGCCGCTTTCGATGCTGTAAATAAGCTCGGGTGGCCCGAGGGACGGATACCGTTGGCCGAGGCTGTGGTTTATCTCGCATCGTCGCCAAAAAGCAATTCCGCATATCTGGCTATAGACTCGGCTTTGCAAAAAGTCCGTGAGACAGGAAACCTTCCTGTGCCGTTGCATCTTCGCAATGCGCCAACAAAGCTGATGGCAGATTTGGGCTATCACGACGGCTACAAATACAGTCACGACTACAAAGGGCATTTTGTAGAGCAGCAGTATCTGCCTGACGGCTTGGAGAACGAGCGCTTTTGGCACATTCAGCATTCGCCTGCCGAAGAGAAACTTTACAACTATATGACGGGTTGCTGGGGCGACAGATATAAATAATTTAAGTTGACGAGTAGACGAGTTGACAAGTTGACGAGTAAACAAGTTGACGAGTAAACAAGTTGACGAGTTGGTAAGTTGACGAGTAAACAAGTTGACGAGTTGACAAGTAAACAAGTTGGCGAGTAAACAAGTTGACGGGTAAACAAGTTGACGGGTTGACGAGTTGGCAAATAACTTGTTCCTTGTTTACTCGTTAACTTGTTAACTCCTAAAAAATAAATATATGAAAATAGTAGAATTAGACGGTTATGCGGCAAATCCCGGCGATTTGAGCTATGAGGCTTTCGAGCAGCTTGGAGAGTTTGTCGTTTACCCGCGTACAGAGGATGACGAAATCGTGGAGCGGGCAAAAGACGCCGACATCGTTTTGATTAACAAGGTAAACATGACGGCAGACGTAATGGACGCTTTGCCAAAACTGAAATATATCGGGATTTTGGCTACAGGATATAATGTTGTCGACATAGAGGCTGCCGGACGGCGTGGAATTGTTGTCAGCAACATTCCGTCGTACAGCACGTTCAGTGTGGCTCAGATGACATTTGCGCTCATCCTGAATATCACAAACAGAGTAGATTACTACGCTGCCCAAAACAGAAACGGCAGGTGGAGCAAAAATCCTGATTTCTGCTATTGGGACTCTCCTATGCACGAGCTTGCCGGCAAGACGATGGGCATTGTGGGACTCGGCAATATCGGAATGCACGTGGCTGCCATTGCGCGCGATTTTGGAATGGATGTGTTTGCCTATACAAGCAAAAACTCGGCCGACTTGCCGACTGGCATACAGAAGACAACCCTTGACGGGCTGTTTGCCGTGAGCGACGTGCTGTCGCTGCATTGTCCGCTGACAGATACCTCTCGCCATATAATCAACGGGAAGAGTCTTGCGAAAATGCGCAAAGGGGCAATTCTTATAAACACAGGCCGTGGACCGCTTGTCGACGAGGAGGCTGTTGCCAAAGCGCTGCACGACGGGCATCTTGGCGCATACGGAGCCGACGTGATGTCTGTAGAGCCGCCTTCGGCTGATAATCCGCTGTTTGCCGAGCCAAACGCATTCCTGACTCCCCATATTGCATGGGCAACGGTAGAGGCCCGCACACGGCTGTTTGAAATTGCTGCCGAGAACATCCGCACTTTCATAGACGGCAATCCGCAGAATGTTGTTAATAAGGATTTTCTTTTACAACGATGATATACAACGAACCTGAGTTTGTCTCGCTTGTCCAAGATGTGATAGAGGTTCTTGGAACTCTGGCTTTTGCAATATCGGGAATACGTCATGCCGCATCAAAAAAATATGACTGGTTTGGCGGGTTTGTCTGTGGTTTCGCCGTTGCCATAGGCGGCGGTACCATAAGGGACGTGATGCTGAGACAGACACCATTCTGGATGACAAATCCCATGTATATCTATTGCACTTTTATAGCCCTGTTCATAACCATAGTATTTGCGAAGTATATGAAAAAACTTGATAATGCTTGGTTTGCTTTCGACACACTTGGACTGGCTTTGTTTACTATAGCGGGAATACAGAAAACGCTGACTTGCGGATTTCCGTTCTGGGTTGCAATAATCATGGGATGTCTCACAGGTGTTGCCGGAGGTGTAATCCGCGATGTGCTGCTCAACAAAGAGCCTGTAATTTTCCATAAGGAAATTTATGCAATGGCCAGTGTGTCAGGAGGTTTCCTTTATTGGGGCATGATGTTGCTACACATAAACATGGCATTGACCTCCATCGCTGTTTTCGTCCTTATCTGCACCATCCGCTATTTGGCCGTCCGCTACCATGTCTCATTGCCACTACTAAGGTTTGAGGAGTGAACGTCTGTTTTTTTACAAGAAGATGTAATATTTTTGTAAAACTAAGATTAAGATTATGAATGTAATTAGTTGGAAGAGTGTAAAGCTGCGGGTAGAAAGATTTTTAGAAAAAGTCTATGACTGCATACTTATCTTCACCGATTGGCTGGGATGAGCGTGCTGGGTATTGATTTTACTTGAGATAAATTGAGATAATAATGGGAAGTCGTAATTTATATTTATTTAAAGCATTAAAATATTATTTATTTTATGTTTTAATAGTGCTAATAGCTACCCCTCTTGCCGTGTACCTAATTTCTTTTTTTGCTGGAAATTATTTATTCGGATGGCGTGTTTCTTTTGAGTTAATTTTAAACAACAGTACCCTTGACGACATAGTTCTTATATTGGGAAACCTGCTCATAATATTACTATTCGTAAAAAAGGGATATACCAATGTAAACAAATCCAGCGGCTGGACGGCGATGGCATCTTTTGATAAAAAGTTGCTTTTGTGGATATTGATATTGGAATTTTCGTCTATACTTCCGATTAATCTTTTCGTCGCTAATCTTGATTTCGGCGACTACGCAATTTCTACATCTGATAGTGCGTTGAGTGTAGCAGCTATTGTAGGTACATGCCTGCTGGCTCCATTTGCCGAAGAATTGGTTATGCGTGGTGGTGTTGAGGAGTATCTTCTCCGTTGGAAGTCTAACGCTGCTATTGCGATAGTGCTGTCATCGTTGCTTTTTAGTGTGCTACATCTTTTCCCCAGTTTGATAGCTGCGTCTTTTCTCAACGGTTTGTTGTATGGTTGGGTGTACTATCGGTGTCGTAATGTCGCGGCATGTTTCTTAATGCACATGGTCAACAATACAGCTTCATGTTTTGCCGACTGGCTAAGACCCGAAGATAGCACCAGTATTGACATTTTGTTTCAAACCCGTGTCATAATTATTACCTTGTTCTGCATAGCATTTATGATTGCGTCGTTGGCTGCCATAAAAAATAAAACTTTGCAGGAGGCATCGTGATATGTCCCAATTTGCATCATATAGTTAAATATGAATAAAAAAACGTATGTATGCAACTTAAAAGTTGCGCATACTGATATTTTTTCTCTATCTTTGCATTAGAAAGGCATCTCCTCAGCAATTTGGAATAAATTCCATTGCATTCGGCTTGCTCTTTCTTTGCATCGAAAATGGGATTAGATATAATGAAATTTGTTAGAGTCATACCTGGTTACAATCATCTTTGGGCTGTCAAAGAAGATGGAAAGAAAACGGATGAGTTATCCATGCTCTTCCGTCAATGGAGTAATTTCAATTATCTTCTCGACTTCTTCTTTGCTAATCTGAATGACCTCCAGGGATTTTTTCACGTTGAAAAAGTGAGCGATGCCATTAAAGATACGATGGAAGATGCCCAAGAGTTGGAACGTCTCATTCTTGATTTTCCATATACAGAGCAGCTTGATGGTCTGTTTCATCCGCTTAGTCTTGCTGATAGCGACAACAGGGTTCATGAGCTGACACGTGAGAAAGCGAAGAACTGGGATAGGACTCAACATCCAAGTTGGTTACGAGTATATGCAATTCGTGTTGAGCCGAATGTCTACATCGTTACAGGAGGAGCAATTAAGTTGACGGCAACCATGCAAGAGCGAGAGCATACATTACGTGAGTTAGACAAGTTGAATGCTTGCCGAGATTACTTAAAGCAGAACGGGGTGTTTGACCAAGATAGTTTTATTGATTTTTTTGAGGAGGATTCATTATGAGACAGAAAACATTAGATTTTTTGGAGGCTCATCAAAGTGAAAAGCCTTCAACCTTTGTTGAAGATGCAAAATGGCGTCAAGAAAATGAAGTGTGGCTCAAATGGTCACGCAAGGTTGCATTATCTATTGTAGATTATATGCAGGAGAATGGGGCAAGCCGTTCTGACATTGCGACCAAATTAGGAGTATCACCTCAGTATGTTAGTCGTATTCTGTCTGGAAACGTCAACTTCTCTTTTAAGAGTATAGCAGAAATCGAGCGAAAGCTCGGCATATCCTGTATGGAATCTGTTATGGCATAAAATATGCAATTGAATTATGTGAAATGTCTGACAATGCAGAATCTTCATTCTAATTCCATTTTGCTGCAATATATTAAAAGATAAAAAGAAAAAGGGAAATTTTTGATGATTTCCCTTTTTTTTTATACCTTTGCGCATTAATTATAAATATGTGGGTTTTATAGATGTTTGACCCGCTGAATATTGTAAACAATGGTTGCCGTAAAGGTGCCGTCATAATTATTTAAAAAAGAGGATAGAAATGGCTAAGAAATTTGCCGAACACAAAGGTCTTGATTTGACCGCAATCAACAAAGATGTGCTAAGCGATTGGGAGAAAAACGACATCTTCCATAAGAGTATTGACGAGAGAGAAGGCTGTCCGCAGTTTATCTTCTTCGAAGGCCCCCCCTCGGCCAACGGGCACCCTGGCATTCACCATGTTCTTGCACGCTCTATAAAAGACACCTTCAACCGCTACAAGACTATGAAGGGCTTTCAGGTTCACCGCAAGGCAGGTTGGGACACACACGGACTTCCCGTGGAGCTTGGCGTGGAGAAAGAGCTTGGCATTACTAAGAAAGATATTGACAATAAGGCTTCGGACAAATATATCAGCACAGAGGAATACAACGCCAAGTGCCGTGAGAATGTCATGAAGTTTACAGCTGAGTGGCGTCAGCTCACTGAGGAGATGGGATATTTTGTCGATCTCGACCATCCGTATATCACATACGACAACAAATATATGGAAACCTTGTGGTGGCTGCTCAGCCAGCTTTACAACAAGGGGCTTCTGTATAAGGGATATACCATTCAGCCTTATTCGCCGGGTGCGGGTACTGGACTTTCGAGCCACGAGCTAAACCAGCCTGGTTGCTATCGTGACGTGAAAGACACTACCGTCACGGCTCTTTTCAAGGCGCTCAATCCAAAAGAGGAATGGACAAAATGGGGAACTCCTTATTTTGCCGCTTGGACAACAACGCCTTGGACATTGCCCTCAAATGTGGCGCTTTGCGTAGGCCCGAACATTGATTATGTCGCAGTTGAGACATATAACTCGTATACAGGCGAGCCTATAACTGTCGTTATGGCAGAGAGCCGTGTAAACGCATATCTCGCGCCAGAGGGACTTCTCACCGACGACGAGCCATTGCCGGCATACGAGAAAGGCAAGAAATTTGTACCTTACAAAATTGTAGGACATTATAAAGGTACAGAGCTTGAGGGACTTAAGTTCGCCCAGCTCATGCCTTGGGTGAGACCGTCAGCAAAGCTCGATGGCAACGCTCCTGAATTTGTACAGAAATATGCGGCAGAGAATGCTGAAAAGGTATTTGTAGCCGAAAACGGAAAGGACAAGTTTGTTGAGATGGCAGACTGTGCCTTCCGTGTAATCCTTGGTGACTACGTTACAACCGAGGACGGTACAGGTATCGTTCATATCGCGCCAACATTCGGTGCCGACGACGCAAAGGTTGCCAAGGACGCAGAGATTCCTTCTCTTTTCCTTATCGACAAGAGAGGCGAGACCCGCCCAATGGTCGACTTGCAGGGTAAATATTACGAAATCGCAGAGCTTGACAACGTTTTCGTTGAGCGTTGTCTTGATACAGCAGCTTACGCTCATCATGCAGGCGATTATGTAAAGAATGCATACGACCCGCAGTTCAATGTTGACGGCAAGTGGGATCAGAAAGCGTCTGACAAAGCCGAGGACCTCAATATCGTAATAAGTATGGAGATGAAGGCTGAGGGTACAGCGCTCAAGATAGAGAAGCATGTTCACAACTATCCTCACTGCTGGCGTACCGACAAGCCAATCCTATACTATCCGCTCGACTCCTGGTTCATCAAGTCAACCGCTATGAAGCAGCGCATGGTTGAGCTAAACAAGACCATCAACTGGCAGCCTGAGTCAACAGGTACTGGACGTTTCGGCAACTGGCTTGAGAACCTTAACGACTGGAACCTCTCACGCTCACGTTTCTGGGGAACCCCGTTACCAATATGGCGCAATGCCGACGGTGAGGAAATCTGCATTGGCAGTCTGGAGCAGTTGTATGCCGAGATTGAGAAGGCGGTGGCTGCCGGTGTAATGGCAAGTAACCCGATGAAGGACAAGGGCTTTGTTCCTGGCAACTATTCGCAGGAGAACTACGACAAGATAGATATGCACCGCCCGTATGTCGACAATATTGTATTGGTAAGCGAAAGCGGCAAGCCAATGCGCCGTGAGAGCGACCTTATCGATGTATGGTTCGATTCTGGCTCTATGCCATACGCACAAATCCATTATCCTTTCGAAAACAAGGAAATGATTGACGAGGGCAAGGCTTATCCTGCCGACTTCATCAACGAGGGTGTTGACCAGACCCGTGGCTGGTTCTTCACACTCCATGCGATCGGAACAATGGTATTCGACTCGGTGGCATTCAAGAATGTTATCTCTACAGGTCTTGTTCTCGACTCCAAGGGCGACAAGATGAGCAAGCACAAGGGAAATGTTGTGAATCCATTCGATATGATACACAAATATGGAGCCGATGCCGTGCGCTTCTACATGATGACAAACTCTGAGCCTTGGGATAACCTTAAGTTCGACGAGAATGGTGTTGACGAGGTTCGCCGTAAGCTCTTTGGCACACTTTATAACACATACAGTTTCTTCGCATTGTATGCCAATGTTGACGAGTTTGATGTAAACGCATCTCAGGTAGAGTTTGCGAGACGTCCGGAGATAGACCGGTGGATTCTCTCTTGTCTTGAGACTTTGGTAAAGAAAGTTGATGCCGAGCTTAACGGTTACGACCCGACACGCGCCGGACGTCTTATTGACAGCTTTGTAAACGACGACCTCTCAAACAGCTATGTGCGCCAGAGCCGTAAGCGTTTCTGGGGTAAGGAAATGAGCGAGGACAAACTGTCTGCATATCAGACTTTGTATACTTGTCTTATGACGGTTGCAAAGCTCCTCGCACCATTCGCTCCGTTCTATAGCGATAAGCTGTATCACGATTTGGGCGGTGAGTTGCAGAGTGTTCATCTTGAGCACTTCCCGGTTGCAAATGAAGAGTTTGTCAACACCGACCTTGAGGAGCGTATGGAACTTGCCCGCAAGATTACATCCATGACGTTGGCTCTTCGCCGTAAGGTTAACATTAAGGTCCGCCAGCCGCTTCAGCAGATTATGATACCTGCTATATCAGCTAAACAAAAGGAACAGGTTGAGGCAGTTAAGGATCTGATAATGAACGAGGTTAACGTTAAGGAACTGAAGTTCGTAGAAGGCGAGGATATTCTTGTCAAGTCTGTCAAGTGTAATTTCCGTACAATGGGTAAGAAGTATGGAAAACTGATGAAGGGCGTGGCTGCCGAAATGGGTAAGCTTGACCAGAAACAGATATCACAACTTGAAAAAGACGGCACTTTGACTATCAATGTCGAGGGACAGGATTTGGTTGTTGATGTTGCCGATGTTGAGATAATCAGCCAGGATATTCCCGGATGGCTGGTCAGCAACGAGGGAAATGTTACGGTCGCTCTTGAGGTTGAGCTTACAGACGAGCTTATAAAGGAGGGTGTTGCCCGTGAGCTCATCAACAGAATTCAGAACCTGCGTAAAGATACTGGTCTTGAGATTACAGACCGTATCAAGGTGACTGTCGCTCCAAACGAACAAACCGATGCCGCCATAGCAGCATTTGCAGACTACATCAAGGGGCAGGTTCTTGCCGACGAGATTGTTATTGCAGAGAACGACGGTGTCATCGACAAGTTTGATGTCAATGTGACTATTGAAAAAATATAATAAATGAAGAGTTGACGGGTTGACAAGTTAACTGGGTTACAAGTTTTTGTCGACTTAGGCTGTTGACTTGTCTGCTCGTTAACTTGTTAACCTAAAAAACTATTGATTATGACCGACAAAAAACGCTACAGTGATGAGGAGTTGGAGGAATTCAAACAAATCATCAATGAAAAGCTCAGACTGGCACATCTCGATTATGAGGACATGATGAAGCAACTCACAAATTCAAATAGCAACGACGTTGTTGATACCTCACCAACCTATAAGGCTCTTGAGGAGGGCAGTACTGGACAGACAAAAGAGGAACTTTTACAAATGGCTCAGCGTCAGCAGAAGTTCATCACAGCACTTGAGGCTGCTCTACAGCGTATAGCCAACAAGACTTACGGTATAGACCGTATGACGGGTGAGCTGATACCAAAGGAGCGTCTGCGCATCGTGCCTCATGCCACTTTGAGTGTAGCATCGAAGAATGCAAGAAAGAAATGAAAAAAGTATTTTTAACCGACGGTAGGCTCGCTTGGATAATCGTTGTCGCCATTCTTGTTATCGACCAGATAATAAAGATTGAGGTGAAGACATCGATGTGTCTGGGAGAGTCTATTCGTCTTACTGACTGGTTTTATATTAATTTTATAGAAAACAAGGGTATGGCTTACGGCATGTCATTTATGCCGAAAATCCTGCTCAGCACAATGCGTATTGTTGCTATCTGCTTTATAGGATGGTACATAAACCTTGTGCTTAAAGAGCGTGGGCGCACTATTTATGTTGTGGTGTTGTCGATGATAGCGGCAGGTGCCGCCGGCAATGTCATCGACTGCATGTTCTATGGACTTATTTTCAATTCATCCTCGCCTTTCTATGTCTCTTATTTTGTTCCATTTGGCACAGGCTATGCGGGTTTTCTGACGGGAAAAGTTGTAGACATGTTCTATTTTCCGCTCGTTGTAACAACTTGGCCCGAGTGGGTGCCAGGTTGGGGTGGTGATGAGTTCATATTTTTTTCGCCAGTATTCAACTTTGCAGATGCATGCATCAGTGTAGGTATGGTATTGATGCTGCTGTTCTGCCGCAAAGATATGGAAGGGATGGGAACCACAATAAAGAACGGTTTCAGAAGACTGCTGAAAAAAGACTTAACAGACAACAAAGCTGATGGGAAAGCCAATGAATAGCAGTGGTTTGCACATAATTGTATCTGTATTCTTCATAATGTCGTGCCTGTCAGGGTGCAAGCCTGGTGTGCCAAGGGATATTATACAGCCAGATATGATGGAGGATATTCTGTATGATTATCATCTTGCCGATGCCATGGCTCAGAATAAAACGGACTATGGCTATTATGAGACGTTGTATCGTGAGGCGGTACTGAAAAAATATGGCATAACATCTGCAGAGCTTGATTCGTCATTGGTTTACTATATGCGTCATACTGACCAGATGCACGATATCTACGAGAAACTGTCAGAACGGCTAAAGGACGAGGCTTTGGCATTGGGCGCTTCTGAAAGTGAGGTTAACAGATTTTCTATGTCGGCATCGGGAGATACAACAGACATTTGGGCAGGTGATAAATCATTGCTGCTAATGCCTCAGACACCTTACAATGTTTCGCAGTTTTCTGTTGCTGCAGATTCGTCTTTCCATGCCGGTGACAGCTTTGTGCTTACGTTCCGTTGTAATTTTATTTATCAGGAAGGCATGCGTGACGGAAATGTCCTGATGGCTGTAAAATATGTTAACGACAGTGTTGCGACCCGACACATGCGCCTGCCGAATTCCAACGAATATACGTTGAGAATAGACAATACTAAGAACGAAAAAATAAAAGAGGTTAAGGGATATTTTTATTTAGGAAAAGGCTCAGACTCGGGTGCTCCTTCGTCAACGCTGAAACTGATGTCGGTTTATGACATTCATCTTGTGAGGTTGCGGGCTGAAAGAAGTAGCGTGAAGAGTGATACAATAAATAAAGAAAAGTCTGTTAGGCCTATAGGCGACACACTTTCTAATGAAAATATACACAAAGTTTCAGATGGAGGGTTGAGACTTCAGCCTGTTAAAAAAGTAGACCTTATAAAGCAGGCAAAGCCTGGTGACCCGATACCTCAAAGGGCTATTGGTAACCGTAAGAATTAAGAAACCATAAAGTTTAGAGTATAAACAATTAAAACAATAACAAATATGTTAACAGTAGATGAATTGGAAGATAAGCTCATAGAGCTGGCTTTCGCAGAAGATATCGGTGATGGCGACCATACCACATTGTGTTGCATTCCTGAGGATGCTATGGGCAAGTCGCATCTTCTTATCAAAGAGGAAGGTATTCTTGCAGGTGTTGAGGTTGCAAGGAAAGTGTTTGCAAAATTCGACCCCACAATGTCTGTAGAGGTGCTCATCAACGATGGCGCACATGTAAGGGTTGGCGACGTTGCCATGGTAGTAACGGGCAAGGTCCGCTCTTTGCTCCAGACAGAGCGCCTTATGCTGAATATCATGCAGAGGATGAGCGGTATTGCGACAATGACAAGCAAATATGTCAAGCTGCTTGAGGGAACAAACACACGTGTTCTCGATACCCGCAAGACAACTCCCGGTCTCCGCATGCTTGAGAAACAGGCTGTTAAAATTGGCGGAGGCACAAACCATCGCATAGGTCTTTTCGATATGATACTGCTTAAAGACAATCATATCGACTTTGCCGGAGGTATAGCCAATGCAATTGACCGTTGCCACAACTATCTTAAAGAGAACGAGCTCGACCTGAAGATTGAGATTGAGGTTAGAGACTTTGACGAGCTTCAGCAGGTTCTTGACAAGGGTGGGGTAGACCGCATAATGCTCGACAACTTTACAGTTGAGGATACAAAGAAAGCTGTAGACATTATAGCCGGTCGCTACGAGACAGAGTCGAGTGGCGGTATCACATTCGATACCATTCGCAGCTATGCTGAGCAGGGCGTAGACTTTGTCTCTGTAGGTGCTCTTACTCATTCAGTTAAGGGACTCGACATGAGTTTCAAGGCTGTCGATTAATACCGTACGTTTATGAAGAAACTTACAATAGCAGCCATTCTCTTCATGGGAATGGCAAATTTTAGTAATGCCTGTACAAACTTCATTGTCGGCAAAAAGGCTTCTGCCGACGGCTCGGTGATGTGTACATACAATGCCGACGACTATGGCATGTTCATCAATCTTTGCCATTTTCCCGCCGGCAAGCACGAGAAGGGTACTATGAGGGAAGTCTACGATTGGGACACCCACAAATATCATGGCTCTATACCTGAGGCTGCTGAGACCTACAATGTTATAGGCAATATCAACGAGTTTCAGGTGACAATCGGCGAGACTACATACGGCGGACGTGAGGAGATGGTTGACTCCACTGGCATCATCGACTATGGCAGTCTTATATATATAGCTCTTCAGCGTTCGAAGACAGCACGTGAGGCTATCAGCGTTATGACAAATCTTGCCGAGACTTACGGCTACAACAGTGAGGGCGAGACCTTTACCATTTGCGACCCTGACGAGGCTTGGATTATGGAAATGATGGGTAAGGGACCAGGCAGCAAAGGCGTTGTTTGGGTGGCTATGCGAATACCTGACGACGCCATCTGCGCACATGCCAACCAGAGCCGTATAGGTAAGTTCAATCTTAAGGACAAGGAGAATGTTCTTTACTCGAAGGATGTTATAAAGTTTGCACGCAAGCAGGGATGGTTCACGGGTAAGGATGCCGATTTCTCTTGGAAGGAAGCATACGCAAAGCCTGATTTTGGTGGCCGCCGTTTCTGCGATGCCCGTGTGTGGTCGTTCTTCAATCATTATAAGGACATGTCACGCTATCTTCCTTGGGCTCTTGGAAAAGATGCCGATGCCGAGGATATGCCTTTGTGGATAATTCCTAATAAAAAAATTAGCGTAAAAGACCTTGAGCGTGACATGCGCGACCATTACGAGAACACACCCCTTGCCTTAGACTCTGCGGATATGGGTGGCGGTATATGGCAGATGCCGTATCGTCCTACGCCATTGACGTTTACCGTCGACGGAAAGAAGTATTTCAATGAGCGTCCTACAAGCACACAGCAGTCTGCGTTCTCGTATATCAGCCAGATGCGCTCATGGCTGCCTAATGAGATTGGAGGTATTTTGTGGTTTGGCAACGATGACGGCAACATGATTGCCTACACGCCTGTTTACTGCTGTACAACAGTACAGCCAACATGTTACAACACTCCAGGAGCCGACGCTTTGAATTTCTCTATGGACAACGCCTATTGGGTATGCAACTGGGTCAGCAACATGGTTTATCCACGCTATTCTATGATGTTCCCAAGTCTTGAGGCTGTTCGCGACAGTCTTGAAAACAGTTATTTTGAGCTTCAGCCACAGATTGAGGCAAAGGCCGCAAAACTTTATGCCGAGAATCCGGCAAAGGCTCAGAAATATCTCAACGGCTATACCATTGAGAAGGCGCAGCAGATGCTTGACCGTTGGAAACAGCTCGCCACACATCTTATCGTCAAATACAACGATATGATTGTTAAGCCTGAGAAAAACGGGCAGTTTACACGTACACCAGAGGGGTTAGGCTCACGTGTTGCCCGTCCTGGTTTCCCGGCACCATACGCAAGAAGACTGGTAAAGGAGACAGGTGACAAATACGAAAATCCAGAATAAATAATATTTATTGAGGATAAACTCAATTGACTCGCCCTGAAAGGGCTGAAGCGCATAGCCCAGGGCAACGCCCTGGGTATTGTATGTTATCACAAATCCATGCGCCCTGAAAGGGCAAAAGCGTTTAATAATCAGATAATTATTTTATCTTACTCTTACGCTTTTGCCCTTTCAGGGCGCATATTTTATTATTACATTAATTACCCAGGGTGCCGCTACGCTATACCCTGGGCTAAGAGCTTTATGGGCTTTCAGCCCGCAATATTTGCGAATATAATGTCTAAAGCGAAAAAATACAATATTATTTTCACAATTCCGAATAAAAGTTGTACCTTTGCGGATAGATTAACCAAAACAATAATTATCATATTATCTATGAAGCAGACAATTCTTGTTACTGGTGGAACTGGATTTATCGGTTCACACACCACTGTTGAGCTTATCGAGGCTGGCTATGAAGTAGTAATAGTCGACGATCTTTCTAACTCAAAAATCGAAGTACTCGACGGTATCGAAAAAATCACAGGCGTACGTCCCGCATTCGAGAAGGTAGACCTTCGCGACAAAGACGCTGCCGAGGCTGTATTTAAGAAATATCCTAAAATTCAGGGCATCATCCATTTCGCAGCAAGCAAGGCTGTTGGCGAGAGCGTTCAGAAGCCATTGCTTTACTATCGCAACAATATCGTCTCGCTCATCAACCTTCTTGAGCTTATGCCACAATACGATGTTAAGGGCATCATTTTCTCAAGCTCTTGTACCGTTTACGGTCAGCCAAAGCCAGAGAACCTGCCTGTAACAGAAGAGGCTCCTCATCAGAAGGCAACTTCTCCTTATGGCAACACAAAGGAAATTAACGAGCAGATTATCTTCGACTATATCCACAGCGGCGCACCTATCAAGAGCATCGTTTTGAGATATTTCAACCCAATCGGCGCACACCCATCAGCTCTCATCGGTGAGCTTCCAAACGGTGTTCCAAACAACCTGATACCTTTCGTTACACAGACAGCTATCGGCATCCGCAAGGAGCTTACAATCTTCGGTAACGACTACAATACTCCTGACGGAACTTGCATCCGCGACTATATTTATGTTGTAGATCTCGCTAAGGCTCACGTAGCAGCTATGGCTCGTGTACTTGACCAGGAGACCGACAGCATCGAATATTTCAACATCGGTACCGGTAACGGAAATTCAACAAAGGAAATCGTTGACGCATTCGAGAAGGCTACAGGCGTTAAGCTTAACTGGAAGTTCGGTCCGCGCCGTGAGGGAGATATCGAGAAGATTTGGGGTAATGTTGACAAGGCCAACAATGTTCTCGGCTGGAAGGCAGAGGCTAAAATCGAAGACGTATTGGCAAGTGCCTGGAAGTGGCAGGTTAAGCTTCGTGAAGACGGAGTAATGTAAGCCACTGCATTACTTTTGCAACAAGCTTTCAGCAGATGGCTTTCTAAAAGAACTTGACCGAAAACAATATAACGGTGTGGCTTATGGCCTAACCCGTAAATTTGTGTTTGTGTTGTTGTTATCCCCCGACGCGAGTCGGGGGATAATTCTTTTTGGGGAGTATCATATACAGAATAAAATTCCCAGATATTCAGCCTCTGTGCCTAAAAAAGGCAAAGACGCAAGCTAAAAGTTAATAAAGCGTAAAGAATTAGGAGTTAAATATAGTTTATTGGTGATAATTAACAGAAATTTCGTAACTTTGCACCCGCTTTCACGAGTTGGAGGCATAAATTCAAACCTAAAATTTAAAAGAATTATTAAAAAATGGCAACAAGAATCAGATTGCAACGCGGCGGTCGTAAGAACTATGCTTTTTATAGCATTGTTACCGCTGACGTAAGAGCACCACGTGATGGTAGATTTATCGAGAAGATTGGTACTTACAATCCTAACACCAATCCTGCAACTGTAGATTTGAATTTCGACCGTGCTCTCTATTGGGTAGAGTGTGGCGCACAGCCAACTGACACAGTCCGTAACATTCTCCGTGGTGAGGGTGTCTACATGATGAAGCACCTCCGTGGTGGTGTCAAGAAGGGCGCATTCGAGGAGTCTGCTGTACAGGCTAAGTTCGACGCTTGGAAGGCTGGCAAAGACCAGAAGGTTAACGCAGTAAAGGAAAGTCAGGCTAAGGCTAAGAAAGAACTTGCTGCAAAAGAACTCGAGCAAGAGAAGAAAATTAACGAGGCTATCGCACAGAAGGTTGCAGAGAAGAAGGCTGCCGCTGCTGCTGCAAAGGCTGAGGCAGAGGCTGCTGCGGCAGCTCCCGCAGAAGCTGAGACAGAGGCTTAATATTTCTTCTTGCATCGTTGCAGAACATAATACAGGTTACTTACGGGTAGCCTGTATTTTTTATTAGTATAATATTATCCTCTAAACATCCACGACATGAGGCTGTTAATCCAGCCAATGGAGAAACGGAACCAACGGTATTTGCCTACAGGTTTGCCACCGAAAGAAAGGATGAAATTGCGGTAGGGATTTGAGCGGGTGGGAAGGCCAACATCAAGAAAGCGGAAATGGGCACAGCCTTTGTTGTAAGCATGAAGAATGGCATGCCACAGCGTGATGTAGTTGGGGTGCAGATGAATATAGCGTTTGCTGCGTGTGGCAAGATACCACATGCAGGCATCTCCTCCAGAATATGTGCAGGCGCAACCGCCTATGATACAGCCTTTGTATGTGGTAACAAAGATATCGGCATTGTCGCTAAGGGCAAGCTCAAGAAACTGGCCGTAGGGCGGGATGAGAAGCCGGAAATTAATCCATGTCTTCTTGTGCAGAATCTTATAGAAGTCGCTAATCTGCTTTTCTGTATTCGCTATAGCTACGCTTACACCTTCCTCGGTGGCATGAGTTATATAGCGTATTGCTTTCGGAGTGAGGCGCTCTTCCGGGTGTTTGGAATGCAATGAGTTGTGAACCTCCTGCCAGTTGACACAGAAATATCCTTCAGATCGGAAATGTCGGTAGCCGAACATTTTTTGTGATATGTCGCTGAACTCAACAAACAGGCACATACGGCGGCGAAACTTGCGTGATATGGCATTGAGCATTAGTCCGAAAGTTTTTTCCCTTTCTGTACAATTGGTTTCGTAATCGCCCTCGCCATAGATGCGTCCATGGGTGAAAAGGTAGGGCGGGATAAGTGAGCCTCGTCTTCTTACAATGGCAAGAAGATGAGCTGTTACGTTGCCTTTGCTGTCGTAGGCAACTGCCATATATGGAGTTTGTCTCGATGAGCGTTCTATGATGCCAAAAAGCTCTATGCTATGGAAGAAGTTGCTGCACGTCATATTGGGCAGCATTTCGCTCTTGCTTATTATTTTGACCGTTGTTTCTTCCATATCGCAAAATTATATGATATGATTTAAACTTATTTTTACTCTTCTATAATTCCAGCTTTGTGCCAAAGTGAAATAATCTCTTTTGAGTCGGCAAGAGCTGTATCATACTCTACGTCATATTCATCAGTCAGGAATTTGGCAAAAGTCTCAGCTGTAAAATCAGAATTGGCGGCTTTTTCCCAAAGGAAGGCCGAAGTCTCATTCATAGAGATAATACTGCTGAAATCTATATTTTCCTTGCCTTCCGCAACAATGATTTTCTCGCCGCAAATGCTTCTCAGGTTGAAGCCTGTTTTCTTTTTCATTTTTATTAAGATGTTTATCTGTTTGTTTTTGAAAATGCGCATATTCAAAATTGTTCAGATTTACAGAAATGCATGTCTGTAAATGAAAAGCAGATAACGCCGGATAGGGTATAGACGTGCCCAAATGGCGGAATACGTGCGTCATTGCTTATCCGTTACGAGTTGGATCTAGT
>OGLR01000501.1_pt1 | contig 18171 bp, 14 predicted proteins | sample 1572931 | NCBI WGS metagenome assembly OGLR01 (sample SAMEA2581997, study PRJEB24529) | metagenome | biome: Human gut stool | place: China | collected 2011 | reverse complement strand
AAATATCTCTGATTACCAACTTTTTAGACTGTTTTCTTATCCCGAACTGGCGTATAATATATTGACACTGTTATTCCTCAATCTCCGACAAGCTGCGGCCAAGATTGTTGAAGAAGTTACTTGTGGTCTCGATAGGGGCGTAGGTTATGTATCTGAGGCTGCGGCGGAGGTTGCGGCGTAGCACCGTAGAGTTGTTTTGTACAAATCCCGCTTTGGTTTGTTTGAAATGCCATTCCTGTGCGGTGTCGACAGCCTGGTTCTCTACGGTACGCATGATGATTGTCCATGTGGCAGGCTCGATGTTTGTAACAAAAGGCACCTCGTCTTGCTCAAAATTAAACACTTTTATCAGTATGCTGCCCTGTAGCTGGGCCATGCGTCTCATGTGCAGCCTCTCGAGCCAGCTCTCTACTTTCACGAAGTCCACTTTTCCGCCTCTTATACGCAGAAATTTTCCAAGCGACAGTATTCCGCCAAGCGACATTCCGTTGTTGAGTATCGTCTGGACATTGTCTACAATTATGCCCAACAGCCGTAGAGATTCTATATTTGTGTCAATGGCGTGCCTCTCATCGTCGAATATGCGCTCCAGCCTGTTGTTTAGAAAAGAGTTGCTCAACTCTGGGACTTCTATATGGTGAGAGAAGTCAAACCTGTTGTCTTTAACAGTGTTAGAGCTTGCCGAAAGCTCGTCTGCGAGTTTTGCCGGTATGTTGTTGCCCTCGTCTTTGGCATGGTGGGCAAGTCCGTCAATGGCTATGGCCACAACATCTTGTGCCTTAATCATTTGTACAAGTCTGTTCCACTTGAAATCCGACATTGGCTCAAGTAGCTCATTTTCGCCGAGTGCTCCCGACATAAGCAGCCGGAAGAAATTTCTTTTTATTATATCCATGCCCTGTAAGTTTAACTGTATCTGCGCGGCAACCGGAATATTATGGCAACGAGTGCCGCCAGGCCAATTGCCATTGGATAATACAAATAAGGTATGATCTGCATAGGGTTGACGCCGGCAAGTCCGGCAGCCAGCAATATCTGGACTCCGTAAGGTATCATTCCCTGTATGGTACACGAGAATGTGTCGAGAATGCTTGCGGCCTTGCGGTTGTCGACACCAAACTTGTCGCTGATTTTTTTAGATATGCTGCCAACGGTGAGTATAGCCACTGTGTTGTTGGCTGTGCAGATGTTTACGAGGCTTACCATGGCCGCAATAGAAAGCTCGGCACCACGTTTCGAGCTGACGCGCGACGTCAGTTTCGATATTAGAAAGTCGATGCCCCCGTTTTCTCTTATTATCTCGAGCATTCCGCCTGCCATCATAGCGATGATGACCAATTCGCCCATACCCGCAATTCCTTTGCCCATGGCCTCCATCCATCCCACTATGTCGTAGGAGCCTATGAATACACCGATAGCTCCACACATTATGATACCTAATGACAGCACTGCCATTACGTTCATGCCGGCAATGGCCGTAACGAGAACGGCGATGTATGGCAAGATTTTCAGATACTCAACCTCGGCTGTTTGGGCGGGTGTCTGTATGCCGTGGCCAAGAAAATAGTAGACAATGAGCATAGCTATAGCCGCCGGGACAACAATAAAAGCGTTGACACGAAACTTGTCGCTCATTTTGCATCCCTGTGTCTGTGTGGCCACAACCGTGGTGTCGGATATGAAAGAAAGGTTATCGCCGAAATATGCGCCTCCAACAATGATGGCTGTGAGCAGGGGAATGTCGGCTCCGATGGCAGAGGCCATGGTTGCGGCAATTGGTACAAGTGCCACAACTGTGCCAACACTGGTACCTATGGACAGCGAGATGAAACATGCTGCAAGAAAAAGTCCAGGCAACAGCATACCTGCAGGCAGAAGCCTCATTGCACAGTTTACCGTCGCGTCAACGCTTCCCATCTCTTTTGCCGATGCCGCAAAAGCGCCTGCCAGCACGTATATCCAGAGCATGAGCATCAGGTTGTCAGAGCTTGCACCACGACTGTAGACATTTATGCGCTTTGCTAACGGAAAGCCTCCACAGGTGGCTATGGCAAATACGCTCGATGCCATGAATGCTACTGTGACAGGGACTTTATAAAAGTCACCTGCCACAATAGAAGTCGTTACGTATAGTGTGATGAATACGATAAGTGGTGACAATGCCCACAACCCTTTTTTGTTACTCATAATTCATATTTCATAATTCATAATATGCCATGGAAAAAGCAATTATTCATTATGGTATTTTTAGTCTAATTTTTAGTTTAATTCTTTATTAATAAATCATTCACTTTTCATTTTGGTAATATTAAAAAAATAACATAATGCAATTATGCTTTTGCCCTTACAGGGCGCATTGCTACGAATCTCCGCTACCCAGGGCGATGCCCTGGGCTATGCGCTTGTTGCCCCTTTGGGGCGCATGGTACATAATTATTGCGCAAGTTATTTTTTTCATATTACTTGCATTATTCAATGTGCATCCATAATTATGCATTATGAATTATGAATTATGAATTATTTAAAGCGTTACTCCATTTTTGAAGATGGATATTTCACGATATCCGTTCTCTTCATTCTTGGTCTGCTCTCCGCTTGCCACAGCAATTATCTTGTCGATGAATTTCTGAAGCAGAGATTTCATGTCTGTCCCCTCAACAAGCTCACCCGCATTGAAGTCTATCCAGTTGCGTTTGTTGTCATAGAGCCTGGTATTTGTAGAAATCTTCATTGTCGGAACAAAAGTTCCGAAAGGCGTACCCCGCCCTGTTGTGAACAATACCAGTTGGCATCCTGCGGCAGCAAGGGCTGTAGAAGCTACGAGGTCATTGCCTGGAGCAGACAGCAGGTTCAAGCCCCTGTTCTGGAGACGGTCGCCATACTCGAGCACACCGCAGACTGGTGCGCGTCCGCATTTCTGTGTGCATCCCAATGCTTTGTCCTCGAGGGTAGAAATTCCTCCAGCCTTGTTTCCCGGTGAAGGATTTTCGCCTACAGGCTCGCCGTGCGACAGGAAATATTCCTTAAAGTTGTTGATGAGTGATACTGTTTGCTCAAAAAGCTCTTTGTTCTCGCATCTGTTCATAAGGATTGTCTCTGCGCCAAACATCTCCGGCACTTCTGTAAGTATAGATGTGCCGCCCTGAGCTACAATATAGTCGGAGAACTCACCTACAAGCGGATTTGCCGTGATGCCGCTGAAACCGTCAGAGCCGCCACACTTCAAACCTACTCTCAGCTCGCTTAGCGGAATGTCGGTTCTGGTATCGTTTTTAGCAATGTCATACAGCCCTTTCAGTATCTTTAAGCCTTCGTCAAGCTCGTTGCCGTCAACTTTTTGTGTTACAAGAAGTTTTATGCGGTCGTGGTTGTAGTCGCCAAGCATTTCCATAAACTGGTCGGGCTGGTTGTTCTCACATCCAAGAGAGAGCACCAGTACGCCGCCTGTGTTAGGATGAAGACAGATGTCGCGGAGCACTTTGCGTGTGTTCTCATGGTCGCCGCTAAGCTGTGAGCACCCGTAGTTGTGGTGCCAGGCATGGATGGCGTCAACACCTTCCATTCCCGTCTCTGTTCTCAGCATATCGGCAAGTTTCTCTGCTATGCCGTTTACGCACCCTACGGTAGGTACAATCCATACCTCGTTTCTTACGCCAACCTCGCCGTTGTCACGCCGGTAGCCCTTAAATGTTTTGTTCTCGCAGGGTATTGTAAGTTTCTCGTCAACAGGCTGATATGTATATTCGAGTGTGCCTTTCAGATTTGTCTTCAGGTTGTTCTCGTTTACCCATACTCCAGCCTTAAGATTTTCCTTGGCATGCCCGATAGGGTAACCGTATTTAATTATATTCTCCCCCTCAGCTTTGTCCTCAATAAGGACTTTGTGTCCGGCAGGCGTGTCCTGCAAAGTGGTGATTTTTTTGCCATCGATCTCGATTGTCTCACCTTTTGCCATTGGTTTCAGGCAAACGACAACATTGTCGGCAGGATTGATTTTGATAAAATTTGATAGTTCCATTTGTTTTTATTTAGTTTGTTTATAATATTAAAGTTGTGTGCGCCGGTAGAACTCTACATTCTCTTTTGTCAGCAACTCAATTGGCATGTAGTTGACAGGCTGAACTTTCTTTTTTAGAACAATAGCCCTGAACAGGGCATCGATACATGAAAATCCCTGCTGGTAAGCATGTTGGGCGATAAGGAACGATATGCTTCCCTGACGAAGGCACTCCGCGTTTTTGCCAACCATGTCGTATCCCATTATCTGTATGTTCCTGCGGTTTGTACGCAGCAGGAACTCGCCTGCAATATGTGCCTTGGAGCCGAGAGTTATGCAGTGGTGTAACTGTGGATGAGTCGTGAAAAACTCCTCAAGAATAACGTTATACTGTTTCTTCGTTCCCTCAATGGGCAATTCAAGGTCTATGATATCGATATTTGGGAAATGGTCAAGCATATAATGTCTGAAACCAACTTCGCGGTTAGCCTGCTGCTTACTTATTACTTTTCCGTCTTTTGTTATCTTCATAAGCATTATCTCTTTCTCATGAAGAGCTATAAGCATCAGCATCTTTGCGGCAAAATATCCGCTGCTGAACGAGTCTTGGCCATAGAACGACAGTGGCTTAAGGTCGGGCATGTATGAGTCGAGCATTATAAATGGAATGTTGCGCCCATGCAGGATGTCGGTAAATTGTTTTGTGACATCAAGGTCGGCAGGCACGATAACGACACCGTCCGGGTTGCTGTCAAGACATGACTGATACTGTGACTTGAAAGACTCCTCGTCGAACCTTTGATAATGGATTATTTTTACGCCGATATGAAAATCGCGCCGGGCCTCCATAGCTTTTCTCGCACCCTCTTCAATCTCTTCCCAGTAGGCCTCCGACTCATGTTTGGGAATGAGCACATAAAATGTGTACGACTTGTTGTATGCCAAAGCCGATGCGTACATGTTTGGCTGATAGTTCATCTCTTCCAAGGCTTTCTCAACTCTTTTTCGCGCCTCGGCAGAAACATTCGGACGCTCGTGGAGCACTCTGTCAACTGTTCCGACAGAAACACCAGCTCTCTCGGCAATGTCTTTAATTCTTATCTTATCGTTCATTTAGTTTTGGAGATTATTAATTTTTGAAATAATATCCGCAGGCAAAGCCGTCACACCCCCTTTTGTATGAACTTTCCCACACGTGCAAAATTAATGATAAAAATTGAATTGTGCGAAAGCACAGCCTAATATTTTTGTGAAATATGCAAATTTAGCTCATTTTATTTTCTTAATACCAAAATATTCGTTACTTTTGCAATGCAAACAAGAAGATTAATCTACAAAATATAATTATCATAAAAATTAGAATTGAAATGGCAAAGATTGTAACATTAGGCGAGATTATGCTTCGCCTCTCGCCAGAAGGCAACGACCGGTTTATACAGAGTGACTCATTCCGCATCATTCCTGGTGGAGGTGAGGCGAATGTAGCCGTAAGTTTGGCAAACTATGGCCACGAGGCTTATTTTGTATCAAAGCTGCCAAGGCATGAGATTGGACAGATCGCTGTAAACGCATTGCGCCGATATGGTGTGGATACAAGTTTTGTTGCCCGTGGCGGCAACAGGGTTGGCCTTTACTATGCGGAGACAGGCGCCAGCATGCGTCCTTCAAAAGTTATCTACGACAGAGCAAACAGCTCTATTGCAGAGGCTGATCCCTCAGATTTCGATTTCGATGCAATCATGGAAGGCGCACAGTGGTTCCACTGGTCTGGCATTACACCTGCCATCAGCGACAAGGCTGCCGAATTGACACGTTTGGCTTGCGAGGCTGCAAAGCGTCATGGCGTTACAGTCTCTGTAGACCTTAACTTTAGAAAGAAACTGTGGACATCAGAGAAGGCAATCTCTGTAATGCGTCCTTTGATGAAGTATGTTGACGTCTGCATTGGTAACGAGGAAGACGCACAGTTGTGTCTTGGTTTTAAGCCGGATGCAGATGTAGAGGGCGGCAAGACCGATGCCGAAGGCTACTATGGAATTTTCCAGGGTATGATGAAGGAGTTCGGATTTAAGTATGTTGTCTCAACGCTCCGAGAGTCAATGTCGGCTACTCACAATGGCTGGAAGGCTCTTATCTACGATGGAAAGGAATTCTATCAGAGCAAGCACTACGATATTATGCCTATTATAGACCGTGTGGGTGGTGGTGACTCTTTCTCTGGCGGCCTTATCCATGGCTTGCTCACAAAGGACAATCAGGCAGACGCTCTTGAGTTTGCTGTTGCAGCCTCTGCTTTGAAACACACAATTCCTGGCGACTTCAACCTCGTTTCGGTAGAGGAGGTTGAGAGTCTTGCAGGCGGTAATGCTAACGGACGTGTACAAAGATAATTTATAATTATGGCAAGATTTAATAAAGTTCAGGTTATTACAGCCATGAAAAATACGGGTATGGTTCCTGTATTTTTCAATAGCGACATTGACATTTGCAAAAATGTAATCAAGGCATGCTATGATGGCGGTGTTCGTGTATTCGAGTTTACAAACCGTGGCGATTTTGCTCACGAGTTATTTGGCGAGCTCATTAAATGGGCTGCAAAGGAATGCCCGGAGCTTATCCTCGGTATCGGTACAGTAATTGACGCACCTACGGCAGCTCTCTATCTGCAGCTTGGCGCCAACTTTGTGGTAGGTCCAAGTTTCAATCCTGAGATAGCTCCTGTATGCAACCGCCGTCTTGTTCCTTATAGCCCTGGTTGCGGCTCTGTATCAGAAATCAGCGATGCACAGGCTGCGGGCTGCGATGTGACAAAAGTGTTCCCGGCAGGCAATGTGGGCGGACCGTCGTTCGTAAAGAATGTTCTTGCTCCTCTGCGCTGGTCAAACATTATGGTGACAGGCGCTGTCTCTCCAGACGAGGCAAACCTTACAGAGTGGATTAAGGCTGGTGTGCTCTGCGTAGGCATGGGCTCAAAGCTGTTCCCGAAAGAAGTTGTGGCTGCTGGCAACTGGCAGGCTATTACCGACAAATGTGTAGAAGCTCTTGGATATATTGCTAAGGCCCGCGGATAATAAACACTCTCCAGAATGCTCTATATGGCTTTGCTGCCTATGGAGCATTCTGCTTTTTTCAGCCTGTTCTCAACACCATAATGAAGAGGCGGACAGGCTGAACCGAATCTCGTATGCCTATCATTACAGAAATTTGGACTCCACCGAGGTGTATGCGCGAAAGGCGTACGCCATGTCTGAGGGATATGACGCCGGAAAAGCAGAGGCTCTGAACAATCTTGCATTTGTAAGCATTGCGAGAATGGACTATCAAAAGGCTGCCGCACAGCTCGACAGTGCCATCAGCATAACAGACAATCAGGTAGAGCTGATGGTTGCCGAGACACAATATATGAGACTGTGCCAACGCCAATCACACAATAAGGCATTTTACGACCATCAGGAAAAGGCCAGAAAACATCTTGGGCGTATTGTTGAGGAACAAGATGTTTTGGACGGGCACCTGAAGGCTCGTCTCACTTTTGCCAGAAGTGAGTTTTATATCAATTCCTCAACTTATTATTATTATGTAGGATTGACTGAGCCATCTGTGGCAATGATGGAGAAAATTAATCCTAATGGTGAGATTTTAAAAGACACGGCACAATATCTTAGTTATCTTTATAATGTCGGAGCCGGCGGCATAGTCTCCGGTTCTGATGCCGACGCCGTTGCAAAAGAAGAGTTTGACTATCTTGCCCGATGTTATGTCACAGCCATACAGCATGGTTATCCTTATTGGGAGGCGCAGTCGCTGCAGGCTATAAGTGAGCATCTTCTGCCGGCGGCAACAAGAGATTTGCTTCTAAACGATTTTGCGCTTCTCATAGACTACCTCAATGTTGACGATATGCCAGGCTCGCTATTGGCAGGAAATCTTGCTGAGCGCTCGTTGCTGATATTCCGTGAATATGGCGATGTTTATCAGACGGCAGGCTCATACCGGACCCTTGCAAGTTGCTATTGGGAAATAAACGATTACAAGTCGGCTATGATTTGCCTGAACAATGCACTTGAGACAGACACCGTCATAAACCGTGCTCCCGATCTTGTGGCATCAATCCGTGAGCAGCTTTGCCTTGTTTATTCGGCACAAAACGACAAGGTGAACAGTGACCTGAACAGAAACTACTATCTCGACCTGCAAGAACAGACGCGGCAAGACAAACAGCTTGAGGCAAGAGCCGACCAGCTTGACGCATCGGCAAAAACTCTGAATATTATGATTTTTGCCATCATCTTTATGATAGCCTTAGTGCTTTATCTGCTGCTGTTTTTTACAAGAAAGAGAAAACGGAGCAATAATTCTGCCAATATCAAAGTTTTGCTTGAGCCACTAAGACAATGGAGTGAGGAGAACGACAGGAAGATGATGGAAATAGATGACAAACTGGAGGAACTTCACGAACAGACTTCGCTGACACGCCTGTCGGTTGAGAAAAATAAGCGGCGCAATCTTGAGCAAAGGGCAAAGTTGGCTCTCGTGAACAGCATCACGCCTTTTATAGACAGAATAATAAATGAGGTGAGCCGTTTGCAAAATAAAAACGAGAAACAGGAGGTGAGAAAAGAGCGATATGACTATGTAGCAGAGCTCACTGACGTAATAAACGATTACAACAATGTGTTGACCCGCTGGATACAGATGCAGCAGGGAAGGGTTAGCTTGCGCATTGAGAGCTTTCCGCTGAACGACCTTTTCGATGTCGTAGCCAAGGCGCGTATGGGGTTTAAGCTCCGTGGCGTGACTCTTGATGTAGTGCCTACAACTGCCATTGTTAAAGCCGACAAAATACTCACTCTATTCATGATGAACACCATAGCAGAGAATGCCCGTAAATTTACTCCAGCTGGAGGACTGGTTAAAATAATGGCGGCAGAGGAGAGTGAGTATGTTGAAATCAGCATTGAGGACAACGGCTGCGGTATGGACAGCTCAAAGCTTGAACATATTTTCGACAACAAGCCTGTAAACGATGACGGTTCTGGAAATGTCGCCAGCCATGGGTTTGGACTGCTGAACTGTAAGGGTATAATTGAGAACTACAAGAAGATAAGCCGGATATTTTCTGTGTGCGACATTTACGCACAGTCAACTCCTGATAAAGGAAGCCGGTTTGCATTCCGTCTGCCTAAAGGCGTAGTCAGAATAATAGCCGCACTTATGATGACAGGCTCATATTGCCAAGCAGAGGCCGTTGACGCCAGACATTCCGGCAAACATGCCATGGCACAGAAAAATGCTGAGGCGGACAACCATATCAATGAAGCCGCAAAATGGGCAGACAGCGCATATTTTGCAAATGTACAGGGAAGGTTTGAGCATACTTTGGTTTTTGCCGACAGCTGCATACGGAGTCTGAATTTGCATTACCGTGCGCATGGGGCAGGGAAGGTGACACCTGCTGACACTATGGTTATTTTTACCACCTCGCCAGCCATGCCTGCTGAAATAGCATGGTTTCACAGACAGGAAGATACTGACTATTCCGTAATACTCGACATTAGAAACGAGACAGCCGTTGCAGCACTTGCCCTGCACGACTGGGAACTTTACCGGTACAACAACAAGGTCTATACACGACTGTTTCATGAATGCTATGCCGATGCCACATTGCCACAATATGTCAGGACAATGCAGCGCTCTGAGAGCAACAAGAGCGTAGCCTTAGTAATACTTGTGCTGCTTCTTATAAGTATTCCGCCAATTTATTATATAGTCTATTACCGCCACATAATTTACTACCGTGTGTGCGTGGAGAGAATAAATACCATAAATACGGTGTTGCTTGGCAGCGGTACGGACGAGCAGAAACTGCTATATGTGGAAAGTTATTATTCGCAAAAGGCAAACTCTGGAATACGTGTCATAGACGAGGTGCTGGCGGAGATATTGTCTTCGTTGAAGAAAAGCAGCGAGTCTGCTGCACGAAAAAATGAAGAGATGGAACTTGCCGCAGATGACCTCAGGCGGGTAGAGTTGGAGAACAACTCACTGTATATCAGCAACAGCGTTCTCGACAACTGCTTGTCGGCATTGAAACATGAGACCATGTATTTTCCGTCCCGAATAAAAAATCTTATTGAAGGCCGTGACGAAAATCTACAGCCCATAGAAGAAGTTGTCGCCTACTACAAGCAGCTGTATTCTATGTTGAGCGCACAGGCTATGAGACAAATCGACAGACCATTCAAAGTTGACAGTGAGATTATGCAATTTCTCTTTGAGATACTGAAAAAACAGAATGGGGGAGTGGAGCCTCAACGCAAAATAAGCGGGAAAAACGAGAATTATGTGGTTGTAGACTGCACCATGTCGAATATAAATCTTGACGCACAACAGCAACAGCAGCTGTTCACTCCACTAACAATAGACGTTGGTTTCCTGATTTGCCGGCAGATTATCCGCGAATTAGGAGAACTTACCAACTATAGAGGTTGCGGAATACTTGCCAAAAACAATAACACAATAGAAATTACAATACCAAAAAGAATATGGAAGAATTTAATATCATAATAGTTGAAGACGTTGCCCTCGAACTGAAAGGTACGGAAGGCATTATACGTAATGACATTCCCGAGGCCCGCATAATAGGTACTGCCGGCAATGAGCCAGACTATTGGCGGCTTATCAAGCAGCAGGTGCCCGACCTCGTTTTGCTTGATCTTGGTCTTGGAGGCTCAACCACTGTCGGTGTCGAGATTTGCAGACACACAAAGGAATCTTACCCAAGTGTAAAGGTCTTGATTTTTACAGGAGAAATTCTGAATGAGAAACTCTGGGTGGATGTTCTTGATGCCGGATGCGACGGCATAATACTGAAGAGCGGTGAATTGCTTACGCGCTCAGATGTGGCAAGTGTGATGAGCGGCAAGCGACTGGTTTTCAATCAGCCTATACTTGAAAAGATAGTTGAAACGTTCAAGAAGAGTGTTGGCAGCCAGATATTAAAGCAAGAAGCACTTATAAATTTTGAGATTGACGAATACGATGAGCGTTTCCTCCGCCATCTTGCGCTCGGATACACCAAAGAGCAGATTACAAATTTGCGCGGCATGCCTTTTGGTGTGAAGAGTCTTGAGAAACGCCAGAACGAGCTTGTGCAGAAACTGTTTCCAAATGGAAACGGAAAGATGGGCATAAATGCTACCCGTCTTGTTGTACGCGCATTTGAGTTGCACATTCTCGATATTGACAACCTTATTCCTGATGAGGAATGAAAAGATATTGCGCCATATTCTCAGTTCTGATGATGTTGCTGCAGGCGTTTCTAATCCTTGTTTCGTGGATAGTGTCGGCTGTGGTACCTTCAAGCGGCATTCATTCTCTTATAAGCGCAGGTGGCATACGGTGGCTTGTTGGCTCGTTTGCCGACAATATATCGTTGCCTGTTCTTGTCTACATAGTTCTTGGGGCAATATCAGCAACAGCATTTGTGAATAGCGGACTTCCTTCTGTTTTCCGTAAATCTACCGTATTGTCGATGCAGCAGAAGTTTGCTCTGCGTGTGATGGTTATAGAGTTTCTGCTGTTTGTTGTGTGCATGGTTTATCTTACGGCAATTCCACACGCCGTGCTGTTAAGTGTCACCGGTGATATTTACCCAAGCAGTTTCTCCGATGGGTTAATACCATTGATATGCTTTGAGATTTTTGTGCTGTCGCTTATCTACGGTATCTTCGGAGGAGGCATAACAACAATATCACAGTTTTGGGATTGTGTTACAAAAGGCTCTGACAAACTGTTGGCTGTGCTTTTTGTGTATATTCTGATTGTTCAGTTTTATTCATCTTTTGTCTTCGTGTTGGGGATATGAAAAAGCGGTCACCTTCACAGGCCACCGCTTCTAATCTTCAATAGATATTAGTCTTCTTTTAAGGTAAAAAGATTGTTTTCAGGATAACGATGCAAAGATAAACATTTTTTTTTAACGCTCCAAACATTTTATCGGTTATTTTTTAAAATATTTTCTGTGTGCCTTAACACAAAGCAACGTTTTTCGCAACACACAAAAGCACAGCAAAAAAGAGCCCCATGACGTATTGTTTGTCTTGAGGCTCTTTTAAGTGACTAAACAGTGTAATTTGTATTAGTGCTGCTTCTTTTTGCTTTATGTTTTTCTAAAATTGCAGTTTTTTGTATATACTACACAATGCCTTGTGCCATCATCGCCTTGGCAACTTTCAGGAAGCCGGCAACATTAGCGCCTTTTACATAGTTGATATAACCGTCGGGCTCTGTTCCGTATTTAACACAGTTGGCGTGGATATCGTTCATAATGTCGTGGAGTTTAGCGTCAACTTCCTCGCGGCTCCATTTCAGACGCTCGGAGTTCTGGCTCATTTCCAAACCTGATACAGCCACACCGCCTGCGTTGCTTGCCTTACCTGGGCAATACAAAATCTTTGCATCCTGGAACACCTTTGTAGCCTCTGGGGTAGTAGGCATGTTTGCACCCTCGCTGATGGCTATACATCCGTTTGCAACGAGAGCCTTAGCAGCCTCCTCGTTGATTTCGTTCTGTGTTGCGCATGGGGTTGCGATGTCTGCCTTCTCAAACCAAGGCTTAGCTCCTGCAACATATTTGCAGCCATATTTCTCGGCGTACTCAGAGATACGTCCACGCTCAACGTTCTTAAGCTCCATAATATAGGCGAGTTTCTCCTCGTCGATGCCGTCAGGGTCGTAGATGTAGCCGTCGGAGTCAGAGCAGGTCAACGGTTTTGCACCGAGCTGGAGAAGTTTTTCAATTGTGTACTGGGCAACGTTTCCTGCACCAGATACAAGAACAGTCTTGCCCTTGAGGTCGATGTTGCGTGTCTTCAGCATATTCTCAAGGAAGTAAACATTGCCATAACCTGTGGCCTCAGGACGGATGTTAGAGCCGCCAAACTCCTGTCCCTTGCCGGTAAGCATACCCTGGAACTGGTGTGTCAGCTTTTTATACATGCCAAACATATATCCGACCTCACGTCCGCCAACACCGATGTCGCCTGCGGGAACATCCTCGTCTGGACCTACATGGCGGTAAAGCTCCATCATGAAAGCCTGGCAGAAGCGCATAACTTCGGCAGCACTCTTGCCGCGTGGTGAGAAGTCTGAGCCGCCCTTTGCACCGCCCATAGGCAGTGTGGTGAGTGAGTTTTTGAAAGTCTGCTCGAAAGCTAAGAACTTCAAAATCGAAAGGTTTACTGATTTGTGGAAACGTATACCACCCTTGTACGGACCGATTACGTTGTTATGCTGGATGCGGTAACCCATGTTTGTCTGCACGTTACCCTTGTCGTCTGTCCATGTCACACGGAATTGGATGAGTCTGTCTGGAATGCAGAGACGTTCAATAAGGTTTGCACGCTCAAACTCAGGATGCTTGTTATACTCCTCCTCGATAGTTCCTAATACCTGACTAACGGCCTGAATATACTCCGGCTCGTTTGGAAATCTTTGTTTAAGACTTTCTACAACTTCTGTCGCTTTCATTTGCTTAAATATTAAATGTTGTTATACCTATTTCAATTTTCGGATGCAAAGGTATAGATTTTTATTTAAAACACCAACAAAAAGACAGGAAATATTTAGAGAAACTATAAAATTGTAATTGTTTTCTTTGTTTGTCTTACTTTTGTGATCGTGTAAGTACATGTGTGTTTATAAAATGTTTGGGTTGTGAAATATGCGGCCACTCATTTATATATACTTGTTGGGGGATTTAATTTAGTGAATATTTAATCCAATAAGTTGTGTTTGTCTTTTCCTGATAGGTATTAAGGTTCTGATAAGTTTTTACGAAGTCAAACTCCATATTTATAGATATTATAAAACCGAGTAGTAAGATATGTTTCTTTCTACCCGGTATAATTTTTGATGTAAAATTTAGGTTCTTACTTGATGTTTGGCTCCTCAAGCTTAAGCCCCTTCTTCTTGTCTACAACCTTGAGGAACAGACCTATGACGAGAGCTGCCACGCCAAGGCATGCAAGCATTATAAGCGGTGCCGTGTAGTTGAGCTGTGTCGGGTCTGTTACTCCCTCGTTTGTGGCTGTAAGCACTTTGCCGATGAGCAGTGGGAAGAGCCACAGGCCGATGTTCTGAATCCAGAAAATCAGAGCGTAGGCACTACCTATGACTTTTGCGTCAACGAGTTTTGGCACACTTGGCCACAATGATGCGGGAACAAGTGAGAATGATGCGCCGAGGACGAGGATTGTGAGGTATGCGACAATTACACCGCCAACCTGATTGCCCTTGAACTCTGGGAGTATGAATGCAAATGTGAGATGGCATGCTATGAGAAGCAGTGAGCCGAGCACAAGCATCGAGGCTGCCTTACCCTTGTGGTCAACGTAGTTGCCAAGTACGGGAGTGATGCCAACTGCAAGGAGTGGGAACACGGCGAAGATAGACTCGGCAGACTGACGCATATAGCCCATATAGCAATATGTTACAAGTGCGATTACTGATACGGCGAGCATGGTGTACTTCAATCCCGGTTTCTTCATGAAATTGAACATGAATGCGGTGGCTGCAACCACGAGCATGATGGCATATTGAACGATGGTTACTGACGGTGACGCCCAGAATGAGTCGGCTGGAACCTCTGTGAATGTGAGGTTGCACTGCAACATGTTTACCGCATATTTTTGGAACGGGAAGATAGCACTGTAGTAGAGTACGCAAAGGAGAGATACAAGCCAAAAGCCCATAGATGAAAGTATCTGACCGATGTCTGAAATCTTGAACGGGTCGTCTTTCTCTTCAGCCTCGCCAGTCTGTGCGTCGAGTTTTTTATCCATAAAGAAGTAAACAACGAGCATGATGAGTGCAATGCACAACAGAACAACACCAAAGGCTACAGAGCGTGATACACTTACCTCGCCACCTAATTTGGCGAAAAATGGCGAGAATATCATACATGTTGCGACACCAAGACGGGCAAGTGCCATCTCTGAGCCCATGGCAAGCGCCATCTCCCTGCCTTTGAACCATTTGACGATACCACGGCTAACGGTGATACCTCCCATCTCGGCACCGCAGCCGAAAATCATAAATCCGAGAGCCGCAAGTTTTGCCGATGCGGGCATGCCCTCATAGAATGGTGATACGCCAAGCTGCTCGAAAACTGGAATGTGGTTGAGGTTCTCTGTGAACCAGACATCAAGTGAACTGCCGATGAAACTGTCACTGACAGCATACCATTTGATGCAAGCTCCTGCAAGCATCACGGCACCAGAGAGAAGTGCGGTGAAACGTACGCCCATCTTGTCGAGGATAATGCCTGCAAAGATGAGGAAGAACACGAATACATTGAGGAATGTCTCTGCACCCTGCATAGTGCCGAAGGCGTCAGAGTCCCAGCCGCGTTGCGACTGCATAAGGTCTTTGATTGGCGAGAGGATGTCCATGAAGATGTATGCACAGAACATCGCAAGTGCCAGAAGCAAAAGGGCTGTCCAACGGAGGGCTGCCGAATCGCGTAAAGTCTTTGTTGAATTCATTGTTATTTATTTTGTTTCTAATTTCTTTTAGGATACTGTATGGTTGCAAGCAACTGGGAGAGCGGGTTTTTAACCCGCTTTTTTAGTGAGGCAGGTTTTCAATCTGCTTTTTTATTTAGGCAGGTTGAAAACCTGCCCTCCCTGTTATTTTTTCAGCCACTTGTCAAGCCAGTTAAAGAACGTACGTTGCCATAGTATGCCGTTTTGTGGCTTCAGTCGCCAGTGGTTCTCATCAGGGAATATGAGCAGCTCGGCAGGTATGCCCCTAAGTCTTGCGGCATTGAAGGCTCCCATGCCTTGGTTTGCATTGATGCGGTAGTCTTTTTCTCCGTGTATGCAGAGAATTGGAGTGTCCCATTTGTCGACGAACTTATGAGGACTGCTCTCGTATGTCTTCCTGGCATTTGCAGACTGATCCTTGTTCCAATAAGCATCCTCGTATTCCCAATTGCTGAACCACGCCTCCTCGGTATCTGTGTACATTGACTCGAGATTGAACGCTCCGTCGTGAGAGATGAATGCCTTGAAACGCTTGTTATGGTGTCCGGCAAGATAGTAAACAGAGAAGCCGCCGAACGATGCGCCAACACAACCGAGTTTGTCCTTGTCTACGTATGGCAAGTTGGCAGTGGCATCATCGATAGCCGAGAGATAGTCGCTCATACACTGACCTGTCCAATCGCCCGATATCTGCTCGTTCCACTCTGAGCCAAAGCCTGGAAGACCACGGCGGTTAGGCGCGATAATTACATATCCCTGATGAGCCATAATCATGAAGTTCCAGCGGTAGCTCCAGAACTGGGAAACAGGACTCTGAGGTCCGCCCTCGCAGAAGAGCAGGGTAGGGTACTTTTTGGCTGCGTCGAAGTGAGGAGGCAAGATAACCCAATACAGCATCTGTTTGCCGTCAGTTGTTGTTGTCCAGCGCTTCTCAACCTTTATTTGTCCGAGCTGGTCTGTAATGTGTTTGTTCTCAAATGTAATCTGAGCAGTAACAGTTTTCTTTATGTCTTTGCCTGGACTAATCACATACAGGTCTGCTGGTTCTGAGTAGCTGTGACGCTCTGCAATGATATGCTTGCCGTCGTTAAGCATCTGCAGTGAGCCGAAGTCTGCCTGAAAATCAGTAAGCTGCTTGACTTCTCCTTTACGGGTTACGGCATAAAGGTTTTCGGTGGCGTGCCATACGCCGATAAAATAAATCATGGCATCCTTGGTGTCGCTCCAGCAGAAGTCGTCTACATTAGAGTCGAAAGCCTCTGTTACATATTTCTTCTCTCCTGTCTCAAGATTGCAGACACAAAGCCGGTTGCGGTCGCTCTCATAGCCGTTGCGGGCCATGCTGAGCCAGGCAACAGACTTGCCGTCGGGTGAGAACTTCGGATTTACATCATATCCGACATTCATGTCGCCCTGCTGATGGTTTACAGCCTGGTTCTTCATCGACTTAGTGGCATCGATGGCAGGTTCCTTATATCCTTCTGGTTTACAAAGGTTGCGTGTAATTTTTGTATCAACATTATAAAGATAAATGTCGGCATCGGTAGAAATTGCATATTCCACGCCTTCTTTCTTTCGGCATGTATAAGCAATCTGCTTTGAGTCTGTGCTCCAGTCGAGCTGCTCAATACCTCCGAATGGTGCAAGCGGACACTCGTATGGCTCGCCCTCAAGAATATCGCAGGCATCGGAAATACCGTTTTCTGTAACGTTGGCTATAAACGGGTGTACAATCTGCTCAACATAGTGGTCCCAATGCCGGTAGTTCATGTCTGTTACCAAACGGCCTGTGGCGAGTGGCAAATCTGAAGGATTTTTTTTGATAGAGCCATGGTAGTCGAGACTCTTAAGCACGATAACCTTTGTACCGTCGGGCGAGAACTTGAAGCCCTCAATGCAGCCCTCGGTATTAGAGAGCTTAACTCTGTTGCCGCCGTCGGCATCCATTGTCCAAATCTCACCCTCACGCAGGAAAGCGATTTTTGTTCCGCCTTTTATCCAGGCAGCGTCCGTCTCGCTCTTGGCATCATTGGTAAGCTGCACGGCATTGCTTCCGTCGGCGTTCATCAAGAAGAGCATCTGATGGCCTTTGTTTTTCTCTACACTGTAGTAACCGACTTGGTAGACAATCTGCTTGCCGTTTGGCGAAGCTGAATATCCGCCAATACGCCCCATGGCCCAAAGAGCCTCGGGTGTCATGATGTCGCTGCTTAGACTGATGTTGTTTTTTGCAATCATGTCTTGTGCGTTTACGAAACTGCCGCTCATGCATAGAGCGGCAGCTATCGTCATAGTTCTAATAAAATTCATTTCCTTATGATTATTTTTTTCTTTGGTTCATTTTGCGTTGCTGTTCAAGTTGCTGTCTCTGCATTTCCTGCAAAGCCTGCATACGCTGCATCATTCCAGACATGCCCCCCATTTTCTTGGGGTTCTTCTTGTTCTCCTCGTATTTAGCCTCAAGAATGGCAAGCAATTTTTCATCGTTAGTTGTCTTGCGCAACAGCCACATGATGGCGGCACTGAAGAACAGAGAAATGAAGTAGTAGAAATTTAGACCTGCCGAATAGTCGTTGAACATGAAGAAGAACATCAATGGCATGAGATACATCATCCACTGCATCATCT
>OGLR01000491.1_pt1 | contig 18535 bp, 16 predicted proteins | sample 1572931 | NCBI WGS metagenome assembly OGLR01 (sample SAMEA2581997, study PRJEB24529) | metagenome | biome: Human gut stool | place: China | collected 2011 | reverse complement strand
TAACTTAAATGCTACTTTTTGTAGCGGAATCATGTATGATTTTTGGGTGTTTACGGCGCAGATGGTTCAATGCCACGTTATACGCTATGCGCAGAAGCCATGTGGAGAGTGAGGATTTTGTTGCATCGTATGTACTGATATTGGTGAACGCCCTGACAAATGCGTCTTGAGCCAACTCCTCTGCGTCCCGAGGGTCTGACACCATACGGCTTACGAGCGACATTACCCGTTGCCCGTACCTGGCCATCATTTCCCGATAGCACGACTGCTGTCTACAGATTATTCTGCCGACAAAATCCTGCTCCTCGTTGTTGTCGTTCTGCTTGTTTCTCATACATAACTATATACATCTGCCATATATGATTATTTCATGCTTAGACGAGGCTTTAGAATATGTTAACAAAAGCACCCTGGTGTAAAAATATATGTTAAAAACGGCAAAAGATAATGTAAGGCAAGATTTATTGTGTATTTTTGCAACAAAATAACATAAAATTAATGCGTATGATATAAATAATAGAGATATAAAGACATATTGATAAAAAAGCGTTAACTTGTATTCTTGTTCTTGAAAATCGCCAATTTGAAAAGAGCAACCAAGAGTAAAAGTAGTGACGCTCACGCCTATGGCGTGGGCTTTTACTCGTATATGGTTGCAATGGTGTTTGGCGATACCTCAAGAACGTAGACGAAGTTAAAAAGTCCACGTTTTTTTATTGTCTGTTTTCAAGTTACTTTCGGACTAAACAAAGTAATGATTTACAATTCAAATAACAAACAATAAAAACCATAGAGCAAATGAAAAAAACTATTTTTACCAAGTGCGTTCTTGTCTTAATTATGGCAGGCACGCTCAACACTGCATCTGCACAAATCACCAAAGAGCAGCAAAAAGAAAGAAAGGAAGTCTACAAAGCTTCCAAGTCTGAGCTAAACGAAAAAGCCACAAAAGCAGCACGTAAGGACGCGAAACAACTTAAAAAAGATGGTTGGCAAACTGCCCCAGGCGCACTGCCTTTGGAGAAACAGCTTGACAAATCATATCTTATGCAGATGGAATATGATGCGGATATGTACCCGAAATATCTTATGGGTGAGGCTATGAGCATAGGTGAGAACTATGATGCCGCAAAGATGCAGGCTCTGGAACTGGCAAAGCAGAGTCTTGCAGGACAGATACAGACTGAGATAACTGCACTGGTGGAAAACACAGTGTCAAACAAGCAGTTGGCAGCAGAAGATGCCGCATCGGTTACGCAGAGCGTCATGGCAGCAAAGAATCTCATATCGCAGAGCATAGGCCGCACGATTACCGTGATGGAGGTGTACCGCACGAAACAGAACAAGAACAAGGAGGTGCTTGTGCGTATAGCCTACAACGGTGCCATGGCAAAGGCCGCTGCCAAGAAAGCTGTGCGTGAGAATCTTGAAAAACGCGGTGATGACCTGCACAAGAAACTCGATGAGTTGCTTGGTTGGTGACACATTAATATAATATATATGTATGAAACAGGCATTGGTGCTTATTCTGTTGCTGATAATCTCACTCCCAGTCTTATCTCAGAAGATTAAGACTGTGGAGGGAGAATATACCTATCATGCGCCGGAGAATGTCACTCTTGAAGAAGCTAAGCGCACTGCGCTCGACCGTGCTAAGATACAGGCTCTTGCCGATGTATTCGGTACTATTGTCTCGCAAACCAACACCACACGTATGGAGAACCGCAACGGCAGTTCTGATGTTGATTTCCTGTCTATAGGTGGCAGCGAGGTAAAAGGTGAATGGATTGAGACTGTCGACGAACCGCAATACAACATTTCATACGAACAGGGGATGCTCGTTGTGAAAGTCTCCGTGAAGGGCAAGGCTCGTGAGATAGTCTCGGCGCAGATAGACATAAAGGCAAAAGTGCTGCGCAACGGCACGGAAGATAAGCTTGAGAGCGATGAGTTCCGTGATGGTGATGACCTATATCTTTCTTTTGTCTCTCCCGTCAGTGGTTATCTTGCCGTCTATCTTGTCGATGCTGAGCAAAAAGCCTACTGTCTTCTGCCATACCGCAGTCAGACAGACGGTATATATAAGGTGGAGGCAAACCGCCGTTACGTGTTCTTCAACATTAAGGAAGCTCCGCCGCAGGAGCACCAATATGTTGATGAGTATGTAATGACCTGCTCCCGTTCGTCAGAATATAATCAGATATACGTAATATTCTCTCCACAGCCTTTTGCCAAGGCTGCCGACAACACTTTGTCAGAGACATTGCCAGGGGTACTTAATTATAAGGAGCTTCAGAAATGGTTGACAAAATATAGGAAAAAAGACAAAAGTATGAATGTGATAAAAAAGAGTATTATAATAATAAATCAATAGCTCATGACACTACCAACAAACAAATATATGAAAACAGTTTTTCTGTTCTTCCTACTTATGGCATACCCTGTAAGTGGTATACATTATTCCGTTACGTGTATAGCTCAAACACAAAGTGAAGATGAAATCGAATTTAAGAAATGCCTAACTAAAGCACAAGCTGGCGATGTAAATGCGCAGGTTAAACTTGGCAATTGTTATTATGATGGTAAAGGTATACCTCAAAACTATGAAAAAGCAGTAGAATGGTATACAAAAGCCGCAAAGCAAGGAAATGCAAAGGCACAATGCAATCTTGGCTATTGTTATGAGTTAGGTAATGGTGTATTGCAAAGCGCAGAAAAGGCAGTGGAATGGTATATCAAAGCTGCGGAACAAGGACATGCAATTGCACAATGCAATCTTGGCTTGTGTTATAAGGATGGTAAAGGTGTATCGCAAAGCTTTGCAAAAGCAGCAAAATGGTTTATCAAAGCTGCGGAACAAGGAAATGAAAATGCGCAATGCAATCTTGGCCTTTGTTATGAGTTAGGTAATGGTGTATTGCAAAGCGCAGAAAAAGCAGTAGAATGGTATATCAAAGCTGCGGAACAAGGAAATGAAGATGCGCAATACTACCTTGGCTGGTGTTATTATGAGGGTAAAGGTGTACCACAGAACTATGAAAAAGCAATGGAATGGTTTGACAAAGTTGCGGAAAAAGGAGAGTATCTTAGTGAGGCTGCGGATGAACTAGTAAATGAATGTTTGAAGGAACTCAATTCGCAGAAAGGTGGGCAGAATGTGTTGCAGGAAGAGATAAGGCAAGACAGTCGTATAGATATAGATATCCCAACTGTTATGGGAGAGAATAACAAGACATTTGCTGTTATTATCGGTAATGAGAATTACCGGATGGTTCCTCATGTGGAATATGCCCAAAATGATGCAAAGATATTTGCAGCCTATTGCCAAAAGACGTTAGGACTGCCTGCACGGAATATACGAAGCTATTCCGATGCCACTTATGGAACAATGCTTGCCGCACTGAAAGATATAAAGGATATTGCAGATGCATATAATGGGAATATTGATGTCATCTTCTATTATGCCGGTCATGGCATACCTGACGGCAAAGGCAATGCTTATCTGTTGCCTGTAGATGCAGATGGCACACAGACGGAAGTATGTATGCCTACAAGCAGGCTGTATCAGAAACTAAATGAGCTGAGCGCAATGAAACTTGTGGTCTTTATGGATGCTTGTTTCAGTGGTGCACAAAGAGGTGATGGTATGCTGATGGCTGCACGTGGCGTAGCTATAAAATCCGTATCAGACATTCCTGCCGGAAACAGTGTGGTATTCTGTGCCTCTAATGGTGAGGAGACGGCATTCCCATTCAAAGAGAAAGGACATGGCATGTTCACTTATTTCTTGTTGAAGAAGTTGCAGGAGACAAAAGGTGATGTCACTCTTGGCGATTTGGCGAGCTATATTGTAGAGCAAGTTTGTCAACAGTCTGTAATAATAAACCGCAAATTGCAGACTCCGACAGTGATACCTTCGCGCTCGATATCAGAATCTTGGAAAAATATGAAACTGAAATAAATACACACAGAATTATGAAACGGCTTATCTCTATCATTCTATCTTTATCCGCATTGGTTGCTAATGCGCAGGTAGACGAGTTCCGCAAAAGTTACGAAGATTTCAAGAAACAGGCACGGAAAGAATACGATGACTTCCGTGACGAGGCAAACAGACAGTATGCGGAGTTTATGCGGCAGGCGTGGCAACAGCACAAGACGCTGCCTGCCATACCCAAGCCTAAGGACGAAGAGGTGAAGCCTGTAGTGATGCCGGAGGAAGATAGGGATAGGCCGATAGACAACAAGCCGATTGTAATAGAGGATGTCATCACGCCGCCTGCACCAAAGCCACAACCTGTGCCTGTTGCACCGATAAAGGAGAATCCGCAGCCAGAAGAGAAATATATTGGTTTCGCATTTTATGGAACTGATTGCAGGGTGCGCTTTAATGATGACGAGAGATTTACGCTTACCGACAGCAGTAATAAGTCTATTGCTGAGGCATGGGAGCGTATGTCGGGCGATGCTTACAACAATACTATCCGCGACTGTCTGGAATTGCGGATACGTATGAAGCTGTGCGACTGGGCTTATCTCAACATGCTTGACGCTATGGCTGAGGCTTGTCTTGGAAAAACAAACGGTCCAACCATGCTTGCGGCTTTCATCTATTGTCAGTCGGGATATAAGATGAGGATAGGCAGGGCAGGGGCGAAGCTGTGTCTGCTTTATGCTTCGGAACACACGATATACGACCAGCCTTATTTCAATATTGATGGCACCAAATATTATGTATTCAAATCGAAAGAGTCAAGCATGGAGATATGTGAGGCGGCAATGCCAAAAGAGAAATCAATGTCACTTTATATTCAAGAAACGCAGACGCTGAGTCTCGACAAATCACAACAGAGGACATTGCAGTCAGAGCGTTATCCAGAGATTAAGGTGCAGGCAGCGGTGAACAGGAACCTGATAAATTTCTACAACGACTATCCGACATCGGAAATCAGTAACAACTTTATGACACGCTGGGCGATGTATGCCAAAACGCCGATGGACAGTTACACAAGCAAGGAACTATATGCCTCGCTGAAAGAAAAGATGAAGGGAATGGGGAAACTCGCAGCGGTTGAACGGCTACTGGACTTTGTACACACGTTCCAATAGTGCATCCACCACTTTCTCAACCATCAAATAATCAGCGGATTTGACGACAAGGTGTGGGGCGGCGACCGTGCGTTCTTTTCCGAAGAAACTCTGTTTTATCCGTATTGTGACTGTGAGGACCGCTCTATATTGTTCTCACGCTTAGTGCGCGACCTGTTAGGATTGGATGTCATACTTGTGTATTATCCTGGTCATCTTGCCACAGCCGTTTGTTTCGATACTGATGTTCAGGGTGACTACATTCTGCTGGACAACCGCCGTTTCACTGTGTGTGACCCTACGTATATTGGCGCACCAGTAGGCGCCACAATGCCAGAAATGGATAATAAGACGGCTAAGGTTATATTACTAAGCAAGTCGTAAATCAATTTTGTTGGCTATTCAGGATGTCTGCGGCGAATGCTTTTAGCCATAAGCTCATATAGCGCCCTCATGTCGTCGTCTTTCAGCATAGACAATTGGGCTTGCATGACACTGAGGTCGTTGCGGACCATAGGTCCTGTCTGCGCATCGTATGGTGACATGTTTTGTACCTTGCGGGCTGTCTCTGCGATTAGAGGGTTAAGAAGTGAAAAATCGAGTCCGGCCTCTTTCATCACACACTCAGCCAAATGGTAGCAATGGTTTGCCATGTTGCATGCGAAAACTGCTGCAAGATGCAAATACTTGCGTCTCTCGGAATCTGCCTCGACAACGCGGGTGGATACAGACCGTGCTAACAGCATTACCTTTTGCAATGTATGTTGGTTGTAAGCCTCGACAAAACATGGGACGGACGAGAAATCAAGACCGCATGTCTTTGAGAATGTCTGCATAGGATAAAGTATTGCCGCATTGACAAACTTTGAAGACAACACCGTAAGCGGCACACTTCCGGCGGTATGCAAAACTATAGAGTCTCTATCAACATGCGACAATGCGCCGGCAACACTTTGAATGGCGTCATCCTTGACCGAGATAATATATATGTCGGCATCAGCGACAATATCTGCAAGACAATCTGTGGCTTCAGCCCCTACCCTTTTAGCCAACAATTCCGCATTAGCCAACTGCCGGCTATATACCTGGACAATGTTTTCCCCTTTTTCGTATAAAGCCTGAGCCAGATGTGTGGCCACATTTCCAGAACCGATAATTACAATATCCTTTTTCATTCTCTACTTTGCTTTTGACGCTATAACGGCATGATATATTCCTTTGAGCAGCAGGTGTTTGTCTGTTTGAATGTTGTGAGTGCAATAAGGCACTATTACTGAAGACATTCCACCCGTGGCGACAATGTTGAATCGGGTGCCAAACTGACTGACAATCCTGTCTATGATGCCGTCTATCATACAGGCAGTGCCATATATAACGCCGCTTTGCAAACATTCCTCAGTGTTTCTGCCAACTATATGTTTTGCTTCCCATTTCTCAATCTCTGCCAATTGTGATGCCCTCTCGCACAAAGCCCTATGACCTGTCTTAACTCCTGGTATTATCATTCCACCGACAAACTTCCGGTCATGGTCAACAATACCGATTGTGGTAGCAGTCCCCATGTCTATTATTATAACAGGGCAGCCATAACATTTTATTGCACCCACAGCATCTGCCAACCTGTCTTTGCCTACTTGCTCAGGATTTTCCACATCCACATTCAGCAACGGAAACACATCTGCAACAGTAAAAAAACGTGGCACAGACTTAGTAACTCTATATACAACCTCAGCAAAACAGCCATTGATTTCCGGCACAACCGACGATATTGCTGTTGCCTCTATATCATTTGCCTTAACTCCATGGCTTTCAAGTCCAGACATCAGACTGTCAATATAATAATCTGGTGTCTGGTCTTTTACTGTATCAAATCTCCACGTTGCCGTAATTTCACCATCATTGCCTGCAATGGCACAGACCACGGTGGAGTTTCCTATGTCAATCAGTAAATACATTTGTGAGGTTATGAGGGTGTGGGGTTATGAGGTTGTCAGAATATGCTGAAGAATTAGAAAGGCAGTCTCCTCTTTACTGCAAAGCGGCAGTTCCTTAGTAGCCGTTGCAGAGATGAGAGTAACCTGGTTTGTATCTACTCCAAAACCGGTATCTTTACTATTAATGGAATTTGCGCAAATAAGGTCAGCATTTTTCTTCTCCAGCTTCTTACGGGAATTCTCTATAAGGTTTTCCGTCTCCATGGAGAAACCTACAATCTTCTGTCCCTGTCTCTTATGTTCGCCAAGATATTTCAGTATATCTTGGGTGCGGCTCAGAGAAACTGACAAGTCAGCATAAGATTTTTTCATCTTCTGCTCTGAATATTCTGCAGGAGTATAGTCGGCAACAGCACTGCACATGATTATTATATCGCAATCATCGCTGTTTGCAGTTACCCCATTAAACATATCTGCTGCAGAAACCACATCTATCTTGTCAACACCAACGAAAGGGCTGATACTCACGGGACCTGAGACCAATATCACATCAGCTCCACGCATTGCCGCCACTTTAGCAATGGCATATCCCATTTTGCCAGACGAATGATTTGTGATGTATCTTACAGGGTCTATGGCCTCTTGAGTCGGGCCTGCCGTGACAAGAACCTTCTTGCCTGCCATATCCTTTGCCATACCGACAGCCAATTCCACATGCTCGCGCAACACGGTCTCTGCAGGCATTTTGCCACAGCCCGTATCTCCGCAAGCCAAGCGTCCGCTATCAGGCTCTACAAAACCAAATCCAAACTTCTTAAGCTTTGATATATTGTCTTGCAATATAGGATTTTCCCACATTCCCGTATTCATGGCAGGCGAGATAACGACGGGTGCCTTTGTCGCAAAAACTGTTGTTGTGAGCATATCATCGCAGATGCCATTTGCTATTTTACCAATAATGTTGGCAGTGGCGGGAGCTATGAGAAACATATCAGCTTTCTTAGCCAAAGCGACATGCTCGACCTGAAACTCAAAATTACGGTCGAACGTGTCAACCAGACATTTATTGCCTGTGAGAGTCTCGAAAGTCGTAGGAGTTATGAAATTGCAGGCATTCCGTGTCATAATGACATGGACATCAGCATGCCTCTTCACCAACATAGACGCAAGGTTGGCAATCTTATAAGCAGCGATGCTGCCACACACTCCAAGTACTATAGTTTTAGATTTAAGCATAATTCAACTCAGTCTTGGTCGCAAAGCAGTCCGTGCCGCTCATAGTTTGCCTTACGCGCGATGTGGTTGTTCTCATCAACAAATAATACCGTAGGCTTATTACGCGCCGCCTCATCAGGAGTCATATTGGCGTATGCCATGATGATGACCTTGTCGCCAACGCTGACACATTTTGCAGCGGCACCATTCAGGCATATTATGCCTGAGCCAGCCTCGCCGGCTATGGTATATGTCTCAAAACGGCTGCCATTGTCGACATCAACTATCTGCACTTTCTCGTATTCCATTATGCCGGCCTCTTGAAGCAGCTCCGTATCAATGGTGACGCTGCCTACATAGTCCAAATCAGCCTGAGTGACGACCGCACGGTGTATTTTCGCCTTTAAAAGTGTTATTTCCATATCTGTATAGCAAAGAAGGGACTACAACGTTACTATGAAATTATCAATAAGGCGCGTTTTGCCAATATATACAGCAATGGCGACAAGCACCTCGCCTTTTAAAACTTCTATGCGCTGCACATTCTCAAAGTCTACAGCCTCAACGTAGTCAATGCGTGCGAGAGGCTCAGAATGAAGGCTGTCGGTAATAACCTCAATAACCTTTTTTGCATTACGCTCGCCATTGTCAATAACCTCACGTCCCTTTGCCAGACTCTTCGACAACACCAAAGCCGCCTTGCGCTCCCTGTCATTGAGATATGTGTTGCGGCTCGACTTTGCCAAGCCATCCTCCTCACGGACGATTGGGCATGGCACTATCTCGATATTGAAATTCAAATCACGGACAAATCTCTTAACGGTAGCCAGCTGCTGGGCATCCTTCTGGCCGAAATAAGCTCTGTCGGGCAAAACAATGTTGAAGAGCTTGCCCACAACGGTGCATACACCACGGAAATGAATTGGGCGGACTGCGCCGCATAGAAGCTCGGTGGTTTCGGAAGTATCTATAAATGACGTGAAATGACAGGGATACATCTCTGAAGGCTCAGGATTGAAAATCAAATCTCCCCCAGCCTCTTCTACAGCCTTCTTGTCACGCTCAAGATCACGCGGATAGCACTCCAAATCCTCTGTCGGGCCAAACTGGATGGGATTTACAAAAACAGAAACCACCGTGCGGTCGTTCTGATGAGCCGACTTGCTGATAAGACTCTGGTGCCCCTCATGCAAAAAGCCCATGGTGGGAACAAGGCCTACCGTAAGTCCTTCTTTTCTCCATGAGGCAACAATCTCTCTAATTTCTTTTATTGTTTTAACGACTTTCATTTTCGATATTTTATTTTTTTTGTTATCAATAAAGTTTTTCGAGCACCTCTGCATTCATCTTGAAGGTATTACTCTCTGTCGGGAATGTGCGGTTCTCGCATTCATGTTTATATTCTTTGAACGCATTAAGCATCACGTCGTGAAGGCTGGCATACCTCTTCACAAATTTAGGACAAAAACCGTTGCTGTAGCCAAGCATGTCTTGCCAAACCAACACTTGCCCGTCACAATATTTTCCAGCTCCAATACCAATGGTGATTGCGTCAATGCTCTCTGTGACTATCTTTGCCAAAGCCTCTGGAACACATTCCAAGGTGACGGCAAAAGCGCCTGCGTCAACGACAGCCTTTGCGTCAGAGATGATTTTCCGGGCAGCGTCTGCCGACTTGCCCTGAACCTTGTATCCGCCAAGAGTGTTAAACGACTGTGGAGTCAGTCCCAAATGGGCGACAACAGGAATACCGGCCTGTACAATGGCCTTTATCCTGTCAGCATATTCGGCTCCCCCCTCCATCTTGACAGCCTGACAGTTAGTCTCTTTCATTATTCTGCCGGCATTGGCAACAGCGTCGTAAACAGAAGTCTGGTAAGACATGAAAGGCATGTCGACAACCACAAATGTGTTTTTTGCGCCACGGCATACAGCCTTGCCATGATGTATCATATCGTCAACTGTTACGGCAAGTGTATTTTCGTATCCTAAAACAACATTGCCCAAAGAGTCGCCTACCAATATCATATCGATGCCAGCCTCGTCGATAATGCAGGCCGTCTGGTAGTCGTAAGCCGTAAGCATACTTATTGGAAGTATGTTCTTACGTTCAAGCAATTCGGAAACAGATTTCTTCATTCTTGATGTCAGTAAATAAATTGTGAAATAACATGCGCTACGGATTTACGGTGCAGCGTAGCAATTTCTTGTGAGAAATGATAAATAGTAAATGATTTATCAAGTGTATCACTTGAAATTTCCAATTCCTTCAGCCCAAGGCCTCGCATGTTGGAAGAGTGATAACACTTGGGATGACAACTATGTGCCATACTAAGCGTTTTTAAAAGTATGCTCTTTTTACGGGTGCAAAGGTAACGCTTTTTGGCTAATTACGCAAAAAAAACATATAGAAGTGATTTAAACTTTTCTTCTCACACCACTTCGTTAGGGAAACACTTAGTTGTTTTTTAGTTTTTTTCCTAAACGTACAGGTGAGACTATACGGGTGTTATGTCCGAAATGCATGGGCAGGCATTGCGGGCTTCTTTTTATCCAGTTTCATTGCCTCCGCACACAAAACACATTGAAAATTTTGTCAGGTAAAGATTTCTATTTATCTTTGCAGAGAACAAGGTAAAACAACAATTATGTCAGAGGTTCGTGACAAATACATACGCTTCGACTGGGCTATAAAGCGTCTGCTGAGGCAGAAGGCAAACTTCGGTGTGCTTGAGGGGTTCCTGACCGTGTTTCTCGGCCAGGAGGTGAAAATCGTCGAGATACTTGAGAGCGAGGGAAATCAGGAGGCTGAGGACGACAAGTTCAACCGCGTGGACATAAAAGCAAAGAACAGCGAGGGCGAGATAATAATCGTAGAGATACAGAACACCAGTGAGCTGTGCTACCTTGAGCGCATACTTTACGGCGCATGCAAGGCTGTGACAGAGCACATGAGGCTCGGCCAGACCTATAAGGAGGTGAAGAAGGTATACTCTATCAGCATCCTGTATTTCGACCTTGGCGTGGGGGACGACTACCTCTACATCGGCGAGAACAATTTCATCGGCGTGCATACCAAGGACCAGCTGATAGTGAACAAGAAGGAGAGAAACGTCATAATTAAAAAGAAGCCGTCGGACATATTCCCGACATATTACCTCGTCAGGGTGAACAACTTCAACCAGGTAGCCGTGACACCCCTTGAGGAGTGGGTGGAATACCTCAAAAACGGAGACATACGCGAGGACACCACCGCTCCGGGTCTTCAGGAGGCACGCAACAAGCTGCTATACTACTCAATGAGCGATGCCGACCGCCACGCCTACGACGAGCACATAAACGCTGTGATGATACAGAACGACGTGCTTGGCACCGCAAGAATCGAGGGACATACAGAGGGCTTCATCGAGGGGCATCTTGAGGGGCATCTTGAGGGAATGAAAGAAGGACGTGAGAAAGGACGCAAAGAAGGACGTGAAGAAGGACGTATGGAAGAGCGCATAGAAATAGCCAAGGCAATGCTGGCAAAGGGAATAGGCATTGAGATGATTTCTGAACTGACAGGATTGCCGACGGAGGAAATAAAATGATCTTTCTTGAATAAGTCATGGTGTGTTCTATAAATTGTCTTTGCCGAATTTTGAATTTATTTTTGAGGGCAGCATTGTTAGAGGAAGAGGGAGCATAGCGGGTTATGTGACCGACGAGACTTACAATCTGAGCCAAAAAAGACCCAAAGATACACTTTTTATTATGTTGCAAAATAAAAATAAGAAAAACAGATTTGTATGAAAACCACTATTTTTACGGCTCTCGCCATATTGCTCTCATCTACTGCTATGGCTCAAAAAGTGGCATGCTTCACCACAACAGAATCTGCCGTGTGGGTGAAAACAAGTACCACATTGTCTGCAAAAGCCAAAAACAAAGTTGTGGCAGAGGTCGGCAATAAAAGTCACGGTACAAAGTTTCATGCCTTCGGTACTACTTTCAACGAGCTTGACTGGGATGCTTTCAATATGCTCAGCAGAAAAGAGCAAGATGAGGTGTTGTTCAACATATTCGACCCTAAAGGGGACTTGAAATTCACACACGGCAGAGTGTCGATGAATGCCAACGACTATTCAAGGGCCTGGTATAGCTGCGATGATGTGGATGGGGATTTCGCTCTGAAGTATTTCAATATAGAACACGACAAACGAAACATTATACCTTTGGCACGGGCTGCTCAGAAATACCAGCCCAACCTCGAGCTTTTCATGAGTCCGTGGAGTCCACCTGTGTGGATGAAGATAAACCACGACTATCCTGTGTCGCCAAGCAAATATAACCAAATGGACGAGCGGCAGAGCTACTTGTTGTATATGGATGACGGCAAGCAGGTTGATGCCGACGAGATGAAACTTCTTGGCGACCGCAACGGAGTGTTCCCGCGTCGTCTTGCCACACAAGACTTTTTCATTCAAGATTCAAGATACTTGCAATGTTATGCCGACATGTTCTGCCGATTCATAGATTTATATAAGGAACAGGGACTGAACATAACAAAGGTGATGTATCAAAACGAGGCATACTCATATACCCCATATCCCGGTTGCGCATGGACTGCCGAAGGCACACTCCGCTTCAATAATGAATATTTGGCACCCACTCTGAAAAAGAAACACCCAGAGGTGGAATTGTGGATAGGCACATTCAACACAAACAGACTTGACTATGTGGAGAAAATTCTTGATAATCCTACGCTACAGGCAAATGTGGTGGGCATTGGCACACAATGGGAATGCCGGAACAATCTGCCACAGATGAGAGACCGGTACAGACATCATAGGTTTATGGTCAGCGAGAGCGAGTGTGGAAATGGCAGTATGGACTGGAAAGCCGGTGAGCACACATTCTTCCTGTTGTCAGACAATCTTGGAAACGGATGCGACGAATACTATAACTGGAATTTCATACTGAAAGACAATGGCATATCACCATGGGGATGGACGCAAAACGCTCTGATACAAGTAGACAGCAAAACAAGGAAAATGAGATATACTCCTGAATATTACGCATATAAACACTTCAGCCACTTCGTTGCAAAAGGCACAGAAATGCTTGCGTATGCAGGTAGAGACTACAGTAAATCTCCTGTATTGGTATTCAAGACTCCAGAAGGCAAATATGTTGTTACCGCCGCCAATTTCACGGACGGCGACACAAACCTTTCTGTTAAGATAAATGACAAATATCTAAACATCAACTTGCAGCCACATTCTTTCTGCACATACGTGATTTAGATTAAAGCACTCTCTGTAGGGCCGTTACATGTAACGGCAGCAAACGATAAACCATATCACCAAACCTTATATTGAGAATGATATTTGAAACGATTTTTTGCGAACAAAATATGTTCCATTGCTTACGGCCGCTATACATAGCGGCCGTACAGTATTGATTGAGATCCCAGCCTGTATTCACAAAAAAGGTGTGTCAACCATTTTAGAATTGGATGACACACCTTTTTTCATCGCCGTTAGTTGAAAAATCACTTTTTCTTTGTATCTTTGGTATCTTTAGCGCTCTTCTTTTCAGCAGGCTTTCCCTTGTAGGCCTTATTCAGACCGGCTACGATTTCGTTTGTGATGTCGTAAGCCTTGTCCGCATAGAGGAGGTTGTCACCCTGCTTGCTGAAAATTATGCTGTACTTCTTGTCCTTGTTGTAAACGGCAAGATAGTGCTGTATGCTGTCGCGGAGGGCGATGTTGAACTGTTCGGTCTCGTTCTGGAACTCTGTGCTGAGTCTCTGGTTCAGAGCCTGCAAATCATTGCTCTGCTTTTGCAGTCCTGCATTGATTGCCTCAGCCTGCTCGCGTGTATATGCGTTTTGCTGTACCTTCTGCTGGAAGTTATTGGCGGCATTCTGCAGCGCCTGCTGTTTCTGAGCGAGTGTATTCTGAATGTTCTGTCCCTTTTTCTGAAGAATAAGACTATACTCCTTGCAGAATTTATACTGGCTCATAATTGAGTCGACTTCAACATAGGCAATCTTCATCTCGCCAGCCGGAGCTTTCTGTGCTGTAGCGGCTTTCTGGTCCATCTGAGGATTACTCTTGTCGCACGAAGTCATGCCCATAGTGGCAACAAAAGCCAAGGCTACAGTGCGGAAAATGTTTTTCTTGTTCATTTCTTATAATTTATTATGTTCTTTATAATCTAATAATTGTTAATAGCAGAACACGCACTCATCAATAAGCAATGCCTTTTTTGCGCGCCTCCTTATCCTGATCCATAACACAGTGAATGCCCTTTTCCTTCAGCGCCTTGCTGTCGTGAATATGCTGTGATGAGAACGAGCCGTTCTTACGGAAAATGAGCTTTACGCACAATAATGCCATACAAATAGCAATTATTAACATGGTTATGAGCAGAGTTTCTATCATTTTTATTAACTTTGTGGCTGCAAAGGTAGTGCAAACCTCTCACAAAACCAAATAAATCTACATTTATTTTATGTTTTTAGGGGTTCTTGCATTAATGCTTAAAAGCATATTTCCGCATATCAGCCAAGGATGTTTTTGCTCAGGCGTGACTGTACGGACAAATGCAAAATAAAATTAACCAAACAACAACAATAAACAAAATGAACAATTGCGAATTGAAACCGGCACTGGTGTTTGAGCATTTTGCCAAGATTAACCAGATTCCACGTCCTTCGAAGCGTGAGGAGAAAATGATTGAATACTTAAAAGCGTTCGGCGAGAGCCGTGGTCTTGAGACTGAGATTGACGAGACGGGAAACGTCATTATACGCAAGGCCGCAACACTGGGCTACGAGAACCGTGAGACACTGATTTTGCAGAGCCACATGGATATGGTTTGCGATAAGCTCGTAGACATAGAATTCGACTTCGACAAAGATGCCATACAGACATACGTTGACGGCGAATGGCTCACAGCAAAAGGCACAACTCTTGGTGCCGACGATGGCATCGGCTGCGCCATTGAGCTTGCAATTCTCGACAGCAGCGACATTGAGCATGGTCCGATAGAATGCGTTTTCACACGTGACGAGGAGACACAGCTTACAGGTGCCTCTGGTATGAAAGCTGGTTTTATGAAAGGAAACATGCTCGTAAACCTCGATTCCGAGGACGAGGGACAGATTTTCGTCTCATGCGCAGGAGGCAGAAGCACAAGCGCGACATTCTATTTTGAGCGTGAGAACGCTCCTGAGGGAATGTTCTTCCTTGAAATTTCTCTTAAAGGGCTGAAAGGTGGCCACTCTGGTGACGATATCGACAAGAAACGTGCCAATGCCATAAAAATTCTTGCCCGCTTCCTGTACTCTACTCAGCAGAAAACAGACCTGCGCCTGGTTTCGTTCAACTCAGGAAAACTTCACAACGCAATTCCACGCGACGGCAAGGTTGTATTTGCAGTTCCTGCTGCAGAAAAAGAAAATGTAAGAGCCGCATGGAATATTTTTGCAGCCGATGTTGAGGAGGAGTTCCATGTTTCTGATGTTGAGATGGAATTCAACATGCAGAGCACAGATGCACAAAAGGTTTTACCGAAAGAGTGCAGCACACGTATTATCAGAGCTTTACAGGCTGTAGACAATGGTGTGTTCTCTATGTGTCAGGACAAGGCTTTGGAGACTATGGTTGAGACTTCGAGCAATATAGCTGTAGTAAAAACTTCCGATACACAGATAGAGGTTCTTGCATCACAGCGCTCAAATGTAATGAGCAACCTCGATAATGAATGCAACACAATTGCGGCAGTGTTTGAGCTTGCCGGAGCTGAGGTTGTGCAGAACGACGGCTATCCTGCATGGAAGATGAACGCCAACAGCAAACTCACAAAACTCGCTGTAGACTCGTATGTTAAGCTGTTCGGAAAAGAGCCTATTGTCAGAGGTATACACGCCGGACTGGAGTGCGGACTGTTCTCTGAGCGCTATCCGAACCTCGACATGGTGTCATTTGGCCCGACTCTACGCTTTGTGCATACGCCAGACGAGAAACTGCACATTCCGACAGTTCAGATGGTGTGGGATCACCTGCTCGACATCATGCACAACATACCTGTCAAGTAGTCTATGCCGGCACTTACGAAAATATGCCGCAACGGTCTGACAATAGCTTTGCTGACAGCCGTATTGACATTGACGGCGACATCGTGTTACGACAACCGGGAGGCAAAAGAGCTGGTAAGGGAGTTTCTCGACAACAACCTGAAAAACCAGGACTACACTGCCGAGTACTTCTCGCACGTCGACTCCACCTTTGTCATCTCCGACTCTGTGCTCAACGACATGCGCGACAAGGCGCAAGCCTCCGGGCTGTTCAAACCTTTAAAATTCGGTGACAGGGGCAACAGCCGACGGCTAAACTTCATGAGAGTGAGATACATATTGGACAACGACACTATAAAACAGACTTTCTATTTTGACGACAAGACTACATGCGTTGTCGGAGTAAAGCGTGATTTTTGAAATCAGCGATACATATCTATGCGGCCCGGCATTTTGTCGGGCCGTATTATTTATTTTGTATCCTTTTACTCGTTGGCGGAATTAATTTAGAGTGTATTTAATTCTGCCAGTTGACTCTTTTTTATGCTATTTACATATCGTAAGATGATAAGGCTGTAGGGCCGCTACGTGTAGCGGCCGCAATTGGAATTTGTAATCGTGTATAGGCCAATTATTGCTTGCGGCCGCTACACGTAGCGGCCCTACAGCCTTCTAACATGAGATATTGCCTTTCCCGTTCACAGATTTAGTAGATTACAAGACTGTAAGAATTTAATTCCGCCAACGGGTATCCTTTATTGCAAAAATTGAGAGAACTGAAAATTCAGCAGAAAAAATGCAGTGATGCTCATTAGCCAACGCAGCCGCTTGCATTAGCCAACGAACCCGCTTGCGATGGCCAATGCAAGCGGCTGCGTTTTTTAGGGAGTTTAATGGATTTTTTAGACATAACCTCAGAACTGTTAAATCTGCCATTACAATAAATCTGCCATTTTGTCGTTATACTATTATGGTCAGAAAAATATTCTTAATGCTGATGCTGACGACATTCGGCATAAACGCTATAGCACAGACATTCACTCTGCGGGGAAAAGTCACCGACGAGCAGCAAAATCCCGTAGAGCTTGCCACCGTCTCATGTCTGAAACAAGGCAAAGTGGCAATGACATCATTAAAGGGGGAATTCAGCATCACACTGCAAAGTGCTGACTCTGTGGCAGTTCAGTTTTCCATGATTGGCTATAAAACCAAAACCAGGGTACTCAGAAAACCACGTGGCACACAGACACTTCAGATAGTGCTGCGCGAGGACAACAAGACTCTTGGCGAGGTAAGCGTCACGGGGCAAAAGATACAGACTGGACAGACTCAGGAACTCAAAACCGAGCAGCTCAAAACCATGCCGTCGACCACGGGCAACGCCGTTGAGGAGCTTATCCAAAGTCAGGCTGGTGTCTCGACTCATAGCGAATTATCGTCACAATACAATGTGCGCGGCGGAAGTTTCGACGAGAACTCCGTTTACATCAACGATGTTGAGGTCTTCCGTCCTTTTCTTGTCCGCTCTGGCCAGCAGGAAGGTCTGTCGGTGATAAATCCCGACATGGTTGAGAAAATAGAGTTCTCGACAGGCGGTTATGAGGCGAAATATGGCGACAAGATGTCATCGGCATTGGCCATAAAATACAAACGTCCGAAGAGGTTTGAGGCTACGGCCACAGCATCTTTGCTTGGCGCCAGCGCATACGTTGGCTTCTCAAACAAAAAATTGTCATGGGCCAACGGCTTGCGCTATAAGACCAACAAATATCTTCTCGGCTCGCTCGACACCGATGGAGAATACCGCCCGTCGTTTCTCGACTACCAGACTTATCTCAGTTACAAACCCAACAAACGCTGGACTGTTGACTTCATAGGAAATATATCGGAAAACCATTACGACTTCTACCCTACCGACCGTGAGACGTCGTTCGGAACGATGGAAAACGTAAAATCTTTTAAGGTATATTTTGACGGTCAGGAAAAAGACCTTTTCCGCACATATTTCGGAACTTTCAGCATAACCCGTCATTTTGGCGACTCTACGAGCATCTCTCTCATAGGCTCGGCTTTCTCAACAAAAGAGCAGGAGCGCTACGACATTCAAGGTCAATACTGGCTCACACAGACAGAGACAAGCGAGAACCTTGGCGTAGGCACATATTTTGAGCATGCCCGCAACTATCTGCGCGCAAATGTTGCAAGCGCAAAGCTTATGGTCCGCCACCAGACA
>OGLR01000485.1_pt1 | contig 18615 bp, 11 predicted proteins | sample 1572931 | NCBI WGS metagenome assembly OGLR01 (sample SAMEA2581997, study PRJEB24529) | metagenome | biome: Human gut stool | place: China | collected 2011 | reverse complement strand
GGAATTTCTCGTGATGCGTCATCGACAGGTTGTATGAGTTCAGAATGCCGCCGCCACCGTATTTCTCGGTGTTTACGAGAACTATGATGTGCTCGTACGGAGTGCCTGCGAGCCAGTTGTGCAAGTCTTTGATATTGAGCGTGGTCAGGTATCTGTCGCTATAGAAAGTGTCGAAGTGGCTGCTCAGTGCCGTTTTTCTCCAGATTCCGTTTCCCGGCTCGCTTGTTCCACTTTCCTCTGAAGGCGATTTAACGGCAATGATATTGAATTTTTCTTTGTTGGCTTTGAATGGCTCGTGAGCGAAAATGGCGTCAATGGCAGCTTTTGCATCGTTGATGAAAACCGGCATTTCCTCGTTTTTGTAACCTTCGGCAAGAAATGCTATGTGTATGCATTTGGTGGTGTCTGCCGCATGTTGCAGAGTCTCGTAAGGAGTCGTGTTTTTATCGCCAAGCCTGCGGATAAGTATGTCTGTTGGCACAACCTGATGTGTGAGTTGGGCTGTTATCTCGCGCCGGTTGTTCCGTAAGTCGACTGTTATGTCTACGGTGTCTTTAGGCATTGGAACGAGGAAAACATTCTCAAACGATTGTGTGTTTGTCTGTGACTCGGGATAGCTTAACCATTCCTGGAATAGAGTAGAGAAAGAGTTTCGGTAAATCACGGTGCCCGTACGGTGGTCTCTCACCGTTATTTGTCCGTTGCCCTCCATTGGTAACTCAGCCAGATGTTTGCGCTTACCATACCAGCCCGGCATTTGTTTCAGCTCGTCTACGGCAATGCGCTGCTCGTTGGCATTGCCTGCGAAGTTGTAGTCTATGCGCAATGTCTTGTCGGTGAAATAGCGGTCGAAATCCTGCGCTTGGGCTGATGTTGTGGCTGTGAGTGCCAAAGTCGTTATAATTAATAATTTATAATTCATAATTTTTATTTTTAGTTTTATCTTAATAAACTCGGAGAATAGTGCCCGGCTTTATCTCGAAGTCGGCATCGAGGTGGTTCATCTTGTACAGGCTCTTTAGTCTGATTCCGTATTTCTGTGCGATGTCGTACATGCTTTCTCCCACTTTTACTACGTGCGGGCGTTTCTTGAAACTCTTGTCTGCATGGCGTTGTTTCTTTTTGAGGTAGACTATTTCTCCAGCCCTCAGCACGTCTTTTTTGTCGCGCTCGTTGTATTTTGCAAGTTTTCTCCAGCTCAGTTCTGTTTCTTTTCCTATGCTTTTAAATGTGTCTCCGTCACGTGCGACAATATAGTAGTTCTTGTTGTAAATTTTAATGGGATGCAGATTATAGTTACCATTAGAGCCGCTGGTTTCTCCTGAGTGTTTTGCAAGGAATTTGTCGTAGCTGTGGGCTGTGTCATATTTGTAAAGTTTGTATAGTTCTATGATGTCTATAAGTTTCTGCGCATATCTCGGATTTGTGGCATATCCGCAAGCCTTCAGTCCGTGTGCCCATCCTTTATAGTCTGTTATTTTCAGACTGAACAGACGGCTGTATCGCTGTTGTCCGGCAAGGAATTTACTGTGATCCTCGTAGCTTTCGGATGCCGATTTGTATGCCCTGAAACATTCGTGCCTCTCGTCGTCGTCGTGGTAAACTTTTCGTCCCTGCCATCCATGGCACTTTATGCCGAAGTGGTTGTTTCCTTTCCGTGCAAGCTCGCTCTGTCCGGCTCCGCTCTCAAAGACTCCCTGCGCCAGCGTTATGCTTGCCGGGATTTTGTATTTCAGCATCTGCTCAATGGCAAGATTTTTGTATTGGTCAAAATAGTTCTGATATTTAGTATTTACCCTCATTTGGGCGAAGGAGGGTGAAATACAGATGGCCGACAGAAAGAGTGACAGTAATATTTTGTTCATGAATTCTTTTTAGTTTAAACTTTAAATATTTATCTTTTAATTAAGAATGTTCCTATTCTGTGTGATATGCCGCGCGAATTCAGTGTGCGGGCCACATATACTCCGCAAGGCAGGTCTTCTATGTTGATGTATTTGTTGTATTTTTTTATTGTGATGATGTTTCCCTGAATACTCGTTATTGCAATAAGATTAGTCTCGCATCCCTGGCCTAAGACTGGCATTTCGAGAATTTTTCCGTTGCATGTCATAAGTCCCTCTACAATTGTGCGCATTTTCTCATCTTTTACCTCTTGTAGTGGCTTGCTCTCGTTGCCGTAGCGGTCCATGGCTGTAATGGCATAATATCTTTTTTTGCCGTCTGTTGCGGCAACACATCTGTTGAGCCTTGCTGCCACAAGGTTTCTTCCGTCGCTGATATCGACAGGATAAGAGTCGCTGGCATATAGGTTATATGTAACGCCATTTTCCGAGATGGCGTTCCATGAGATTGTTTTTCCTTTGCGTCTCATACCGTTAGGCATGGCGGGTGCAATGCTGTCAATCCACGTCATGGCAGGAACAAGAGCCGGATATTTGTCAAAGTCGTTTGCTGCAAAATCGTATATTCCCTGAGTATTGTCGGTAAGGAATTTTCCACGGAAATATGCGTGCCCAAGACCGTATTGCCGGCATACATACATTTCTCTCGTCACGTCCTCAATCTTCCAGTTGCCTTCTTTCGGGCAGAGAAAATAAATGCCCAGTCCCGGCACAACCGTCTTTCCGCAGCACTGCTCGGCCCAGTCTATGGCAAACGGATAAAAGTTGTTGCCCCTGAAATACATCATGGGGTAGAGCTGGTCCATAAGTCCTTCCCTGAGCCATGCCTGTGCGTCCTGGCAAACTTTGGTGTTGGCGTTCCATCCTTTGCTCGAAAATCTTGCAAGGTCGTCGTATTTTCCAACAGGCGAGCAACTCATTTTCACCCATGGTTTTATGGATTTTACCTTGCCGCTTATCTGCCTTACAATTGCTGTTATGTTTCGGCGTCCTTGCCCTCGGCTGACCTTCAGTTTCCAAGTCTCCGGATAACGGATATAGTCGAGATGTATGCCGTCTATGTCGTAGTTGGCTGTGATTTCCTCACAAATTTTAGTCAGATAGTCGGCTGTGGCACTGCTTTCCGGGTCCATGTATCCCTCAATGCCGATTTTTTTTATGAGTTTAGGATATTTCTTTCTCAGTTTCGTACATCCGTATGTGTTCCATTTCCCGACAGGTATCGTCACGACCCATGCGTGAAGCTCCATACCCCTTTTGTGGCATTCGTCTATAGCAAAGGCAAGCGCGTCATATCCCGGGCTGCTGCCTGGATTTCCGCTCAGACACCCGTCCCATGGCTCGTAGGCTGAAGGGTAAATCACGGTACCTCTGATTCTTGTCTGCAGCAGCACTGTGTTGATTCCAGCTTTCTGATATTTGTCGAGCAGCGAGCACAGCTCGTTTTTTTGCCTGTCTGCACTTCTCCCGCTCTGTGCGTAGCTGTGTGGCCAGTCGAGTCCGCCAATGGTTGTCAGCCAAACAGCCCTGACTTCTCTTTTGTTTACCGTTGCGGCGTTGCAGACAAGAGTCAACAATGCAAGAATGGCTGTAATTATTGTGGTTTTTATCATTATTCTATCAATTTGTGTACAAAGGTACGGATATTTTTCCTGTTTTCAAATAAAATGCTTACTTTTGCATTAAGATAAAATAAAACAACATAAAATGATATCTTTTACTATTGCCTTGTTGGGGCTTGTTGTCGGATATTTGTTCTATGGCAAATTCATAGAGCACGTGTTTGCGCCCGACAACAGAACTACTCCCGCCGTTGCCAAAGCAGACGGAGTGGATTATATCGTGATGCCGGGCTGGAAAATATTTATGATTCAGTTTCTGAACATTGCCGGCACCGGTCCTATATTTGGTGCCATAATGGGAGCCTGGTATGGTCCTGTGGCATATTTGTGGATTGTGTTTGGCTGTATTTTTGCAGGTGCCGTCCATGACTATCTCTCTGGCATGCTTTCGCTTCGTCATGGAGGTGTGGGGCTGCCCGAACTTGTTGGTAAATATTTGGGACAGACCACCAAGAAGCTGATGCTGGTATTCTCTGTGCTGTTGCTTATCATGGTAGGTGTTGTTTTTGTTTATAGCCCTGCTATAATTCTTCAGACACTGTACGGAACAAAAATGGGGTGGGTGATGGCAATTTTTGTATATTACATCATCGCCACCATGCTGCCAATCGACAAAATTATAGGAAAGATATATCCGCTCTTTGCGTTCTCGCTACTTTTTATGGCGTTGGCTCTGCTTGTGGGGCTGTTCTGGAAAATGCCTGAGATACCGGAACTGTGGAGCAATCTTGGTGACAGCAACCTTAACGACAATCCCGCATGGCTTGGCGCAGACAGCTTTATGACGAAAAATCCTGTTTTCCCATGCCTGTTTATCACCATCGCATGCGGAGCAATCAGCGGTTTCCATGCCACCCAGAGTCCGTTGATGGCACGTTGCATAAAGCATGAGAGACAAGGTCGTCCAATCTTCTATGGGGCTATGATAACCGAGGGTATAGTCGCCCTGATTTGGGCAACAGCCTCAATGTATTTCTTCTATTATGGCGGATGGCGCGAGGTGGTTGACGCAGAGACCATAAACAGTTTTATGCAGCAGCAGGGCGAGGGTGGCAAAACACTTGTGCAGTTCTTCGATGCGCCCACGGTAGTAAAATATATCTGCTCTGGCTGGTTAGGCTTGTTTGGCGGCATTCTGGCAATGCTTGGCGTTGTTGCGGCTCCAATTACGAGTGGCGATACCGCATTCCGCAGCGCACGCCTGATTATAGCAGAGTTCATTGGGCTTGAGCAGCGCACCGTGCGCAAGCGCCTGTATGTCTGCGTTCCTGTTTTCGGTGCCGGACTGTTGCTTCTGTTTTGGCAGATGGAAAATCCGAATGGCTTCAACGTTATCTGGCAGTATTTCGGATGGGCAAACCAGACGCTAGCCGTGTTTACGCTTTGGACGCTTACCGTTTACCTTGTACAGCGCAAAAAGCCGTTCTTGGTGACGCTTGTCCCGGCGGTATTTATGACGGTGGTGTGCTCTACATTCCTGCTCGTTTCCAAGCAGGCGTTTGGCATTGACGGGGCTGTCGCCTTTCCATTCGCCATGGCTGTTGTTGCGGTATCACTTGTGTGGTTCCTGATGTGGAAACGGAAGCAAGTTGACAAGTAAACGAGTTGACAAGTAAACGAGTTGACAAGTAAACGAGTTGACAAGTAAACAAGTTGACAAGTAGACAAGTAGACGAGTAGACAAGTAGACAAGTAGACGAGTTGTAATGTGATAAGTCAAGCTGTCAACTCGTCAACTAAAAAATAATAATTTATAATTAAATAACTATGAGAAAAACATTTATTGCGGCTTTGTTTGCTGTTTTTACCTCGCTGACAGCAAGTGCTCAGTTTGAGATTGGTAAAGTTTATGTTAGTGGTGCTTTGTCAGGTTTCGACCTTAATTATAGCGGCAGCAAGGAGCTGAAACTGAACATCGACGCCAAGGGCGGATATATGTTCGAGGACAACTGGATGGCGCTTGGACAAACCTCGTACAGCCATTCTGGGCAGAAAGGCGTTTCTGATGCTGTGACAGCCGGCATAGGCTTGAGATATTATATTGAGCAAAATGGAATTTTCCTCGGTGTGAGCGGCAAGTATGTACATGGTAAAAACTACAACGACGTTATGCCGGGAGTGGAAGTTGGGTATGCTTTCTTCCTCAGCCGTACAGTCACGGTAGAGCCTTCTCTTTACTACGACCAGTCGTTCAAAAACCATTCAGACTTCTCTACTATCGGCGTGCGCATCGGCGTTGGTGTTTATCTGTAGAAATGGAGCAGCAGTTTCCTTCGTTATTGCTTGACAGGGCCGTGGTGGAGTTTTCCAAGCTGCCCGGTATAGGGCGCAAGACCGCTTTGCGCCTTGTCCTTCATCTGCTGAAGCAACCGGCTGCCGATGTCGAGGCTTTTGCCAATGCCATAACCACGATGAAGCGCGATGCCAAGTATTGCGCCGTTTGTCACAATGTCAGCGATACTGATATTTGTCCTATATGTGCCGATCACAGGCGCGACAAGTCTACTATATGCGTCGTTGAGAACATACGCGACGTTATGGCTATCGAGAACACCATGCAATATCATGGGCTTTACCATGTGCTTGGCGGAATTATCTCACCTCTCGACGGCATAGGGCCGGCCGACATTGAGATAAAATCGCTTGTCGACAGAGTTGCCGCAGGAGGTGTCAAAGAGGTTATACTTGCACTTAGCCCGACGATTGAGGGCGACACGACGAATTTCTTTATCTCGAAGAAGCTTAAGGAGTTTGATGTCGAGTTGTCGGTTATTGCCCGGGGCATTTCCGTGGGCAATGAGCTTGAATATGCCGACGAGGTCACTCTTGGACGCTCAATACTAAAACGTACACCATTTGAATCATGAAACGGACTTTTATAATTCTCTTCATAGCATTTTTGCTTCCCGTAGTTTTGACCATACAGCTGATTATGCTTTTCGAATGCGAGTTTCTTGTCCCCGGCTCGAGGGCTGGAAATCTGACAGAGGAGTTTTATGTGCTTATGGCAATGGAGCTTCTAACCATCTGCCTCGTTCCTTCGGCTTTGTGGATGTTCCGTGCCAAGTTTATTAAGAAGAGACTTGTTGCGGGCAAAGAGCATGCCTTGCTGCGGTGGGGACTTTTGCGCTTGCTGATGCTTGCCGTCCCCATGGTGGCTAATACTCTGTTGTATTATCTGTACATGTTGCCGTCGTTCGGCTATTTGGCTATCATAATCTTCCTGTCGATGTTCTTTGTTTTTCCTACCATGGAAAGATGTGTGTCGGAAGTTTCATAATATCTCAAAATGGCAAGACTGACAATAGTAATAGTCAACTACAATGTCAAGTATTACGTATACCAATGTATAGACTCAATCTTCCAGTCATCATTGGCTGACGATGTTGATGTAATTGTTGTTGACAACCATTCGCACGACGGTTCTGTAGACTTCATCAGCAACCGTTTTCCACAGGTTAAGGTCATAGCCCTTAACCACAACCTTGGCTTTGCCAGGGCCAATAACTTGGCGTTGCGTTCTGCCAGGTCTGAATATCTGCTGTTGTTAAACCCAGACGTGGTGCTTGGCAACGATGTCTTGAAAGAGGCTGTCGGGTTTATGGATGCCCATACAGACTGTGGTGGTCTCGGACTCCGCATGCTTAAGGTCGACGGCACAGATGCCATGGAGTCGAGACGTGGACTGCCAACGCCGCTCACGTCGTTCTACAAAATGATAGGGTTGTGCAACAGGTTTCCGAAGCATAAGAAATTTGGAAAATATTATCTTGGTTTTCTGCCGTGGGACGAGCCTGCTGAGATTGAGGTTGTCAGCGGAGCGTTCTTTATGCTGCGCAAGCAGGCACTCGATAAGATTGGGCTGTTGGACGAGGATTTTTTCATGTACGGCGAGGACATAGACCTAAGCTACAGGATTCTGAAAGGCGGGTACAAAAACTGCTATCTGCCGTCGCGCATACTGCACTATAAAGGCGAGAGCACACACAAGTCGTCGTTCAGGTATGTCCATGTTTTCTATGAGGCTATGCTCATTTTCTTCCGCAAACATTATGGGCACATGTCGCTGTTGCTGAGCCTGCCCATAAAGACAGCAATATACCTTAAGGCGGCGGTGGCTCTTGTTGGCATGCAGTTTGATGTCGTGCGCCGAAATCTTGGTTTTGTTGAGAGGAAACGTTCTTATATGTCCCGTTATATATTTATCGGAACAGAAAACTCTTTTAACGCATGCCGCAGGCTTTTTGAGAGTAAGGGCATGGATATTGAATTCTGCGCGGCCTGTTCTGCGACGTGTCAGGATGGACATGCCGGCATTGATAATCTGTCGGTTTCCTGTAATACGGTTTGCTATGTTGTCTATGACTTGGCAGCTTATTCGTATGGCGATATCCTCCGGATATTCTCTGCCCATCCTGTGGACAATGTTGAAATGGCCTTTTATCATCCTGCCGACAACATCATTATTACCAAAGGAGATGTAATATTATGAGACTTTTTTCAACAGTCAGGCTGAGAGCCATTGAGCCAGAGGACATTGAGCTGTTGTATGGAATAGAAAACGACCGCAGGCTGTGGAATGTTGGAGTAACAAATGTTCCGTATTCGCGCTATGTCATAAGAGACTATATTGCCAATACATCGTCTGACATTTATACCGACAAGCAACTGCGGCTGATAGTAGAGAACGAGGATGGCATGGCTGTCGGCATAGTAGACCTTGTGAACTTTGACCCCAGACATCTCAGGGCAGAAATTGGCATTGTAATCCTTGATGCTCACCGTCGGCATGGATATGCCTGTTCCGCATTGTCTCAACTGCTTGATTACGCCTTGTCTGTATTGCATCTTAATCAGCTGTATGCCTTTGTTGCCGCCGACAATGAGGCTTGCAGGTCTCTGTTCTCAAAATTGGGTTTTGACTCTTCTGCCAATATCAGGCAATGGCTTCTTGGTGACAACGGCTTCGAGGATGCCGTTCTGATGACGAGGCTGCTGTAGAGTTACGGCTATCCTATTTGCACAGCTGTTTGAAAGGACAATATGTGCAGCGCTCAGTATCTTGAGTCTGACTGAAAGGAATGCGCTCATCGAAAATCTCGCATACCAGTCCATTTAGCAACTCCCAATATTCATCCCTGTATATGTCGATGTCGCTAATCGGCTCCTTGTTTATATTCAGCATCGGGTCGTAGTCGGGATTTGATGTCTGTTGTATGTATAGCAGGGCCGGGCTGACGGTTGCGGCCGGTTGTTTCTCCTTTACGATAGACGCATAGAGCATTGCCTGCAGATAGTAGTTGGCAGGTATCGTCTTGTTCATTTTTGTGTCGAATATGTCGGCAAGCTCCGCTGGCCAGTGTTGCGGCAGTTTTCCTGTTTTGTAGTCGACTATGCGTATGCGTCCGTCTTTCTCAAGCCGGTCGAGCCGGTCTATTATTCCGCCTATCGCATAGCTTATGGTTTTTCCGCCTACATTGATGCTGCATTCTTTCGTCACCCAGGTCTCGGTGCCGAGAATTGTAATCGGCGCATTAGCCGCATCCCTTTTCAGCAGCCTGTGCAGATATTTTTTTATCACCACCGAGTTTATCTCCTGCAGTCCGTTAAGCCTGCCGAGGCGTGCCGTCTCGGGGTTTTTGTTGTAGAGTTCCTTTACGAAAGCCTTCTCTACGCACCGGTCTATGTTTTTCGACAGGGCTGCGATGTCTTTTTGTGTAAGCGTCTTTCCGATAACGTCTTTGTAAAGAAATTCTGCTGCGCTGTGGAACAGGTTTCCGAATATCCGCGCATCGATGTCGGTGTCGTCGGTGTCGTCAAGTTTGCTGAGTCCTGCCACGTTTGCGAAGTAGTAGCGCATGGGGCATGTAAGATAGTTGCCGAGTGCCGACGGCGATATGAAAATGTGCTCCTTGCCATCTTTTGGTGTAAGCATTTTTTGCATCACACGCTCATCTTTCTCAACATCTTTTTGCCGCTCCGTACATGGTGACTGTCCGGCTGTTATGCTTTTTCTCTTAATCGTGTGTCCGCTCTCAACCATCATCTGAAGCATAAAGCGGCTCATCTCAGCAGTGTGGGTACCCTCTGTAGTTGTGTTGTATGTGAGAGTTATGTCTCCGGCACGCTGCATAAGGCGGTAGAAATAGTAGGCGTAAATTGCCACTTTGTTGTCGATGGTTGTGAGTCCGTGAAACTTGCGGATAGAGTAGGGGATGAACGATGAGTCGTTGACACCCTTCGGCATGTTGCCCTCGTTGCACGACAGCATAAGCACATGGTCGAAATCGAGATTGCGGGTCTCCAGTACTCCCATTATCTGCAGTCCTTCTGCCGGCTCGCCATGGAAAGGTACTGTCGTGGTTGCAACGATTTGCGAAATAAGGCGTTCGAGTGTTGCTGCGCTTATGTTTAGTATGTTGTTGTTTATCAGTTGTTTCAGTCTGTTGGTTAATGTGTATGTGCGGAACAGCGACTCCTGGAAAAAAGCATCGCTGTTGCCGTGGCTGTGTTTGCCGACATATTCTATGACACTGGTAATCCATTCAATAGACTCGTGAATATCCAGCGGGTTCTCAGGTTGTTTGAACAGAAGCCGCATGCCCTCGTCTACACCCAAATCCTTGGCCGTCGGGAAATATGTTTTCTGGTCGTTCAGCTGTTGCCTTATCTCCCCTGCACGCTCGCTGATGTAGACGGCGTATGGATGAGCGAGAAGTTTGTTCACGGTGCTCAGTCTGAAAGTGGTTCCGTTTGTGCCCGTCAAGTCGCTGCGCAATGTCAGCAACAGGTTCAGTATTGAGGCTGCCGGCGACAGTGCCAACGGGTAACCTGTGGTGATATTTATCGGTATGCCGACAGGTAAGTTGTTTACTACGGCAGGTAACAGTTTTTCGTCAGCTAAGACTATGGCCGTACGCTCGCCAGCCTCCATTCGCCCGTTCTCTCTCAGCCATTGACATATATAGCGTGCCTGTATGTTTTCAGTCTGTGCGCGGATGTATGTTATGTCTTTCGGCTTCGACATGTTGTCGTAAATATCTTCTGCCGCGGAGTTGATAGAGTTTTTAAACTTGTCAAGATATTTGGATATGTAGACACCTGCCTCGTGGCCTTGGCCCCCCTGCCCCCCGGTGGGGGGTGTAGAGGTTTGGGAAGATCCCCCACCGGGGGGCAGGGGGGCCACATAATATTTGTCGAAATCCCAATAGAACGAGGCTTTGCCAATATTTTTCAGCCGTGTGAAAAGTTGCTGCTCTACCTGCTGCATCATGTTGAAACCGACGAACACATAGTGTCTGTATTTGAAATCGATACCCGGCTTTTCTGCCACCTCACGATAGAGCATGCCCTCGTAAGCCAGTCCGCACTGTTGCAGCGACTTTCTGTAGCCATGATAAATATCGGGTAGTTTTCCCCATATTTCGTTGAACCTGTCTTTCAGCTCACTCTTGGTCTCGGCAAAATATCCGAATAGCCGCCGGAGTTGCGAGAGCTGCTGCTCATCGAGCATGTCGGCAGGTGCTGTGGTCAGATCCTGATAATTGCTCAAGTCGGTGAAAATCCTGTCTGCATCGCCAAGGTTTTTGTCGATATCGTCGAAATCGGCAAGCAGCAGCTCGCCCCATCCGTAGAAATGGTCGAGGCTGCCCGAAAGTGTATTTCCTCCATTTGTCATGCATTGGCAGTAGACATCATACAACCTGCAGATAAGTTCTATATGGTCTGCAACCTCGAGCGCAGAGTGTTTGCGGAACAAGTCGCTGATGGTGATGTAAGCCGGACTCCACACAGGTTTGCCTGCCAGCTGTACAAGATATTTGTTCAGAAATAGCGACGCGCGCTTGTTTGGAAACACCACGGCGACATCGGCAAGCTGTGTGCCGAAGCGACGGATTATGTCCCGTGCGACATATTCTAAAAATGCAGTATTGTTTTTCATTATTTGTTTACCTCCACGATATTGTTTGTGTACACATACCACAGGTAGCCTTTTACATCATTGTAGCCCATATCCGTGAGCAGCTGCACGTATTGCGCCACTTGGATGTGGTGCTCGTCTCTCGGCGCTGCGAATTTAAAATCTACCACAATGGTCTCTTTTCCGTTTGTCATCACGCGGTCTGGTCGTCTGTTTATTGTTTTTCCGCTTACGGGGTCTATGTATAATAAAGTGCACTCGTTGAAAAGTGTCCATCCTGGCGAGAACCATTCTTTTATTTTTTGACTTTCAAGACGTTTCTGCAGCATTGCCACGAGCTTGTCTTTGGTGGTGCCGTTAGAATACAGCTCGCCTTCCTGCTCAAGCATAACCAGCGCCTTGTCAATGTCGCCAGAAGTCTCGATGGTCGAGAATATGCGGTGCAGAATTGTGCCCGTCTTTATATATGCTTTCTGCTCGTCTTCCATGTCATCGTCAATATCGGCAACAAACTCTCGGCTCTTGTTGCTTTGGCGGAAGGTGATTGCCGCATTTGCCGCTTTGCTTTCCCTTTCTGCTATCGAAATGTTCTCTATGGCAGGCAAGAACACGTTTTCTGAGATTTTCTCCGCTTTGTGTCCAGAGACAACAATGTCGCCGAATGAGAATGTCTTGATGTCATCCATCTCTTCAAAAGTGCAGCCTTCGAGCTTGCCGGATTTGGTTACGGCCTCCAGTGCCGCAGGCAAAATCATTGATCGGTTTGGCATTCCGCTATTTCCCTTTGAGTCAGGATTGCGTCCGTAGACGAAAAGGTTTTTTCCGGCTCTTGTGAATGCCACATACAGCAGGTTCATGTTGTCTACAAGATTTTGCACGTGCTCTTCGTTGTAGTCGTTTTCGTAGATGGTGTCCTCAAGGGCTTTCTTCGAGAACTCAACAGGCACGAGCGGCAAGGCGTTGTAAGGCTCTGCTCCGGGCGAGACCCAAAACAGGTCGTTCGATTCCAGTCTCCAGTCGCAGAACGGGATTATCACGTTGTCAAATTCCAGTCCCTTGCTCTTGTGTATGGTAAGCATGCGTATGCCGTCTACCTTGTCGCTCTCGATAGGCGTTTTGTGCATATTCTCGTCCCACTCTGTAATTATGTCTTTAATGGTTGCGGGATAGTCGGAAATGAAGTTGGCAAGTGTGTCGAAAAACTTGCTGAGATATGCCGCCTCGTTCTTTATGCCGCCGAGGTTGAAAATGTCTGCAATGGTTCCGGCAAGCTCATATATAGGTTTTGTTGCCAGGGTGTTCCGCTCCGCTTTTCTGAACTTTGCAGGCAGCAGCAGGTCAAGATTGTCGATGGCATTCAATATTTCCAAAGCAGGATTGCCGTTTCCTGCAATGACTTGTGAATATCGTGCAAGCGTTGCCAGGGCGAGTTTGTCGTCCTCGTTTGCCATTACCTGCATGGCGGTGATGACGGTTCTCACGGCCAGCGACGCCTCCAGTACGAAAGCCTCGTCAGACACCAGAGTCAGTTCTGGCATCTCTTCCATGAGGTATTCGCCAATGTCGGCAATGTTGGAGTTTGAGCGTGTCAAGATGGCTATGTCTTTCTGGCTTACGCCGTTCTCTGTCAGCTCCGCTATCAGGTTGCGTATGCGTTCCTTGGTCTGTTGCCGGTAGTCGGCATTGGGCAATAGAGTTATCTCCACATGTCCGCGGTGTTCCTGGCTTTCTTTCTTAGGACTAATTTTCTGAACCAGTGAGTCGCCCTTGAATATGCCGTTTATAGACGGAAACGTCTCGGCATAGTCAATGAATTCTGTCTCGGCAGCCTTTTCGAAAAACAGGTTGTTGAATTTTATGATATTTGCCTCTGAGCGGTAGTTTGTGTCGAGCGGCTCGAGTTTTATCTTGTCGCTGCCGAACTCTTCGGTTATGTTGTTCAGCAGTCGCCAGTCACTTGAGCGCCAACGGTATATGCTCTGTTTTACGTCGCCTACTATAAGGCACGATGACTGTTGTGCCATGCAGTCCTCAAGCAGCACTTTGAAATTTTTCCATTGTGAGAGGCTTGTGTCCTGAAACTCGTCAATCATGATATGGTTTATCTGCGAGCCGATTTTCTCATAAACAAACGGAGCGTCGCTTGTGCCAATCATGGCGTTTAGGAGCGATTGCGTGTCGCTGAGCTGAAAACGGTTGGCAATGGCGTTCATCTCGTCAACTTTGTCTTTGATGTGTCCGAGCAGTCTCAGCTCGCTTATGTGTCTCAGCGTGGCGTCAGCCGATTTGTAGTTTCTCAGCCATACCGTTCTGTGCTCCTCAGCCTCGTTGAGCTGCCGCATCAGTTTATGTGCAACTGTCTCAAGCGGCGAGCCGAGGTCTGCCTTCTTTATCCATGCTCCTATATCCTGACTTGCTGATTGTGCAGTCTTGTTATAGTGGTCGGCAGACTTCTTTGCCATTTCCTTTATTCCTTTTCCATATTTCTCGAAGTAGCCGCATGCGCCTCTTGTTCCGTTCTTGAAATCGGCAGGCTCTGTGCCATTGGCCTCGAGAGTATTTTTATATGCCTCATATATGGCGTTCCATTCCTTTTCGGCCTTTGCCATAATGGAGCGTAGCTTGGTGTCGAAATCTTTGAAAAATCCGGGATGGCGGAACACCTCGTTCAGGTCAGCCTCGTGCTCCTTATATTTGTCGTTGAATATGGTCATTCCGAATTTTTTTATAGCCCCTATCACGTTCCAGTTTTTGTCCTGACTTATATTGTCGCTGATGTATTCTACAATCCATTTCATGACATCGCTTTTCGGAGTGAGTCCGTCGATCATGTCGTCTACAGCTTTCTCCTCTACCTGTGCGTCGTTTAGAGATAGCTTGAAGTTGGCATTGAGGTTAAGCTCGCGTGCCATGTTGCGCATCACGCTTTGGAAGAAAGCGTCAATGGTCTGAATGCGGAAGTAGTTGTAGTTGTGGAGCAGATATCCCAATGCGGTCTTGGCGTTGCGCGATATTGTTTGCCGTGAGATTGTCTTGCCAGTTTCTTTGAAGTCAGCCTCTATTTTCCGTGCGTAGTCCTCGGAGTCGGGCAGATTGTTTGCCAGTCCGTAGAGTTGGCTCAATATTCTGAGCTTCATTTCGTCGGTGGCCTTGTTTGTAAAGGTTACGGCAAGAATGGAGCGGTAGCTCTCGGGCCGCTCTATGAGCAGCTCTATGTATTTTACTGCAAGCGTGAACGTTTTTCCGCTGCCTGCGCTTGCACTGTAAACTGTTAGCAATTCATAATTCATAATTCATAACTAAAGTTTTCTCACCCCAAAATAATGGAGCAAAAATAACGGTCTCTCTATAAAAGTCGCACACTTTGTAATGTGTAAAATACAATTTAAAGAGTAACTGTTATGAATGCAAAATTAAGCAGTTTTTCTGAGCCGTCAAAAATATTAAGTATTAAAAGTTCATTGCGAGCCAATTTAATGTTACTTTTTACCCGATTTTGGTTAGGTCACCAGTCCTGCAGGTTATCGTTGGAGGAGCAAGCCGGCATACCCGCCGTATAAGTTTAACGGGGGGGAACGCAAATAGTGCCGGCTGAAAAAACTTGCTGATGAGCGCTTATGTTGGGTAATTATTCTTGACGTTTTGTGAGACTCTTCCGTATGTGTTGCCGGAATCATTAGTATCCGTTAAAAAACGCATGCGGCTGCGTTGGCGATAAGATTATTAATCTTACGGCCTTAAGATTATTAATCTTATTGCCTTAAGGTTAATAATCTTATTCAGGACGCATATATAAGCGTTTGGCAACGCAAAAGGAAGCATGAGCACTTTTACAAGGAAGCGTTTGGAAAATTGTTTACTTCATAATTCATAATTGGCATGCGCCATTAATATTTTTCATGTTTACAATGGCATAGCCTAATTATGAATTATGCATTATGAATAAAACTTCACCATTTCCTGAACAGCTCAAATCCCCATTTCACGCCCACGGCATCGTATTTCCATTGTTTAAACGAGGCGAAAAAGCCGAACGAGAACAGACGGGTTGTGAAGCCGTAGCCTGCCTCGATGTACGGATGTATGTCTTTCACGTCGAGTGTGCTGATGTGTATGCGCTCCATTTCCATGTATTTTCCAAGCCATGGCACCCAGCTGAGCAACAGCAGCGGACTCTCGTAGGTGACGTTGGCACGCACGTAGTAGTCTGACCGGTTGTAGGTGTCGCTACGCAGCAGCTCGAACTCGCCGCTCCAGTCATCGTTCCATCCTCCGGGCACAGTGTTCTCCCGGAAGTTCTCGTAGTCGCAGAAGTAGGCGTTTTGGTCTTTCAGCGTGTAGAATCCGCAGCCTGCCCGCATGTGCAGATTTTGCAGACGGCTTTGCCTGTATATGTATTCGCCGTTCATCTCCCATCGCTCGTACTGGGTGTTAGAGTTCAGCAGTCCCTTTATGCTTCGCTCGTAGTCGATGGTGAAAACGGGACCTTTCCATGCCCACGGCCGCCATTGCAGCTCCATGAGAGGAGCTGCTGAGTGGTAGGTGTATCTTTGTCCTGCCTGTTTGTATGCACCTACGTCTATGGCTTTTCTATGGTGCTGTGATATGCCGCCCTTAATGCTGAAATGCCGCGTCAGGTCTATGTTTGCATATAGTTTCATGTAGTTGTTTCTGAAATTGCCGATGTCGCTGCCCTGTTGGTTGATGATGGAATCTGGAAATATTTCCTGAATATGTTCCGTAATCATTGCGTTGGCAGAGTGGCGGTCGTTGCCGAGCTCTGCCCTTATGTATCCGTCGCGGTTTTTGTCGAAATACCATGTTATGGGAATGTTTAGGTACAGCTGTCTCTGCTTGAACGAATAGCCGGCTTTCACTCTGCCCGACAGCTCACTTTTGGGGCTGAACATATAGCTGGCGCGAATGTCGAACTTGTAGGTTATGCCCTTCCGGTGGCTGTAGCCAAGATACAGGGGGTTAAGAATAGGATTTATTCTCAGATAGCCGCGGTTGTCATTGCCGAAGTTTGATTTTATGCGGTTTATGGTATGGTCGCCGATTATGTCCCACAGCTTGTTTTTCTTGTGGTGTCCCGTAGTGTCGTTGTAGTTTCTGTCGTGTTGGAATTTCTCAACAGTTTTTGTTTCTTCCGCAGTCAGCGTGTCGGGTCTAAGGTTTGCCATTCTTGTGGCGTCGTCGCCGGTTATCGTGTCGTTTGCAGGTTGTGGCAGATTGTAGAACGAGGTATATTTTCCCGTTATTTTGTTTCCGAGAAACTGGAACGATGTCTGTAGTTTGCCCTGCTTTGGCAATAGTGAGAGCCGTCCAGAGTCACCCATCAGCATAGAGAGGTTGAAGTCCACCATGTCGTACTCGCCGTCTATCTCGCATTCCATAATGCGCCCCGAGGCATAGTCTATCATCGCTCGTCCGGCTATCAGTAGGGTGTTGTTTCGGCGTGGCCTGAATTTTATAGTCACAGTTCCGTCAAGATTGAATGTGACAGTATATTTGTAAAACTTCTTGTTCTGACGTGCGAATGGCGATATGAGATAGTCGTCGATTATGGTCTCCTCGTATATTTTCGGTGTCAGATATTTCAGTATGTTCTCCATGGCTTTGCTGCGGTGTGGAATGGTGGTTGTGCGGAGCAGCGTCCGTGAGTCCATATCGTCGGTTCCATAGCCCGAAATCTCGTTGTAGCTCTCGTCAATGTAGTGGCGCTGTCCGCCATTAGCCACGGCAAACATCGTGGGCACGGCAAGCAAAGTGAGGTTTTTGCGCTCTATGTTGAGAGCAAAGCGTGTGTAGTTATGCGATTTGCTTCTGGTTGTGCTGTCTGTGGCAACGGTGGCGGCATAGCAGAACATACGCTCCAACAGCAGTGAGTCGGGGCGTATGGCTGACGCGCAAAACACAGGAAGCAGTGCAATCAGCGCAGTCAATAGCGTATGTCGTAGTCCGTTATTCATTGAGTCTGTAATTTTTTTTGCTTCTGCAAAGTTAGTTCTTTTTTTTAAACCGCCAAACTTATAGCCGCCCATTTGCTTGCATACAGTATGAAAAAACTGCACGTTTATGAATGGCCCCTATGACATTTCATAAAGAAACACCGTATGTCCTGCATAATTATGTTTTAACAGGCTTGAGCCACAAGAAGTGTGACTTATAAAAAAGCAGAACATCCAATTACGGATGTTCTGCTGAGATAAATATAGCTTCGGTTTTGCAAATTACTTCACGATAACCTTGCGTGTAGTGCCGTCGGCATACTTTATGATATTCAAGCCCTTTTGTGGGGTTGCTATCATCTGGCCTGCGGCATTATAGCGTGCCACCTCTTCGGCACCGCTGCCGTCGGCCACTGTGCCGGAGATACCCGTAGGATCAGTAATCTTTGCCTGTGCATTGTTGATAACCTTACCAGTGTTGGCATCAATCATCATACAGATAACATTGCAGTTGTTGATTTTCTGAACTGTAGTTGGAACGTCGAACTCTATTGTGCCAGTATAGTCGGTGTTGCACTCAACGGTCTGCGGTATGTAGCTCGTGGTGCCATAGTAAGTGCCGATATGTGCGCGGGCAACATTGTTCTGTGTGTATGGGTAAACACGGCTGCTGCCATATTTACCGCCTTTACACCAGTCCTCTATGCCGATATAGTTCTCTGGATCCTGTGATGCGAAGGTGTTTTCCTGATAACCCATAAGCCCGTTCTCGGTAACGATAAGGAACAAGCCTATGTTCTGCTTCTCCATGTCCATTGCGAACTTGGCAGAGAATGGTACGGAAACCTTGTTTGTCTCCGGATTGTATGTTGCCGTGACATTAATGTCGGCTGCTGCGTCAGACTTGAACTCATTCTCTATGATATCGCCCCAGCAGTCGCCTTCTGGCGATGTGAAGCCATAATAGTACTTGCCCTCCTTTACCTCGCGGTACATAGGACTTGCAATGACATCGCCACGGTTAATCTTGGCTGTAGGAGCTCCTGACAATCCGAGGAAGCTCTGTACATAGTTTGTCATGCCACTCTCATAGATGTCGCCGGTATATGTATGGTATGCCGCCATTATCACCTTGTCGCCATAGATAGACGACAGATGCTCCCATGCCACATGTCCCTGCGGGCAGAATACGCAGCCCATACCTGTGTTCTCCTCGA
>OGLR01000475.1_pt1 | contig 19078 bp, 18 predicted proteins | sample 1572931 | NCBI WGS metagenome assembly OGLR01 (sample SAMEA2581997, study PRJEB24529) | metagenome | biome: Human gut stool | place: China | collected 2011 | reverse complement strand
ATAATATCCGCATGAACGAAAAAGATAAACTTTTATTCATGTTCCAAAAATCAATGTCATTAAAATAATGGAGCGGTCAGGAAATTTCTATAAGGCAATACGGTTGGGATATATACTTATCTCCATTCTTATCGGATGTATGGCATATAATAGCCTCTATGAATGGCAGGAGATAGAAGCATTAGAACTTGGCAATAAAAAAATAGACGAGCTCCGAAAAGAAATAAACAATATCAATATTCAAATGATAAAATTTTCTCTATTGGGTGAAACAATACTGGAATGGAACGATAAAGATATCGAGCATTACCATGCACGGCGTATGGCAATGGACAGTATGCTCTGCCGTTTCAAGGCCACCTATCCAGCAGAGCGCATCGATAGTGTGCGCAGTCTTTTAGAGGATAAGGAACGACAGATGTTCCAGATAGTCCGGTTAATGGATGAACAACAATCTATTAACAAGAAGATAGCCAATCAAATTCCGGTTATTGTGCAGAAAAGTGTGCAGGAACAGTCCAAAAAGCCAAAACGAAAAGGTTTCTTGGGCATCTTTGGCAAAAAAGAGGGAACGAAGCCAACGACAACAACGACTACGCTCCGTTCATCCAATAGAAACATGGTCAACGAACAGAAAGCGCAGAGCCGTCGATTGTCAGAACAAGCCGATAGTCTTGCTGCCCGTAATGCAGAACTTAACAGACAACTGCAAGGTTTGTTTGCAGAACAAAGAGAAATACAAATTCTTTACTGCACAAACAAACGCATTGGAATTTGACCATTTGAAAGCATCAGACGGTGGCATCGTATCGCTTTATCCGTTCCATTCTGAATTAGGTTTATCTCTTTCGCTTGACTATGCTAAAGCACTCAATTACGAAGATTGTTTGTGTGAATTAATCAACAGTGAGACAGACGATGTGCTGGTAAACAACTTGAAGTTGCAAGTTCCAGAAGGAATCTGTGTTTACAAAGCCGAGTTCACTAATTACTTGGGTGTAAAGCCAATCAAACTGGATATTGAACTTTACGTGACAGAAGGCGAATATTTACTGAATTTCATCTCGGCTGGCAATAACTGTCCGATGTTGAATGCTCTGTTTGATCTTGAAGTTAATGCCGATGCAAAAGAACGTAAAGTTGAACAATGCCTGTACTATCGCCTTGTTAACAATCCAGATGTTATTCTGGACTACAATGCATTGCAGCCATTTGATGATATTATCGAGGTTGACCGACTGATAAAAGATTCCAGATTAGTTTGGACTGATCCACAATTACTTCAGTTTATAATTTCACGATGTGATGCTGATCGTTGGCATTCCTTGTCAAAACATTGCGATGTAGACGTTTTAAAAAATATAATCCCTGACCACATTCAAGATTTGGACTGGGGCACATTGACACTTAGGCTTGACAGCCAATATATTTCCACTCATTCAACGGATTATCCGTGGGATAAATACACGCTGTTTGCCCGCACTCCCGTAGAGAAAGAGTTGATACAGAAATTCCTCGTCGAGCATTCATTCCCAGAGGGGAAAGACGATGACCAATGGGATTGGGATGACGTTCTACCTATTGTTGGTATGGACTTCATCATGCAACATCTTGGCGACATTCCGTTCGACCTTACCGATATCACAAAAGAACTGGATGATACACGACGTCAATACATAGTAACAAATCCCGATGCACGTTGGGATTGGCAATTTGTAGTGACTGAATATCCTATTGACTTTATTGTCTCTAACATCACTGTCTTGTATCCGCATATCAATATGCAGATACTTGTGCAGCGCATTTTTACTGATAATGAACTCGCCAACCTTTATGCGACATCGCAACCGCTGAAAGATAGTATTCGGACCTCGGGACTTCCTCTGCGATTCAATGCCAACAGTCTTGGCTTTGTTTGGACTGACGAAATTATTGATTTCTTTGAATCGTGTGGGTTGATTTCTTGGCCATCAACTACATATAAGACGGGATTTGAGTGTAACCCGAACTTGGTATGGGATGCGAACTTCTTCCAGAAATACAGCGATAAAGTAACAACTCCGCAAGGTTACAGTTGGGTATCACGCCGTGTAACAGATTCAGCAATTGTTGACAACAACCCGAATTTCAAATGGAATAAGATTGCGTTGTCACAGAATCCAGCAATTTGCAACAACCTCGCTTTCATTACCTCGCATTGGGATGTTGTGGATGCCGCGACAATAATAATGTGTTGCGAGACTGCAATATTGGAAGAATTGTTCCTTTCGTTGTTGACAAAAGCAGTGGTCGGTCAATTGCTGGCTACGTCGTTGGATATTCAGAAACGACTGATTGCAAATCTTTCTACAGAAACCATCCTTGACAGCTACTCAGAAGGATGGAACAAAACTCTGTTCACAGAAAGTATTTGTCAATCTGTTGACTTGACAACATTGGATGAAATGGCGTGGCATGAAATGTTGGATTGGGAATATCTAACAGCAAATCTGCCTATTGCAGACATCCAAACTAATATAAACAAATATGCTGACAAATGGAATCATACTGTTTTTGCCAATCGTATTACTGGCCAAGAATTGTTGGATGACAAATTTCTAGAAACCTATGCCGAGGTAATTTCTGGACAGAACTTGACGGAAGAAATCTGGCCAGTAATAACATGCAAGTTCCCTGCAAACGAACTCATTTCGCTCGTAGAGGAATACAACGGCGAACAATACCGTTGGGATTATGCTCACATGTATGAGCTGGCTGATTTCCCTGCAAAGGAATATATTGAGCAACATACAGAGAAAGTGCGGTGGGCTGAGTTCTCGGCATCTGCCGCAGCAAACAGATTGTTCTCAAAGACTGGTGCAAGCAAAACACAAAGTTTGTGGTTGCGCATATACGAAGATATGCTGAACAATGATAGTTATCAATGGGATTATAACAAACTGACAAAACAACCAAACATCTTGAAACTACCAAAACTGTTCTTGCAGAAAAAAGAATGGGATTGGGAATACATATCTGAACACGCAACATGGATATCTGCTCAGGAAGGCAGAAACTATTACTTCAACCTGTTTGCCGACTCGTTGGATTATGGCAAGTTGTCACATCGTACGGACATTGAGCTAACAGAAAAAGTAATTGAACGATTTGACAAGAAAAAACAATGGGATTGGGATGCTTTGGTGCAGAACGAAAGCATAGACTTTTCGTTTGAATATATAGACAAGCATGAAGACAAACCTTGGAATTGGCATTTCCTTGCACATCGTGAAGGCTTGCCGTTTGATATAGTTCTCAGCCACAAGGAAAAAGATTGGGATTGGCATTACCTGTCAACACTCGACATCTTTGTACCGTCTGTTGATTTGTTGAATTATCTTGTCGAACATGGTTATGAAATAGACTGGAATTCAGTTTCTGAAAACAAGGAACTTACAGGCGATGTCATTGATACATTCAAGGATAAAATTAACTGGAATGTGTTTGTCAATCGTTGTCCTGCGCTCCTTTCTATCACAACAGTTGATTTCTTGAAGAAATACCAGGATGCTATTTCATGGGATGACTTTAATGAACGTCTTGGTGTGGATGTTACAATTGAAATGTTGCAGGAATTTGCCAACCGACTTAATTGGAGGCTTGTTTCTCAGTCACAGAAAATGAAGTTTACAGAGGAACTGGTTCGTAAGTACGAGGACAAATGGTTCTGGTCAGAATTAATGCGAAATATAAAATTTCAAGAAGATATTCCTGATTTTGAAAACGTCTTTGCCTCCCATCGCAGCATTGTTACATTTACCGACAGAATTAAGGATTATCGCAGTAATCCGTGCATCTACCACTTCACGCATTTCTACAATGCAATAGATGTTATCCGCAATAGAAAAATCCTCAGCCGAGACCGTGCCGAGGAATTGGGATTGTTGAAATATGACTCTGCGGGTTCTGTTGTGTTCCGTAGCAGCAAGGCACACAAATTCGCTCGCTTCTATTTCCGTCCTTGTACTCCCACACAGTATTACAATGAGGCTTTGGGCGCTGATTCAAAATTAGGCGAGTGGAGAACAAAGTGGTATAAAAATTGGTATGGAGAATGGGAATCAACACCCGAATGGAAAAGCAAATATCCAAAAGCTGTCGGATTGGGCCTACCGAAATGTCCGATACCTGTGTTTTTCAGGTTTGACATAGATGAAGTATTGGCGAAGATTCCAGAGAAATGTTATTACAGCGATAGAAATATGCAGTCGGACAATCCAAACATATATAAAATTATTGATAGACCAGAATCGTTGGGGCTTGAATATCTTTATAGTACAATGCAAGATGCATATATAACAGCAAAAAGCTCTGGTAAATATGATCGTGAAGTTCATTTGAACGAGAAGAGTAAAGTAATGAGATACTCTCAGCAAGAATTTCTTGTTATGTCGGAATTTGACTTTAGCGAACTCAAGTCTCTCCAAATTATATGCTACGACAGTTTTTATGCGGAGCTATTGAAACAAATCTTTGCAGATGATCCAATATCTGAGAAGATTGTGGCATATTGCGATGAGAGTCTTTTTGAGAGAGAAAACCGCAGACTTAATCTTTCGTCATCAGAAGACAACGTTCGTCTGTCAACTGACTTTGAGGATGAATACTATTTCAACATCACGGGCGAGAAAATCTCTAAAGTAGAGTTCGACTTGTCTGCTTGCGAAGTTATCTATGACACAACAAACGAACTACGCTTAAAGGGAACTATAGCATGGAAGAAGACTGACATTCCGTTCAATATCTCTTTCGTTGACCCGAAAGCAAGGACAAAAGAATGGCTCGTATATCAAAACATTTAGCATAAACGATATGAACAACATAACGATAGTAAAAGGAAACATCTTCAATACGAAAGCACAGACCGTTGTCAACACGGTAAATTGCGTGGGCGTGATGGGAAAAGGCATTGCGCTGGTTTATAAACTGCGTTATCCGCAGATGTTTGATATTTACCACGATTATTGCAAGCGGCATCTTATCGGTATTGGCAAGCTGTGGCTTTATAAAGGTGATGAAACCGACCCGTGGGTGCTGAATTTCCCAACAAAATTTCATTGGAAATATCCAAGCAAAATTGAGTATCTGGAACAAGGACTGAAAAAGTTTGTTGACACATATGAGGAACGCGGCATTACATCCGTTGCGTTCCCGATGTTGGGAACACATAACGGTGGACTTGATAAAGACATTGTCCGAACACTCATGGTAAGCTATTTGTCGCAATGCAATATTCCTGTTGAGATTTACGATTATGATCCTATGGCTTCAGATGACATGTTTGAAACATTCCGAGAAAAATGGTTATCCATTCCATACGATGAATTGAAGAAAGTAACTCATATTCGGCAGAAGCGACAGATTGAAACCATAAACAATGCACTTCGTAACGATAATCTCAAATCTATGATTTCTCTCATTTCATATCCTGGTATAGGAATCAAAACGATGGAATGCTGTTTTAAGATAGTGATGAGATATCAGAAACAGACAGCTTTATTTGTTACATAATAGTTTGTATTCATAAGTTGGTTGGTATTATTAATCAAAGTAAAACTTCTGTCCATTTGATTGAATTTGCACTTTTCAAGCGTAACTTTGCAGACAATTTCACAAGTTGAATGGATAATAATATAGAATGGGATTCCTAAACAGCCTGTTTGGTGGCGCACCAACAAAATATGATGCACAGAAATACTTCGACTATGCCGAGAAACAGCAAGCCAAAGGCAATATAGTTGAAGCATTGAACTATTACGCCAAAGTCATCAATCATGGTGACCTTGGCGTAAAGCCATTTGTGCCCTACATTGAGTTGTGCATGGAACATGATGAATGGGAAAAGTTGCCTGCTTGTATCAAAGTCTATCGAAAGAGGTTTCCAAAAGAAAACTCAGGGTGGATTGACAAGATTGAAAAGGAAACCATTGAGCAACTCAGAGGGCAAGGTCTATTGCCAATAGAGGTGAAGGAACAGCAAAATCCAGAAGCTCCAAAGATTTGTCCACCCAACCCTAAAACAGCGGATTCGCCCAAAGACGAGAAAAAGGAACAGCAAAAGAAACCTTTCATTCTCACTTTTCCAACGAGTATCAAGCACCCGACCCTCGGAGAACGCTATGATGAGTATTGTGCCAGTCTCCCACCATTTGACTTTTATGAGGGTGATAACGAAGACAAAATTCCTGCTGATGCGGACATGGAAATCAGCGACTACCTGAACAGGTTGGCAGACACACTTGCGTATTGTAGGGATGTTGCGAAGAAGCAAGGATTTGTGGCAGCGGAACAATACTATCTGTTCCTTATCGGGCATCATCCTTGGGAACCTGATGCCTACGATGAACTGTTGGAACTGTATCGCAACAATGGCAAGAACGATGCGTTTGAAGCCTTGCGACTTTATTCCATAGACCATTTCTCTAAGAGACGTGAACGGATGGAACGGCAACTGACTGCACTTGCAGAACAGCAGGGAGTAAAAGAGATGGCAACGGAAGCCATAAGAAAAGGGGAAAAGGTCTCGTACTTCCGAGGGCTGTTTACCCTGTACGACCCTTTCCCCTGCATAGAGCATTGGAAACGACTGATGCCTATCTTCTCGGACTCCGAGTAGCTGACTTGGATGGTTTGTTCCTGCTGGCATATCTGGCAGCACGATGGGCAAACCTCCACCAGTCCTCATCATCATCTTTCTTGGGCTTGTCATCCGAAGACGAACCGCCGCCACCACCTGAATACATGGGAGTGGTAGCATCACCGATGGCGGCTGTCACCATCGCTGCTGCTCTGGAAATGACATCACTCAGAGAACCGTCAAACAGGTCTTCAACGACAGTTCCCTGCACACTCTGCAAAGCATAGGCTGAAGGCTGCGGCATGTTATCCAGGAATATTTGCAAGCCAGAAAGCAATTCATCGAAGATTGCCCCTTTGACCATCATGACCGAATTGCCCAGTTGTGATTCCTTCATCCTTTCCACATTATTTGCCGCTTGCCTCACCGCAACCTCAGCATTAGCCTGCCGCTGGCGAAGCGATGCAATCTGGTTCTCACATTGCATGAGTCGGCTCTTGCGGTCACGGATTTTGTCACCCAAGGCAATCTTCTGCTTCATCAGTTCTGATGTTCGTTCCTCATATTCAGACAGGGTGATTTTCTTGTTCTCCAAGTCCTGCTTCAAGGATTCAATCTGATGGCTAAGCCCATTGTATTGCAGTTCCAACTTGCTGATAAAGATTCTAAGTTCAATGGCGCGGTTTTCCAACTCCGGCAACTCACGCTTCAACTGATAGTACATCTGCACCTTGTCTTTATGCTGTGCGCCCGAAATCTCCACGGGGTCGCCACGCATCAGCCCATATTTGCTGTTTACCTGTTCGTAGAGTTCAGTGTGCAACTGTTTCATAATCTCCTGTCCTGTTGCCTTGTCCTTACCGAACAACCCTTTGTATGAAACTACAGGTCGTTCCCTGCCTGTCTTCTTTTCTGTTCTCATCACAACAGGAATGATGGTCGCATGGCAATGTGCCGTAGTCTCGTCAAGATGCACATCAAATCCGATGATGTTCTCTTCACCATACTTCTTTGCCATCCAGTCATAGAGGTCGGTAGCCCATTGCTCGATTTCATTCATTCGCTGGATGTGACTGTTGTCCGCTGTTCCGTCACGTTCGAAATCGACAGCCTGATTGCCGAATGCCATCATGTTCATTACTTCGTGGTCACCGCTGAAAACGAACTCCACAATCTGATTGGACATCTTCGCAGCTGCTGGGTCGTTCTTCTTTACCTCCGGGTTAGGCTTCACTCCCAGTTCCTCCAGCCTCTCTTTGAAACGTTCCTCGACAGGTTTTGATGTTCCTATCTTTTGGATAATACCACCCTTGGCAACCTCAAAATTGAGATGTGCCCGGGTGATGTCGTACCAATGCAGCGGTTTCTTGTTCACTGTCTGATAGTGCTTCTCGTCCCACCTGCGCTGGTTCTCGGCAGCCTCCATCGCTCCGATGGACTTTCTGCCCTCAAAGTGCATCGCACCTTTTGGTTCATTACTCATATTTCTGTTCTGTTACGTTATAGTTCTACATTGGGGATGTCCTCACGTGCCATGCCTATGGATCGTGAGACATTACTTTTCTTGTATTGCTTTGGGGTAGTGGGGGCATTCATCCATGTCCCAGACGAAAGGCTGGCATGGCAGGTACGGGAACATGTGGGACATGTGACCGTTGCTGTGCCGCCCTGAACCTCGTAGAGGTGAATGGGCATATTGTGTTATGCCCCCACTTAATCAGTTGGGCCGTGGAGCAAGCTCTGCGCGCCCGACCATACTACTCATGCTGTCCATAAGGAACAACAGTATCGTCTTCGTCAGCGAAATCAAAGAGGCTCTGAGGCATCTTTGCAGCCTTGGAGGGTATAGTTGCTTCGGAAGAGGTTATAATAGCCGTCTGGGGCTTTTCTGATGTCTCCATGATGACAGTAGCTGCATCTGCATCTTGTGCAGATTGAGTTGGCGGTGATAAAACAGGAGAAGTCTGATTTTTCTCAGCAAGGAGAAGACGATTGGGATTGGTGAACATCTGTCCCATAGCATGACCATCCTGCACACTCACGACATCAACGATGGAGGTGACAAAATCAGACGAGCGGCTGATAAGTCCCAGCTGTTCCATCTTGTCGAGCAGGTTGCGCCCCTGCTTGCGCTTGATACCCCACACTTCTTCAAGGGAAGAGACCGAGAGCGAACATTGGCAGGTGCCTGTATCGACACGGATGCCTCGCACCATTTGAGATTTTTCACCGATGGTCATAGTGTGGAGGATGTACAGATAGTACATGAGGTTAAGCCGTCCTTTTGTTGTCCCCATAAGGAATGTAATTGCATCCGCTGAAAGATGAAGCGTGATGTCGGTAAAGGGAAATGACTTCTCCAGAAAGGAGTTAATAGGCAGAATTGCTGCCTCGTTGTTGTTACTTTGCATATTCAGTAATGAGAAAAAGGAACGGCAGACAGATGTGCCTTGCTTCATGCGCATGGTGTTCCTGCCATGCCGTCCCTGTTTTGACATTTGGTTAATTGATAAATTCCGTGGGCATTCCACATTTACAAGACTGGTACAGTATCTGCGTACAAAGGCCAGAATGATTGCTGTTCCGTTGGAGCCAACTGGCTAAGAGAAATGGAAAGATGGATAGTTTCATTATGCTGTCCTTCTGTAGTAATACGGCTTCATACCTGATAAGGTTATTAACCTTGCAGCGTTAGGATTATTATTCTTTTGGCATTAAGGTTATTAACCTTGTTACCTTTGCAACAGATAGATGTTGTTGTTCCAAACAGAGGGAAGAAAGGGAAATGTCATCTATGCCAGCCCAATTGTTGCTTGGGCGCATCGTCCTCTGCTATCCTCTTTAATTCCTGTTCCACCTTATGCAATTCATCCTTGCTCAGGAAAGCGATATTTTTGATGGTGAGTTGCTGCGCACAGATTCTTCTCCTGTCAATGATGCTCTCATCCGTCATAGCTTGGTTTGCGCCTACCTCCTCCATATAGTCATTGACTGCATCACGCATGGAGAATTGCCTTAGCCCGGTCTTTGCCCAGTGGACAGCCAGCTCTACTGCCAGTTTCTGCTTGTCCTCGTATTCTGCCATACTCCAGTCTATTTGGTAGCGAGACGCTGAATGATGCGTTCTGCCTCCTCGGAAATCTCCGCCTCAGAGGACACACGGTTCTTTCGTACCCATGCCAGGAGGTCTGACTTCTCGAAGAAGATCATCTTGCCATTTGGCTTGTAGAACGGGATAGTCTGCTCGTGGGTCATCTTGTAGAGAGAACTGCGGGCAATTCCCATGAACTTGGCTGCCTCTTCCAAGGTCAGCACATCCTTCCCCTGATGGAGAAGCTGCTCCAAGGACTGGACTCGCCCCTGGAGTTCGGCAACCTGTTTGCTGAGGTTTGCCTCCTTGTTACTTTGTACTTGTTGTGTCATAAGCAATTATTATTAGAGTGAATATATATGTCTATGTGCCTTGATGATGTCTGGAGGTGTATAAGCCACTTCGATAAGGAACAACTGTCCACATCTGCCCAAGAACATCTGTTCGGCAAGAGCAAAGTTACTATGGTTATATCAGCGCAATGCAATCTTATATCGAATAGAAGACTGAATTTAATTGTAATTATCATTTGAGTATGATTTTGAGCCAATAATCATACTTAAAAGTACCAAAGAGTGATTTTATCTTCGATTTGAAAATATATCAAACCTCACAGCTTTGTGCCAGATGATGAGACCAAAACATGATGAAATCCGAGGACAAACATTAGAGAGAAAGCAACTCCAACCAAGAGAAAGATGAGAGGGCAATCGAAAAAGAAAAACATCTATAATTTCAAATCCGACCTGCCAATATGCCCTCGCCCCACCTTCATTTGATTTTTTTATTGCTATTTTGGTGCAGGTTTGTTGCGGATGGCTTATGTATATACGTAATCTATATGATATAGAATGAGTTAAGTTATAAAAATAACCTACGAAGTAGAGCATGGCTCCGTAGAAATGTACCGTCAGATAACGTATCAGCCACTTTGCCCATGCGCCTTCCCATTTCGGTAAAAGAGAGAATGCCCATTGTATCGGACCGAAAATGGTGAGCATACCCAGCAAGATCTGTTGGCAGTAGATTGTCGCCCACCAACCGATACGGAACACTATCAGTGCGATGAGCATGATAATCTTGTCGATACCAACCACAGCACCTGCGGTCAATGACGTGAACCATAGCCTTGAAGCGTCGGTCTCCATATTCGTCACTTCATCCACACCTGCCTGTTCCATGGTGGACTCAATGAGATTGGGGTCGGAAGTGCCCGAATGGGCTACATCTGCCTGTGCCTGTAACGAAGTACAAAGTGTGTCTCTGGTGTAGATGAGTTCCTGAACCTTCTCAAACTTATCCTCAATCTGTGCTGACTCAGCTTCATACAGGTCATGGGTGTATGAGCCTATGCAGTTGGGGATATACGAGAGGAAATCAAGTACACACCATTCGCTGCCTCCGTTGGTAATGCCTGTATCAGCAGGTGGGTACCACCAACAGAGGATGACACTGACCACAAGAGGCTTGAAGAGCTTCATGATGTCGATGGGTTCATGCTTCACCATCATCTTGTAGGCCATGCTTCCTGCAACAATGATGGAGAACAATGCGGCCAGTGCCATACACATCTGCAATATCCACCAGTAACCACCAATTATCACAAGTGGGTAAAACCATATAGAAAGAAATCGAACAAAACAGGGTAAATCTAACTGATTTATAATTAGTTATGATACAAGGCAGATTTTTGACTGCATTGTTATATTTGCCTAATTTTGGATATAAAAACGTCTGTTTTGTCCCGTTTTTGTCCCGTCTTGAATTATCTTTGCATTGAGCGTAAATAGCTGATAAACAATATAGTAACAAATCGAAGAAAAAGATAACACAGATAGAAAATGGGACGAAAGAAGAAAGAAATCAAAATGAAGGAGCCTGTACGCATACGCGAGAAAAGGCTCAATGACGGTAATGTGAGCCTCTATCTCGACATCTATTACAGGGGGGCGAGGAAGAAAGAGGGGCTGAAACTCTACCTTGTTCCGGAAGTCAGTTCCGCTGCGAAGTTGCAAAATGCGAATACCCGTAAGTTAGCAGAGCAAATCAAGGCACAGCGCATACTTGACATCCAGCAACAGGGTATTGTGAACTGGGAAGACGTGAAGAAGTCGAAGATGACGCTTAGCGCATGGGTGGAACAATACACCACGGAAGACTGCGGTCTTTCTCCGGCAAGTATGCGGTCTAAACGCAACGCGCAGGCAAGAGTGGAGCAATACCTATTACATATAGGCAAGCCCGACCTCGCCCTGACGGAAGTCGATAAGGATTTCTGCAAGGGCTTCATCGCCTTTCTGAAAACCTGCACCTTCAACAACGGGAAAAAGACGCTGGGAAGTACCACCTGCCGCATCTTCGTCAATCGTCTGGCTGCCGCACTGAGCAAGGCTGTAAGGGATGGGCTGATTGACCGCAATCCGTTCAAGCTGTTGGAAACCAAAGAGAAACCGCAAAAGGCGAATGCCATGCGTGAATTTCTTACCATAGATGAACTGCGGCAACTGATAGCCACACCGTGCCGCTATGACATCGTAAAAAAGGCTTTCCTATTCTCCTGCTTCACCGGACTTCGTTACAGCGACATGATGACTTTGAAATGGAGCGAGATACACAAGGCTGCGGATGGCAAGACGCTCTACATCGAGCATGAGCAGGTTAAAACCAAAAACAGAGTGACTATCCCGCTCTCGGATGAAGCCCTGAAATGGATGCCCCGGAAAGCAAAAGATATAGACACCGTGTTCCATCAGCTGCGGATAACCTCTACCACGGTGGAAGTTGTCTTAGGCGAATGGATGCAGGAAGCCGGAATACAGAAGCACATCACCTACCATTGCAGCCGCCACACCGCAGCTACCCTGTTGCTGACCTTGGGGGCAGACCTCTACACCGTGAGCAAGATACTCGGACACAAGAGCATCCGAATGACAGAAATCTATGCAAAGATTGTCGATAAGAAGAAAATCGAGACCATGAACCTCGTAAACAATATGTTCGTATAACCCATAAATGAGATAACCCTATGAAAGTGGAGATAAAAGAAAGGAAACTGACCGCCGGAAACCGTAGCCTGTACTTGGAATATTACGAGACCGGATTCCGCAAGAAGGAGAATCTGCACCTGTACCTCGTTCCTGACGATGCGCCCAACGCAAAAAGTCTCAATGAACGGACTTATAACAGGGCACGGGAGATACAGGCTCAACGCATACTCAACCCACCGACTTTTGAAAGCAAGAAGAAGCCGGAAGAAAACCAGAGGGCAAAGACGATGACATGGCTCGGCTGGTGTGATGAATACCTGCAATGCGCCATCGAGAAAGGCGACTGCAAGAAGATGGTACAGCACAAGGGCGTTGTGCGCAAACGCATTGCCGCCTACCTAAAACGGGCAAATCGGACGGACATCCTACTAAAAGAGGTAGATAGGGACATGGTAAGCGGTCTGTTCAGGTATATGCGTGAATACCGCAATCCCCGTCAAATCAAGTCTGACGGCGGCAAACTGGCAGACTTTACCCTTGTTCTGTTCGAGGAAACGGTAAAGGCTATCTTCAACAAGGCGGTGCGTGAGGGGCTGATACCATTCAACCCCATTCAAAACCTTGCCAAAGAAGAGAGGTTTCATGTGCCGGACAAACACCGTGAGTACCTGACAGCGGACGAGTTGAAACGCTTTCTTGCCGTTGAGACACGGACGCAAGCGGAGCGAACCGTACAAAAGGCTTTCGGCTTCTCCTGCATGACAGGGTTGCGGCTTGGGGATATGCAGCGGCTACGGTGGAGCGACATCAAGGACACGGGCGAGGTGCTGATGGTTTCCATCGTCCAGCAAAAGACCGGGCGACCCGTAACCGTTCCACTCAACGAGTTAGCCATATCCCTGTTGCCGCCCCGACCGGAGAACGGGGAGGACACTATCATCTTCCCATTGGTGAAGAAGCCCGACAACGTGGCGAAATATGTGCGGCGCATCAAGGAGAAGGCAGGGATAGAAAAGGATTTCACCTACCATAGCAGCCGCCACTCGGCGGCAACACTGGCAATTACGGCAGGTGCGGAACTCTATTCGGTCAGTAAGATACTGGGGCATGGCAGCATCATTTCCACACAGGTATATGCCTCCGTGAACATGGAGAAAAAAGCGGAGGCGGTAAACCTGACGGATGGCATTTTCGGTTAGCCCAATGCCGACAACATGGGGAGGGAAATAGTTATTCCTTCCCTTTGTTCGTTCTTGGCATATTAAGCCTTGAATGTTGGTGTCAAGTAATTACTTACCACTGCTGAAAATCAACACCATATCCGATTCATGGAACAAGCGAAGTACAAACTACGTTAATTAGTAGCCAAAACAGAAGGGAAAAGCAGGGAAATGGGGCTAAAACAGTAGAATCATGCCAAAGAAGGATAATATTTCAGTTTTTCCGTTCAGTTCAAGCACTTTACGCATAGTAACGTAACGGTTTTAGCGAGAATTGTAGTAACTTTGGAGCATAAAAATGTCAGGCGTATGAAATACTATCAAATTTCTTATACATTAGATGAAAAGACAAGGGGTAGATACGAAATGCCTCATACAATCAACATTGAGTCTGAAAATTTTCTGAGATACATCACAGATAAGAATAAAACTATTTCAATGTATTTTGAAAATAGAGAGAATTTGTATGAAGATATGCCCGATAACCTTTCTGGTGAACTATTAACACGAAAAAGCGTTATAGATTTCATGGATTTTACGCCTTCTTGTTTGAGTTTGATTGCGGTCGTTAGTAATAAACTAAAAAGAATCTTTGAGCAACTGAACGTCTCAAAAAACGAATATGTATTCAAAAGAATATCCATAAAAGGGTATACAGAAGACCACTATCTTTTATTTATCCCTATAATACCAGATACTGAATTTATTTATCCTCAATGTATATTTGCAGATATGTTTGACGATAAAATCATTAAACAATTTTACAATCGTTCGGACTATTACAACAATCCGAATGACTATTGTTTGAAAAAAGTCGTATTGGGAAATCGGTATAAAGATTATGATTTATTGTATCCGCAAGGAGGAGGCTTCTTTTTCTCGGAACGAATAGTTAATGCCATGAGACAAGAAAATGTTATTGGATACGATGTCATTAAAGGTGGGTGCTTTTTTGAAGAAATCGACTTTGCCTAAAACTACGAAATGCAAATCCCGAACTTTTAGACAAAATACAAGAGGCATACGAATAGCAATGGAAATTATGAAACAGACCGATAAAACGAAAATGACAGAGATACGGATTTATCAATGCCTGTGGAAAAATGCGCTTTGGGCTATCGGCTGTTTTGCTTTTGCCGCAGGCGGATGCCTGATTGTCAAGGATGTTTATGCAGACTGGCCAACGAAAGTATTTGGCGGTTGGTTGAGTATTATATTCTTCGGTGGTGGCGGATTGTTTCTCATTCTACCAACTCTTTATAACAGGATTCGCCATATTCCGCTTTTAATAATCTATGAAGACAGACTGGATTTATACGAACAATGGAAGGGAATATATCGTACTATCCATTTTGCCGATGTGAAGCGTTTCCGATTAATAAAAATCCATTCTACTAAACTGATTGCCGTTGACTATAAGGTAACGCCATTGATACATAAACTGGAGGAATCATCCGGTTTTATGCAGCGTTTGATGGCATTTAATTTCAATGCGTCAGGAGCAATCGAAAGTCTTCCTGCCGATAATCTGACAATGAAAGGGAAAGAGATATGTAACATATTAAACGGACGCTTAAATAAAAATGTATGAAGAAGTGGCAGAAAATATCGGGCTTAGTAGCACTTGTTGTTTTGGCGATTGTGAATTTTGTAATTTACGGGTCGTCATTTATGCAAACTATGTATATAAAAGACCGACCTTCCATTGATCAAGTGCTATCAAATTCTCATCGAGCCTTGTCGAATGTCGGATTTCTTGTATTGGCTAATTATCTTATTATAATATTCTTGTTTACTTGCCTATGGCGGAAAGGAGACAAGCGATGAAACTGACCGATAAAAAATTTTGGATAGCGTGGACGCTTTTGCTCATACTGATTGTCGTATGGTGTATGATAGGCGGAGATAAAGAGTCGGAGTTAAATGATTGTAATTCCAAAGGATTATCTCATAAGATTAGTCAGGATTGCGTAAGAGACACGAGCTATACGACCTTTGCGGAATATGAAGAAACCGTTTTGGAACATGAGCAGAAGATTATCAATCATGTGAGGCAACTGGCGGTTATAACAGCAAAAGACAGAAATAATGTATGTAAGTCAGAACTTACTTTTATCGGCTCTGTTCTCAATTCGGAGAATGACACCATAACGTTTATTAAAAAAGAAGATATTTTTGGACCACAACAAAGCCCTCATGGAAAAGGGAACATTATCGTTTATAAAAATAGGATTAGACAAGGTTATTACTCAAACTTTGACAAAAGATTTTTTGTAGAAATCAAGAACAATATGTTATACATAAAAGATGTAAAGGACGTGGATTCGGACGGGAATCCTGTCCTTGGAGACCTCAATTCAATCAGCTTCATGAAGGAGAAGATACCCGATAGTATTTTTATTTATACAGAGAATGATTGGGGAGACGAGCATATGTTAATAAGAAAGGAAGCAAGCGATGAAGCTAACCGATAAACGATTTTGGAAATTTGAGGCATTTACCATTTTATATGCCGGAGTATTGATGCTTCTTGAACTGACAATCTTTGGTAAATCCCTAACAAGTGAAATAGTGTTATTCACTATTGGCTGGTGTTGTATAACCAGTGCTATTACTTGGCTTTTTGCAAACGGGAAGCACTGGTTTGCATTTGGGCTAATCTATGAAGCCATATTCATTATCTTGCTATTCGCCTACCTCATGATTGATGGATTAATTCGTGGACTTTTGGATTGGATAGACTACCTTGAAATGTGCGTCGCTTTTGTTTTTCCGATAGCTGTTGTATGTTTCATACCTTCAATGATATTGGCATTTGTCGGCTATCATACCTTTAACAAGAATATAACGAACAAGGAAAAACTATAATGATAAATATAACCGAGAAATATAATCAGGAGAAGGAATCTACTATACAGTATGATGTTTCTAAGCTGTTGCAAACAGATCTAAGCGACTATCTGAAAGAGAGTCTGATGAATTTAGATAATCCCGAGGTAGATAAATTCGTAGCTTTATTCCCGATACAGGGTAAAGTCAGAATCTCAGTAATAAGGGATTCGTTGAACGGCATAAAAGAGATTCTACCTGAGAATTTATTTGAAGAAACCAAAAGTGAAGTAACAGAGATTTGCGATGATTATAAATGGCGGAACAGTAAGGAAGGGAAGCTGGTTCTGCAAATTGAAGATTGGATAAAAGAGGCAAGACTTTGTGTCGCCACTGATTTCCCCTCAGAGCATATCTACATCGGCAGAAGTTTCATTGAGCCTGTTAGCCTTATAGTTGGAGGCTATGTAAAAGAATTGCGAACAAAGGCTATGATTGAATCATGTCTTAACAATATGAATCCTCCAATAGCCATAGATGATAGAATTTCATCATGTGACTGACTAATAAACGATTTCGGATATGGTAAATTTATAAAGGGATTACAGGCTTATTCCACCTTGCCTTCTCTCAATCTTCCAATCATACTTACCCTCTGCGACATCGCCAACCTCATTGAGTGTATGGCGATGTTTTATTTCGTCAAACGGCTGTCGGCTTTCCGCATAATCACAGAGCCATGCACCGACCGCTTTCTGCTGTTCGGTGGTTTCTCCGTACTCCTGCATTATACTCTTAATGTCAGCGGCTTCGGACGGGGCGAAGATTGATTTGTGCTGCTCCGTACCGAAATGGATAATCGCATCGATGGCTCGCCTGAACACCTCGCTTGCCTTGTAGAGAATGTCCGCAATGATATTCAGAATATCCCGGCTCGCTTTCAGTGCACCCTGCAACATCCGTATGGTCTTGTCTTTCTCCGATGTTGCCCGGTTCACCACCATGCTGATGCGGTGCTGCTCCCCGGTCTTCTGTTCCTGAAGCTGTCGGATAGCCTTGTCCCTCTCCATGCCAAGCGAACGGTTCTGCGCCAAAGCCCTGTCACGCTCGGCTTCCGCTTTCTGCTTCTCTTCGGTCAATGCCTTTGTCTTTTTCCCGACCTCCTTTTTGACAGCATCGGGAAAGGTCTTCCTGATACGCTCGTTCTCGGCTTTCAACTTGGCATTTTCCTTTTCGATGGCTGCGTACTTTCCTTTTCCCAAAAGATTGGCAATACCGGATTTTATGCTGTCCGTGTTCTCCCGGTCGGCTTCCCGTACCCGTTCCTCCTTATCGGCTATCTCGCTGTCAAGTTCCGCACTGCGCCGTTGCCTTTCCTCGTTCCCGGCTTGCAGTTTTTCCTGTTCCGTCTTGGCTTTGTCCGCTTCCCGGACGGCGGCATCCCTTTCGGCTTGGGCTGCTTCCTTTTCCGCTTGGACTTGCTCGGCTTCCTGCTTCTGCTTGGCGATGATGAAGTCCGTGCGCTCCAGATGCTCCTTGCCCGTCAGCTTCTTTGAGGTGCCCCTTTCCATCTCCAGACACTCAGCCAAAACAGTCTGCATCTCGCTCATATCCTTCACGTTCAGCTTGCAGGACTTGCCCGTGTCATGGTTCATCCAGTCCCACACGATATGGGCGTGAAGGTTGGGCTTCCATGTGGCGGTATCTCCGGGGATGCCGTAATGCCCCTCGTCACGGTGGATGAATATCTGCAAAGCTGTGATACCCCAACGCTGCCTGCACACCTCACAGAAATGCTGCAACTGCTTCATCGTGGTGTCTTCCTTGATGACTACCACACCCTCTTTGATTGGCGTGCTGCCCCGTACTATGGTCACCTTTCCGGTCTTCCTGTTCACCTTTTCCCGGTCTTTGGTCTGCATAGCCCGACCTGTCTTCTCCTTGACCATTGCGGCTATCTGCCTGTTGCGCTCGGCAAGCGAGGTGTCGCCCAATTCAGGTGATACCCACGCTTCGTTCTTCGCCATGAGGTCGGTGCGTATGTAAATCTTCTCCTTGCGGATATTGGCGAGGTATTCCGCTGTCCGCCTGTTGTGCGGTCCGCTGCTTCCTACGTTGCAGGGCTTTATATTGATGGATGTCTTCTGTGCCATTGATTTGCGTGTTTGGGGTTCTTAATGGGTTATTAGGGCAAAGCCTTAATCGGAGGGTGCAGGGAGAGGGTCACTTCCTGCTCGGGACTCTCAGGGGTCGAGACCTCTGAGCGGAGTTTCCAAAGAGAGGGTCACTCTTTGGTCAGGGGTGTTGGGGGCTGACAGCCCTCCGACCGGGTTCT
>OGLR01000468.1_pt1 | contig 19364 bp, 19 predicted proteins | sample 1572931 | NCBI WGS metagenome assembly OGLR01 (sample SAMEA2581997, study PRJEB24529) | metagenome | biome: Human gut stool | place: China | collected 2011 | reverse complement strand
TGCGCCCTGTAAGGGCAAAAGCATAATTGCGGAAGTTATTTTTTAAACATTACTAAAGAGTTCCATCCATTTTTCCATAACAGCCTCTTCGGAATATGTTTCAGTCACCTTGCGGGCATTTACCGACAAAATATTGCGATATTCTTCATCATCCATAAGGCGCATCATAGCAGCGGCAAGCCCATCAATATCTCCATCTTTCACTATAAGACCGTTTTCACCATGAGAGATAATATCCTTCGGGCCACATTTGAAATCGAACGACACTACAGGCAAGCCACAAGCCATGGCCTCAATCATAACCATAGGAAAGCCCTCATAATGGCTGCTCATTACGAGCATAGAGCTACGGGCATATTCATCGCCAATAGCATTCGTAGACTTGTTAATGCTCAATGTTTTCGTCAGATTTCTTTCCACAACCATCTGTTGCAGCATATCGTGCCATTCGCCCTGACCAAAGATGTCAAGATGCCAGCCAGCATATTTGTTTGTTTTCTGTACAATTTCCCAAGCCTGTATCAGTCGGTCGAAACTTTTCTGATAGTCAAGACGGCCAACGGCAATCACCCTTTTGGCTGTTACATCAGAATATTTATCAGTCATGCGCATTGCCGCATTGGGAACGACCTCAATATTTGGCAATTTACCCCAATAGCCCTTATCCTCCTGTGACAATACCACGAACTTGTCAAACTTACGGACTATCTGCTCATCCTTCTTAGTACGCCAACGGTCGATGAGTCCCAACAGCCCTTTGCGGTTATACTGAAGGCGGAAGAACTTGTTGAAATGAAGCTCCAGCACCTTCTTGCTGCCATCCTTAATATCTGGAATAAACGAAGACTCCGAGGGATAGAGCGACACCACAATATCTGGCCGCTCCTGCATCAGCAACTCCGTCAGCTTAGCCCTGTGCAACCTTTTTTTCCAAAGATACCCTCCGATTTTCTTAAAAACATTCTTCCCGTTGTCGTCAGAATAATTTATGCCAAGGTCTATCATCCTCACGCCATCGGGGAAAGGATAGAACGTTGGCTTCCCTTTCTGGTCGGTTGTCACAATCACTATCTCCCAATCAGTATGAGCCTTCAGCCACACAACCTTGTTGAGCAACACACGCTCCATGCCTCCAGGATTGTAGAGGGAGCAATGGCAGTAGAGGAGTTTCATAGAGTTCACAAGATTTTATCCTCTATGGCTATTTTTTCTATAGGAGTTTCCATAGGTTCTTTTTCAAGCAACAACAACAAAGCAAAGATTGGGAATATATCCGACGAAACCTTATACCAACCTATGAAATTCATCAAGAGAATAAGCCAGAACAATATTTTATATTGAGGCAATTTTTCAGAACAGCATTTTGCACAATTAATGAAATATAGGCAGAACATAGCTAAACCGACAAGACCAAAATAATAGACAAATCGGCAATAACCTACATCTGTTCCCATATAATATTCTGTTGATGCCTCACCTATATAATATGGATTAGACCATAATGGATTTTCGAAATATCCGTCACCAATAATCCATGTTTTAAAATTATCTGGCCACACTACCATACTTGCAAGCTGATTATTTGAGCGGACCTCCCACTTACCAGTTTCAACTAAAGAGAAAAATCCTTCAAAACCAAATCGCAGATTCTTATAAAAAGCAGCATCTGTATGGTAAAAATAAATAGCAAGAGGAACAAACAAAACCAAAGCAGCAAACAAAACCCGCCAGAAATATTTGTATTGTTTTGACGTTGATGAATTCCCCTTAAATACAAACTCTATCATCCAATAGGCCAAAACTATCATAAAACCAACAGATGTTGTTCTGGATATCATTGACCCAAAAACACTTATAATACCAAAGGCTAATATATATAGTCCAGTTTCCAAATATACGTTGATCTTACGTGAAGGGTGCAACGCAAAATATGCAAGTAAAATCAGGACCGCACAGAATTTCAGACCTGCCACATCGAGTGCACAACCTATGCCATAAAGGCGGTTATCTGGTATACCCATAAAGCCTGTTGAAACAACAAAACTTTTCACCCACGCTGCTACAGACTCGTATTTATCGGTAAGTTGTGATATTATACATTGAATCGCACAGACAGCAACAAGAAAATTGGTCACAAGCCGCAAAGAGGCTTCACCATAAACCCACCTTATAGCTTTTATTACAACATAGGCGGCCGATAGCCAAACGTAGGCCGAGACAATATAAGTAGCAAAGGTATAATCGGAGGTACCATTAAACAAAACCGAGACAACTCCTACTCCTGATACAGCTAACGCCCATAACGTGATAATAGAAAATGAACAGTCGAACTGTGCATTTCTTTTTTTAAAAGCCTCATACCCAAGCAACATCAGTCCAAAAACAGACATTGCCAACTTTGTGTTTACTTCAGGCATCAATGAACTGTTGAATGGGAAAAAAAACAAACTCGTGAGTATTGTTATAAAAATTGCACCTATTGTTTTCATTTACCGTAAACTAATCCGTAATACATTTTAATCACAAGAACATAATGGAGCCAAACAATTGGAAACAAATGTTTAGCCGCACACCATTCTATGAATTTAATTCGTGTATTGACACCTTTTGTTTGCCAAATAAGATTGTTCGACTCTGGAAACCATTCGTGCCACCTATGATACGAAGAGATTTTTCCGTCAAGCAGAAACGGCCACTTCATTAACTGGCACAATGCCGCATTCTCAGATTCCAATCCCTTATTTGGAAATTCATTTTCTATATATAGTCTGACTCTATCACAATTATAACGCAGGGATGCCAATTTTTCTTCTGTATAATTAGCCGTCATCTGCACATCGCTCTGCACGTAATTATAGAGAGGTTTATCAACATACACGCATTTTTTAGCATGAAGGGCAACCATTATCATGGTTATATCTTCTCCCATGGCATTTCCGTCAGGGAACGTGATATTGTTGTCGAGATACAACGAACGACGGCATATTTTGTTCCAGACATTATATTTCATTGTACCGCGAAGCATTCCTCGCACCGCACCCATCGGAGTGTCGAACGAAGGCTGTCTCAACAACCGCTTCTTATCTACAAATGAAATATAATAGTCACACCATGCAAAATCAGCATCATTTGCTTTTACCGCCTCATAAAGATCTTCCAACATTGTCGGCTCTGCAAAATCGTCACCGTCAATATGAATTATGTATTCCCCCCGAGCAGCTTCCAAACCTGTATTTCGAGCCGCAGGAAGACCTTTGTTTTCATTATGGCTAATTATCCTTATCTGGGATTCAAGTCTAGGAAATCTTGAGATAACATTCAGAAGAATTTCGATACTGTTATCTTTAGTCGTATCATTAACAAATATAAACTCCACATTGTCAGTCATCGTCTGTTTAAAAAGACTTAGAGCGCAATTTTCAATATATTTCTCAACACCATAGATTGGAACAATAACCGAAACGAACGGAATCGTCATAACACAAAAATGTATAAAAAAAACCTATATTTATCTTTCAAGTTCATTTTTTAACTCCCCAAAAGGCTCTTTTTTAAGCGATTCGAACAAGTCCTTCTTATTGGCCCCGTAAATGAACCCGAACAAAATCCGATAGAAAGGAAAGAATATTGTTTTAGGTGAATGCTTCAAAATCTCACTATAACTAAGTTTTTGAAAACTTTCAATACCCAAAAACGCTTCCTTGTCAACGGAGTATACCTTTAATGCAACATCCTTAACACCAGGCCGCATTGTACGCATATGCTTCCAAAAATAACCCACATATGTCATTTTGCGATAAGGGTGAACAAACTCCTCTGCTACAACAAAACCATCTGTTTTACCCGTATTATATTCATCCATGATTACTTTCTGGAAACGCACCTTATCACTCATCTTGAACATAACTGTATCCCCCACTCCATTAAAAGGAGGAAGCATAAGAAGTATATCAGAAAGATGTCCCATAGAGACAAGTGTCTTATCGGTTTCCAATACGTTTACACCCGAGAGAGCCATACATGCCTCATCGTGTGAAAAAGCATATTTTGCATAACTGATATATGCAGGATAAAACACTTTTAAAAACCACGATGGCATCACAGGAATTACGAATCCCAGTTTTAATGAAAAATAACGATAAGCAGAAAGATAGTATTGAAAAGCCTTACCAAATACCACCTTATGGGTTATTTTCATCGGCTCACACATTCTCATAAAATCGCACCACTCTTTCAATTTCTCTGTAAAGTAGACCTGATCTGCATCTATTTTCAAAGCGTATTCTGCAGTTACTTTAGACAATGCAAAATTACTATAACTACTGAATAAATGAGGATTATTTTCTGGCCATTTCTTAATCTCATCAAATTCTTCTTGGGTCAAATTAAAAGCTTTAACCTGATACGGATATTCATAACTACGAATTTTATCCGGATATTTTTTCACCATCTTCTCTATTTCCTCGACACTATTGTCTGTACAATCATTATACACAACAATCAACTCATCGAGGGCATCGATACACGATTCTATACAATCATGAATAAATACGCCTTCGTTTTTGACCCGCATTATACCTGCCACTCTGTTTTTCATCGCTTCAATTCTGGATTATAAGTTTTGAGAAAATAATAGTGGATTGTACCAAGTACGTCATAAACAAATTCTTTACAACGGACAGAAACTGGAATGAACTCATGTCTGCCAGTCCGCCACTCTTCCACGAACTTATATGGAATTTTATTACGATATTCTGCAGAACCACAAATTGTATAAACTTTAGGATTTTTTTCTTCCAGTGCAGCATCAAAGTCCGATAAAAGATGTCGAGAAACCTCTGGATGCTCAATGAGATGATAGCGATATATAGCACAAGCATGTTTCGCAAGTTGCTCATCTGCAAAACGTTTTGCCCAAGGTGCGAGTTTTTGATAATCAACACTATCCATCAGCGAATGTAAGCACTGAAAAAGATGTGGAAGCCGTTTGCGATACACTTCAGGATTCATAGTCTGACCTTCACGACCCATAATGTACTTGTAGACATAATGGTTGAAATAGAACAATGTGCTCATCTGTGTCATTGGTGAGTAACACCATTCCATGTCTGTATATGAAATTCCTTCGGTTTGACTATAACCCATATCCCGAAGTATGGATGTTCGGTAAGTAAGAGCTGGCAGCAACAGGGTACTAAACGAATCTTCGTCGTAAATATCGGCAATTTTCAATGTCTGCATAGCAGGAAATGAATATTCGAAGTTTTCGCTTTTACCACCTGTATAAAGTTTTTGATAGTCGTTGACAACAACATCTGCATCGATATTCTCCAGACAATCAACAAGCGCCTCGAAATTATCTGTATCTACATAGTCGTCAGCATCAAGTATTTTTATATATTTTCCTTTAGCAATCTTAACTCCCGCATTGATACATGAACCATAGTTGCCATTTTCTTTGTCTATCAAAGTAAATGTATCTGGATAACAATTTTGAAAATCCTTTGCTATCTCCAAAGTTCTGTCTTTGCTGCCGTCGTTGACCACAATCACTTCAATTCGTTGACGCTTCTTACTAATCTGAAGCGACTGCAAATCTTTTTCAAGCAGCGCCTCCATATTATATGACGGAACGATAACCGTAAGTATTTTTGAGTTCATAATGTCATGCGTTTGTCTTCACTGAAAATTTAGATACAAATGGTTTTTGGCAGGCAATTATAAGCTTATGGAACAGAACGGCAACCAACAATGATGTCACAATTGTAGCCACTATAAGTACAGGACCAGACAATTCAACATGTTTGCTCAGAAAATCAATAATTATGCCATGAACAAGATAAATCTCGAATGAAATTCCGCTTAAAAAAAGTATGTTACGATTTTTGGCCAAAGAAGAGACATCAAGTCTAATCATACAGTTTACAAGCAGCAGAGGAAGCAACGAATATGCAAGCACAGTCGTCACATTATAGTTGAATAAAGCAGAGCCAGCCATTAGACTGCCAAGAACAGATAAATATAACAATGTCGAAATCAACAATCCTGTTTTTCCGTTCACAAGTTTTCTAATACGTAGCTCATTCTGATAATAGAACGCCCCAACTGGGAAAGCTAAAGGAGTAGCCCACCAATTGCGTGCAAAATCATTTAGAGCTGTTACTAATACGAAAATCAAAGAACCACATATTTGTATATATAGCTGAACATTTCTGTTTTTTGCCTTAGCTGCAACCATAAAAATCAGGTAACAATATACTAAAGCATACATAAACCAATCGTTTGAGAAGAAAAATGGTCCTCCTGGAGTGTTCAGATGCTTCATAAACGAATAATCGACAACATGCTCGTTGAGCAAAAAATTCAGGAGAAAAGCTAAAAATGTAGGAAGTACGAATTTTAGCATTATCTTCTTCGACAGAAAATTCTTCATATATCCAGGACGGTTATCGAGAGAATATGACAAACCATAGGCTGAGATAAAGAAAAATATTCCAACTATTAATGGTCCCCAGCGCTCAAATTCATGCAAATATACACTTTGTGCATGTAGATGGTGCAATACAATTCCCATAGCTAAAAAAGGCTTGAGAACAGTAACAACATCCTTGTTAAATTGTTTGGCCTCTGGCTGGCGCATCCCCAAAAATACAAACACCAATATTATCAGTCCGAATAATATCATACTTATATACCATTAGCAAGGGCACGCGCCTCTTTTATATTATCTTCTATTGAACAATATGTCCAGCTGCCATAGCGGCCTATCGAATATATGTCCATATCCGAAAGCAATTTCTTTTTTTCACAAACATCACGGCGCGAAGCACTTGATATATGTACATAGGCTGGGTCCATTACAATGCTGTCGTGATCAACCAACGATTGATTATCATCCAATATCCCAGCAAGCTTCAAATCGTTCAAAACTCTTGGCAGCCACTCGTAAGGATTAATTTCGGCATCTTTTCCAAACCCCAACTCTACATAAAGAGACATACGGTCTGAGCTAAGGATATTGTCGTAAAAACCAACACGATAGAAACAATATTCCGTACCTGGGAAATATAGCCAATGGTCGGAAGTGTTGATTCCTTTTTTATCGAAACCGAGATTAAAGACAAGAACTTTGTTCCAACTGTATATGGCAGGATTATAGTCAAGTCCCACAAGCTCCAACAACCTCACAAAAGGCATTGTCGAAATCAAACGGTCATAACAGAACTGACGACCATCGGAAAGTGTTACAGTTTTTGCACAAGCATCTATATTGGTTACTTGACTTGAGGTCAATATTTTTTTAGAGTCTATATAGTTTAATATCTGTTTGATATAAACTATGGCACCTTCACGTGGATAAACAAATGTTCCGTTATAGGAAGAATTGGCTGCTTTACGAAAATTGCGCACTATATCCTCTTTCGCAGCATATGGGAAGAAGCGTCCCATGGCATCACTATCGAGATTATTAAGGTCGGTGGCATAAAGCTTAGTATTATATGGAATAAGAAATTTCTCGGCTATAGAACGTCCAAACTTGGCATACAACATTTCTTTGAATGTATTGTAGTCAGCATGTCCCGAATCAAACAAATCAACAAGACAGTCAATAAATTCCTGTTTTGGCAACTGGTGGATATTCTTCTGAAATGGAAAGTCTATCAGTCGGTCACCATATTTAATATGAGTACACTTATCGACATTAACAAAATCGTGCGGTCCGAGTCCTTTCATCAGCATTTCCTTGATAGCAACATCTTGAAAATGAAAGAAATGCCCAGAGTAATCCCACACATAACCGTTGCGGCATGTCGTTCGGCAATATCCTCCAATAGTATTATCTTTTTCAAGTATCAGATAATCTCCACCTTGAAACATTGCATAACTCAATCCGCTTATACCTGCGCCTAATATAATGTCCATAATTATTATTTTCGTAAAAATAAATACATCCGAATAGCAACTTCTGATAGAAATCCAGAGAAATCATATCTCATAATGAATTTTAATGCGGGATTAATAAAGAGATTATCATATTCCTCTTTTGTCAACTGTGATAAATCAATTATGTATTGTTTCGTGTTACTTTTCTTCTTGCTAAAATATTTTAATAATACAGTTTTATACTCATTGGCAAAATAATTCCTAAAAACACACCCTTTTTCAAATTCTAAACGTTTTACATTATTATATATACATCTTGCAAATTCTGGTGTACAATCCCAGTCTGCATATTTGGCAGTATCAGGCACAAAATAATTGTATCCTATAACATCATAAGAAATAATCTTATCAGCAGGATTTAAGTATTCAAGTATAAATTTCTCATCTTCTCGATATCTCTGAGATATATCAAACTTAACACTCCTTTTCTTTATCAAATCACGTCGGAATGCTTTAACAAAAATCCAGCCGAGCATGCTACGTAAAAAAATTGCAGTCAAAACACAACTTACTCCTCCAATACAATTACAACGATATGTCTCTGTTACACTGGTGTCGTTAATATCATCTCCATTCTGTATGAATTTAACAAGCCCTTGACAAATCATTGCTGTATCTGTATTATCTTTGAACTTAAAATAATATAACCATTCTTTCGAAACATAATCATCAGCATCAACAAATGTTATCCATTCTCCTTTTGCATTGTCAAGCCCCACATTTCTTGCCGACGAGACACCGCCATTCTCTTTATGAAACACAAGGATACGATTATCCTTCTCAGCATATTCATCACAAATAGCACCAGAACTGTCCTTGCTGCCATCGTCAATGAGCAACAACTCAAAGTCGGCGAATGTCTGGGCGAGAATTGAATCTATGCAACGACGGAGATATTTCTCTACGTTGTAGACAGGGACTATTACAGATATTTTAGGTGTATAATCTGTTTGCATAATTATTTTGTTTTACGCTTCTGCCGGCTCCACTGGAAAAAATCAGTTTTACCTCATTGAAAACCATAAAAAATGTCGAATGGTACATTGGTCATCGCAGCCGCTTGCGATGGCAAACGCAAGCGGTTGCATAAGCCATCGCAAGCGGTTGCATTTTTTACGGTGTATGATTTTTAGATATGCCACGTACTAAATTTTTCTTTCATGGTCATATCTTTTATACAAAAAATGTATTAAGAGTTGGATTTTTACAATTCTACCGACTTCACGAAGCGCAATAACGCTATAGCTTGCGGATTATGGAAAGAAAGTTGGTCGAAAAGGGTATGAGTTTTCAGCATCTCTATAGCGGCTGTTGCAGTCACTACACCTTGTTCGTAAAGGCGGATTGTTGCAAACAACTGGTCGTTGGCAACAGGTCCCATTATCAAGTCGTAGGTTTCCGTTGGCTTCTCTTGCCGGTTGCACACCACAAAGTCAAGCCATTCTTTTGTCGCACCAGCAAAGCGGAGAACAGAAAATTCTCTATTTAATATATCATCCGGTACCTCATAGACAGAGACTACAGCTCTTTCCGCATGAACTCTATTTCTTTTAAGTACTGCCCATTTTTGAGCTTGCTCAAATTTTGTTGTAGTATAGAATCCCTTGCCAAAATCTGTAGCCTTACGTCCAGGTCTTAAACTGGGACGTTTGACAATGACGGTAGAACCATGATATAACCTCATTTTTTTGTCTTGATGTAAGCAACAATAGAATCTAAAATGTATTTAAGGTCTTGTGTGTGGAGCATTTCGAAGTTCTCATTTAAAAATTCAAAGACCGAATTGTTGGAAAATAGGGTCAACGTTTCCATAGCACTCAGGTGTCGCTCGCTTTGATAGTTTTCCACACAATACATCTGAAACAACAGCACGTTATTGTCTGCTTTTTGACTTTTTCTGCTTGCAGACTTTTCTTTTTCCAAATCTTCATACAGCGACAGAGTGCTTGAATACCAAAGTTTCGTGCTCTCATCCTGTAGTGCCATGTACATACGGGACGTATATATATAATGCAAAGCATCTTCCAAGGTCAATGCTTTCTTACTCATGACCATACCAACCAAATCTCTCATCACAAACGAGATCATTGATTTTCCTAACCCCTCTGTCTGTTCATTTAAAGGCATCAAAACTATATTTTCAGTGTCACGTACAGGAACGAATACAAGCTTTTTGCAAATTTACCGTAATTCAAGCACAAAACATAAAACAAGAAGATCTTTTAATGTTTTTTATACCATGACATAGAAAAATGCAACTATGCAGCGGATATTATTTTGTCCCACAATAACACAGAAAGCACAGAGCTTATGTTTGTGCATGCACAAAATCACACACCTAACAATTTTTTATATATCCACAATCGGTGCTCTATGATATTCAGCAGACGAGTGTAGGGAAGTTGAAGGGTGAGCAGAACAAAAGAACGGTTACGTGATACTTTTTTCTGGAGTTTACGAAACAAAACACGAATGCGTTTCTTCATCTTTGGTTTAAACATAGTGAAATAGCGTTCATAGAGAATTCCCATAATGAACTGATATTGCTCCTCGTAGCAGAAATCATCCATATTATCAATGCAGATTTCGGCTATTTTCAGCATGTTAGTATCTGATATTTCCTCTTTGGCACTTTGCATTATCCCATTAGGACGTAAAACCCTATAGCGATACGTATTCTTTTTCAAGAAAGCTATGGAACGTACATGTTTCGCCAAAAAGAAATTGAACAATTCATCCTCATGTATCAAGTTTTCACGAAAAGACAATCTGTAAATATCAATGAAACTTTTGCTTATCAGCTTATTCCATGATGTAAGAGGTATTACAAATCGCTGTAAAATCGTTGTCTTTATCCACGCTCTGTCATCCGAATACTCAGGTAAGTCTTTTTTTTCTATATCGAGAAAATCGTATTCACTCAAAGCTCCTGCCTGCACAATATCCGCTTGAGGATATTTTTTAAGCATATCAGCCATCAACTCCAGGCATTCTGGAATTATGGAGTCATCGCTATCCATGAAATAGAGATAGTCGCCTGTTGCCTCATGGATTCCTGTATTCCTCGCTGCTGACAATCCGCAATTTTGTGAATGATGCAATATACGAAACTGTATCGGCCCCTGATAATCACGTATAACCCGCTCCGCAATATCAATGCTATCGTCTGTTCCACAATCATCTACTATAAGACATTCCATATCGCCCTTGTATGTCTGAGACATTACAGAGCGCAGGCACTCCTCAACGTATTGTGCAACATTGTAAACAGGAATTATGATTGAGATTTTCATTTTCTGTTATTTCTTATAGACCTTCAACCCGTCGACATCAGCAAGCCATGTGTCGACAAACGAAGACAATTTACCATAGCTGTTATCAAAAAGAGTGATGTCTTTTTTTCCTAATATCACAGACAAGATGGCTGCATGCATGCGGGTGGTATAAATATGTTCGTATGGTGCCAAGAAGTCGACGGCATACTGCACTTGTGACTTTCTAAGGAACCGTTGCCAGAACACGTCTGTCACTTTATATCGTATTGAGGTATTAAAGACATTGTCTACTTTTTGCGAATATCGCTCAAAACGGTCTTTCCATTTTTCCAAGACCGGACTTCCAATGCTGAGCCAGTCGCTTACAAGGGCATTTTTCGGAACAACCGAAAAACTATCTTCACATGCCAATTCTTTATCTTCTCGTTTTACGAACAATGACGTACCGGCTATCTCTTCTTTTTTATTATAAGCACTGATATCCATACAAAATGCCATATCGGGCAACAACAGATGCCTGTTGCATGGATAATATTTTTTCAATATATCTAACGATTTTGTGTCGCGAACACATATCGTCACATTGGGATAATTAGAAAAGAATGCAGCGTCTTTTTCCTGATTCTCGTTGTTTTCCCAACAGATAGACTGAGGCAGTATAACTATCGGATTATTTGGATATTTCTCTATTATCTGTTTGCGGAAGTTCTGATGCAGTACCCATAAATCTCCAAAATTTCCTCCTCCCTGCAACAAGATAACTGTCTTTTCTGAAATCCTAAAATCTATCTTACCTGTTGCATTTGTCGTTCCTAAACATCTGTAGGGCAATTGACGCAAGAAGTCCAAAGTTCCCTGCCATATAAGTGTATCGCCGACATTGGTATAATACGGGACATCGAGCAACAGATAATCATTGTCTATAACAGTCGTTAAATTCTCACTGATTACCGATGCCAACTGCTTAACCTTGTTTTCTGTATCCATTGTCCACAGTACATTTAGAGCCTTAAAAGTCTTTTAATCACATTTTTCAATCTGCCCTTCAGTCTGATAAAACCGATTTGCGTATCTGTTCTAAATTTCTTCCAAGAGCTATATTCTATATTCGATTCATAGAGCTTGCTGCTCATAAAAGCTTTCATTTCTGGTTTCAGCCATTCTGTGCCATCTGCACAAACCCGATTGCGAAGAGCCGCGTATGTAGGAGCCTTTAACTGAGGTATGTCGCCCAACACTATAAAAGAATGACCATTATAGCAATGATGTTCTTTGCAATTACAACCAATAGCTTGAAATTTTATTGGTTTTGTAATATCTTGAAATATATTCTGATGCGTATAAGTTTGGTAACACTGTGTCATATCTCCAGTAAGCATATTCAAATAGAAAGACCAATCACCCGCATAGCAGAATTCTTTACGTTTCTTTTCAAATATTGTAAGTTTGTAATTAAATAATTCAGATTTAAAAGTTCCCCAAACATAAGTATATTTCTCTTTCGAGAGATTTGTTAGCATAGGAAGCTCTTTGGCATCTTTTTCGTCACGCGCTATCGTAACATGATTTATTGCGCCAAGCTCACGTCTCGCAATTTCCTTAATATCCTCAATATAAGGAATTGCATCATCTGAAGGAGTTAATTCCAAAGTAAAAGAACAGCCAGCATCCCTTACTTTACGAATATTCTCAAAAAAGCGGTCGAATAGATTTCTTTTTTTTAATTCTAAATAATGATATGAGAATTTAAAGAAAAGATGTTTTGTCAATTCTTGTGGAAATTTTGCAAACTCATCAAAAGGCTGATTTATTGTCGCATTTGTGACTATCATTACATAATGCCCCTCTTCCAACAAGGCCTTTGCATAATCAACAACTTTTGGCGCAAGCAATGTTTCTCCACCTGCACACATGTTTATCAAACAGGTTCCGCCTAAACGCTCTTTGGACAATGCTTTTCGAACATGTTCTGCCGAATAAATAAATTTCGGTAGTGGACCTTCAAATAAACGGTGTTTAGTAATATAACAATATGGACACCGAAGCGTGCATGTTGTTACAGGAATATAACAATCTATATATCTTTTGATCTTATCCATAAAATCGGTTTATCTATGAAATTCTCATATATGCAATTTTGTACGGGCTACGGCAAACAAATGCTGTCGTTCCGTTCTATTCATTATAATATAACAATTGGCAAACAAAGCAAATACACAAGTAATAATACCTACGCCAAAGAATGCCATCCATGAATCAACAACAAAAACACTCCTTAAACAAGCTCCTATGACAACAACAACCAGCATGCCCAGAATTCCACGTAACATTGTCGGATAAAAAGTTGTCCATTTACGTTTCAAGCATAAAGCGCCATATACAGGGCTAAACAACGCATTACGCAGACCTCCCTGAATGGCACTGACTATGATTATCGCCCAAATGCCAAGTGATGTGGTTTTTAAAAGTATGTATATAATAGCAACATTCAAAAGACCGGCTCCGAGGAGAACTAATGATGGGATTCTGAGACGATTTGTTACTGAGTATATTCCAAAAACAGGATTTATACTGCCGCCAAAAATCATTGGAAGCAAAGTTATGAATGTCATCCAATAAAGCATGTTTGAATCTTGTCCTGGTACCCACAAATTATAGAAGCAATCACTATATACGACCAAAAAACCTATAGGAAGTCCGATAAAAAGACTTACAATTATCATTGATTTACGTACATCTTTAACAAGTTCATCAACCTTGTCTTGGGCATAAAGGATATTGAAATGTGGCACAAATGTACCTGCAAACATCGCAAGAAAATTCAGAATCAACGTCGGAGCTGTTTTTGCAATAGCATAATCACCTGTTGCAGCCGCGCCTATGAAAATATTCGTAATCAATAAATCCAATTGGTATAACAAGACATTGCTTAGTTGGTTTACCGAATTCCATACTCCAGAAGATATAAGTTCTTTTACCAGTCGGAAAGAAAAATACCGGCGTGGAGCTATCGTCAGTTCCGGCAACAGCCTCTGTTTGAAATTATAACTGATACACAACCCTACCAAGCCTGCAACCACCGCCGATAAGCTCATGTAGACTATCGAGGGATTGAAAAATGCAAATAACGCTATTACGCAAAGTATACGTACAAGATTACATGCCACACCTTGCAGTGAACTTAAATCTACACGATTTTTCACATAAGTTGCTAATGACAAATAACCCGTCAACAAACCCAATACCAAACTGAAAGCACCACATCCAAAGAGCCATCTTACATCTGCGAGCAGATATTCTGGTACAGCCAACAGTTTGTCTATATATACTATACAAAAAACGCTTATTACCGTGAACAATGCCGATAGGAAAAAATTAGATACCCACATGGAATTTAGGTACCTGTTAGCACCTTCTACGTCGTTTTTATATATGCGCATCGTTATGAAACGTCCCGCCATCGACCCTACAGCTGTGGTTATTATTGACGAGTAACCAATCATGTTATTAACTAATGGAAAAAAGCTGTATGCCTCTTTTCCTACCGTCCTAATCAAATATGGAGTGAAAAAGAACGATATAATAAAATTAATAACAAACGAAGCTGTATTGAAAGAAAGGTTTTTTGCTATTTGCTTGTTATTGGACATTTTATAAAAGTGCCGTGTATAATTTTCCTACCCTATAACCCACTTCTCTATATTCCTCGTCTCAGAAGAGAGGTTAAGGCCTATGCAGAATAGTTTTGTGCCGTCAGTGATGAATAAACATCAATTAACGTTCAGGTTTCAACATAAACATGTTTACAATCTGATTGAACTAAAAAACATAATCAACAAAGTGAGGGTTGTCTTTTCTAAGGATCATCGCCGCATAATTATCCACATCTTCCAAATCGTGGGCTTTTGCCACCATTATCGTGTAGGAATTATTCTTATTTTCAAAATAAGCTCAAATCTGATGATATTCACAGTCTCATTTGTGATATCTCGTCCACAGACAATCCAGTCAATTCGGATATAGTATTTATATCTATTCCCTTGGCAAGCATGGTTTGAGCTATTTTCGCACGTCCCTGCTCAATTCCCTGCTCTATTCCCTGTTTGATTCCTTTCTCTATTCCCTGTTTGATTCCTTTCTCTATTCCTTTCTCCAACCCACGTATCTCTGCTGTCTGCATTACACTATACCAATCACGATAGTTTTTCAGACTCTCCTCGTATTCGTATCTTTCTTTGCAATCGTATTTGGCTATCTCTGCCGCTTCAAACAGGTGCTCGAACACTTTGTCTTGCAATGTTTGAGGACGTTCCATCAGCGAAGCCAAGTTACGGATGGCATAAAGCCACTTGTCAAACAGGGTCTCAAGTTCAGACTCCGTCTTGGTGAATTTAGGCATTTCCAGATATATGAAAGTGAGTTTGTCATAAAACACGGATTTCGTATCAATGTCCATCAACTTTATCTCATGGTAAAAATCCTTGCTCTGTTCCATGTCAGAAAGGCAGAAATTCAGAATGCCAATGGTATAGACTCCTTTCAACTCATAGTTCCATACGCCACGGGGGGCTTGTTCGCGTATGGCGAATGTAGAGTAATAGATGCTGCGGTCCTTGAAGAACTGCTGCTCTCCCTTCTGCATTTCCACAACAAACATCTCTCCACGGTTGTTCTTGCAATAGACATCGAACACGGCGCGGCGGTCATACTCCTGCGTACCCAGATGCTCCGCATTCAAGTAGGTGATGTCCGTTATCTCCTCTCTGCCATGCAGGAGGGCATTCAGGAAACTGATGAGCAAATCTTTGTTCACTTCTGTCCCGAACAACTTCTTGAATGCAAAATCGGTATAAAAATTTATATATCTGTCTATTATTCCTTCCGAGCACATATTTTTTATCACCTAATTATTTTAACAAATATCACTCCATATTTAGCTTTCGCACTACAAAGATAATGCAAACGAGAGTATATGATTATTTTGTTTTTACCCTATCACCCACTTCTCTATATTCCTCGTCTCTGACGAGAAGTTCAGACCGATGCGGAACACTTTTGTCCCCTCACTGCTGAATGGAAGAGCATACTGCCTGTCGCTGATTTGGCGTAGCGCGTCCTCGGCCGTGCCGTCAAGCTTGAACTCCATGACGTAGGTGTAGCCACGGCTCTGCAGAACCATGTCGATGCGCCCCTGGCTTGTGTGATATTCGGCACGCACGTATACGCCGAGCAGCTTGAAGAGGATGAAAAGGACGTTCTGGTAGTGGTTCTCACAGTTCTTTATCAGCTCGTATGGCGTGTCGGCGAAGAAACTCCTCAGACGGGTAAGGAATGCATCCGGCTGTCCGGCGCGTATTTCCTGAACGAACTTCTGGATGTGGAACGGAGCCTCAACCGGGGTCAGCGAGGTGTAATAAGGAAGCAGGAAACGGAAGAAGCCGTCCTCAACCTCGGCGTTGGGAAAACCGAGGCGGTAGGTGCGGAATTCCGGGTCATAATCCTTGAGGGTAAGATAACCGCTCTGGTATATCACAGGTATGGGGTTTGTGGAAGCAACGTCAACGCTGTTCAGTATGTCCTCGGTGGCATACTCGTCGGCCATGCGCTGAAGGCTGTAGTCCTGCATGCGGAGCAGGTGGACAAGGTATGTGGGGGTGCCGGTCTCGAACCAGTAGCTGCCGAAGGCATTGGCGTCGAACGCGTTCAGCACGCTGAACGGGTTGTATATGCCCGGCTGACCGGCCGTGAAATGGTAGCCGTCGTAAAGCCGGGTCATCTCGGCCGTCACCTCCTGAACTGATGTCTCCAACTCGTCCGCCATGCGCTCCACGTAACCGCCGAAGTCACGCCGGAGCTCAGCTGCGGTTATGCCGCATATCTCATGGTAGTCCTTGCGCATGGAGATATCCTTCAGGTTGTTAAGGTCGCTGAAAACGCTGACCTTGCCAAACTTCGTGACACCCGTCAGCATGGCGAACCTGATATACTGGTCGCCGGATTTCAATGCGCCGTAGAACGCCTTAAGAGTGTTGCGGTAGGCCTCCTGCAGTTCGGGGTCGCCGATGGCCTGAAGCATCGGCTTGTCGTATTCGTCGACTAAGATTACAACGCGCTTGCCTGTCTTTTCGTATGCACGCTGCAGAATACCGAGAAAGCGAAGCGACAGGGAACGCTCCGTCTCCCTTGTGCCATATAACGTTTCCCATTGGGAAAGTGCGTTGTCAAGAATATCCTCAAGTGCCTCGGGCGACTCATATTTTTGGGTATTCAAATCCAGATGCAGCACGGGGTATCTCTCCCACTCCTGCTCCAAATCTGCTATGGCAAGACCGTCGAACAAGTCCTTCCTGCCGTCGAAGTATGAATGCAGAGTAGAGAGAAGAAGGCTCTTACCAAAACGGCGGGGACGGGACAGGAAATAATAGCTGCCTGTCGACACGAGTTTATACACCAGGGCGGTCTTATCTACATAAAGATAATTCGCCTCGCGTATCTTCTCAAAATTCTGTATGCCTATCGGAAGGTTCTGTAATGCCATAATCAGTATGCTATATTTTCACGTAGCAAAGTTAATTATTATTCTTCACTTACCCAAATATCCGCCTGAAAAAAGAAACTTTTTTGGGCTTTTCCCTGTGAATTTCCAGCAAATAGCGCTCATAGCTCCAACGGTTGTGTACCATCTCGTAGACTGCCCCCCAGTCGGGCAATCTGCCGACATTCAAGTCATCGATATACAGATCGGCCTTAACTTTGCGGCAAGGGCAAGCCATATCACCTCTCACCTCTTCGTCTGGATGGTTGGCATTTACGGCATAGAATTCCAATCCGCGCTTGCGGCAAAACTCCACAGCCTCATCCAAAAGCTCACCTTCACGCACGCTCCACAAAATGAGCAGATGGCGTTCTTTCTGCAGCTTCTTGAGTGTAGCGATAGCGAAAGGTACTTCTTTTCCTATTTGTGGAAATTTATGCTCTACTATCGTTCCGTCAAAATCTACGGCAATTGTCATATAATATTAAATATAAAAAACTGGCTACTTCGCATGTGCCAGACTATAAGCTGTAAAAAAGTTAAAAAGTGACAGAACCGTCATACATAGTGACCGCAAATTGTAGACAACAAATAGCACTTATCAATTGAGCCTTTATAAAAATACTGGCAAATTTATTACCCCGCTGATTTTCTACAGAACCCTCACACAAATACTTTATTTTAAACAAGGGATAAATCTTCTAATCCTGCCCATAATCATAAAATACGATATATCAAGCAGTTACAAACAAACACCACAAAAGTTCAACCATATCCCGCATCCACCTTTTTTATCAAAAATCTGCTCTAACTAACATTATATTGCAATGTACTTTAATTTACAAAATCTTGAAGAAAGAACGTGATTTTTTTCTACTTCTCTCCGTAAGAGAAAGATTATAAGCGAAAATACTCAATTGTCGCTTATTCATTCATACAGAAAGAATTGATGTGTTTTGTAATTTATTTGTTCCATTTTTAGCACTTCAATTAATTATAAATCCGTTATAGACAGTTTTTGTTTAAAATTATTTTAACTTGACACTCACATCTCTTTTAGAGAATGGTTTATCGAATGCAAATTTAAGAAACAAATATTAAACAACCAAAATTTGACAAGAAAAAATAATATGCCGTGTTTAACTTTTAACATTTGTGTTGATATATATCAAGACGTTAACATTGATGAGGATTTTTTCAGAAACAGTTTTTTGCTAAAATTCACCCATAAAAGAATGGGAGAATCCGTCTGTGAGCTGACATATTCCGTTTATGTAATACCTGTTGGCGGAATTAGATCTGCTAACAAGTACATTCTATTTCCATAAAAAAAACGCAAGCGGCTTCATTGGCCATCGAAGCCGCTTGCGATGGCCATTGAAACCGCTTGCGATGGCTGATGAGGTTGCTTACAGGTTAACAGATTCAAAATCCGGCACACTTACGTTAACATTGCCCTATTATGGGGGGAAATTGACTACTCATTACTATAAATCTTTCTCTTACGGAGAGAAGTTGCAAACTTAAGTGTAAAACTGATTAATAAAAACATAGGAACCTTAATTCCGCAACACTATTATAAATATAACTTTTTAAGTACCTGAGCAACA
>OGLR01000460.1_pt1 | contig 19567 bp, 17 predicted proteins | sample 1572931 | NCBI WGS metagenome assembly OGLR01 (sample SAMEA2581997, study PRJEB24529) | metagenome | biome: Human gut stool | place: China | collected 2011 | reverse complement strand
TGATAGTGCTTTTAGCCTACGAATTTAATTTGTTTTCAGCGACTTATAAAAAAATTGCTTTTAAAATCATTCAAAAGTTGGAACATAGAACTGGACACCCTAATTATTTTAATACAATTTGCTGTGTTATTTTAATACAATCGCACTTTTGTGGCATAAAAGTCTTTGACGTATAAGAACGAAGCGTTAACTTTGTAGAGCTTGGCATTGCTCTCGCTGGCATAAAATATAAAAACAAAACGAGATGAGAAGATTGGCATCTGTATTTTTTTGCCCGTACTCAGCACCGTTGCAGATGCACAATAGCCAGCCGTCATGTAATAATTAGAAATTAAAAATTAATAAATAAAGCAATGATTAAGATAGAAAAACTTACAAAAATATTCCGCACAGAGAATGTGGAGACAACAGCATTGAACGGTATCAGCCTTGAAGTCGCCGACGGCGAGTTTGTTGCCGTTATGGGACCTTCAGGTTGTGGTAAGTCAACACTTCTGAACATCCTCGGACTGCTCGACAATCCGGATGGAGGAGAATACTATTTAGACGGTGAGGAAGTGGGGCGTCTGAAAGAAAAATACCGCACAAGATACCGCAAAGGACGCATAGGCTTCGTTTTCCAGAGTTTCAATCTGATAGATGAGCTTACGGTTGAGGAAAACGTCGACCTTCAGCTGAAATATCTTAAAGTTCCGAAGGCAGAGCGCAAGGAGCGTGTTTTGGAAATATTGCGGAAGGTAAACTTGTCGCATCGCGCCGCGCACTATCCGCAGCAGCTTTCGGGAGGTCAGCAGCAGCGTGTGGCAATAGCCCGTGCTATTGTCGCAAAACCGAAACTTATTCTCGCCGATGAGCCTACGGGAAATCTCGACTCAAAAAACGGCACAGAGGTTATGGAGCTTCTGTCGCAGCTGAACGCTGAGGGCACCACCATCGTCATGGTTACCCACAGCCGCCACGATGCCGAATATGCTACCCGTACCATAAATCTCTATGACGGTGAGGTGGTAGAGAAAACAATATTGTAACAGAACATATTTATGAAAAGCTTATTATATATTTTCCGGCGCTACAAATTAGCGTCTGTGCTCAATGTTCTCGGGCTGGGCATAGCCTTGGCTGCCTTCTACCTGCTCATGACTCAGGTGGTGTACAACAACAGCTACAACAGCAGCATAAAAGACAACGAGCGGATTTTCCGCTTTGAATTTAAACAGGAAGACTGGCGGCTGATATTTTGCAGGCCGTTCTGCAATGCCCTTCGTGACTTGCCCCATGTGGAGTCTGTTATTGAGATAATGGGGTTTGGAGAGGAACTTAATGTTGTCTGTGGAGACAGGGAATTTCGGGTTTACGGCACAGATGCGAGTGCCCCTGGGGTGGAGTTTTTTGGCAACCGCCTGATAGAGGGGAATATGGACGACTGGCAGAATTGGGAGACGGTTCTCATCAACGAGAGTCTGGCAAAGAAGCTTTTCGGGAAAGAGAGCGCCATAGGGAAAAACATGAAGAATTTGAGGACCGAGGGTGTTTATACCGTTGTTGGCGTATACGAGGATTTTCCAGACAACTGCACTCTGAAGAACGGCATTTACAGGTGCTATGGCAACAAGGTGGCAAATAGTAACGAGGAGTGGAGCACAAAGTGCTATGTACGTCTGGACAATGCCGAAAACAAGGCTGAGGTGGAGAGAGGCATGCTGTTGGAGTACATGAAGATGTTCTCTTCTTACACCGATTTGGAGAAATTTAAGGAAGGAATGTATTATTAGTTGATTATCAGTATTATACGCTCTAAATGGTAGAAAAGTGACCGTATGGATTCTGATTGGATACGAAAAGATGAATATTTAACGTGTTTAACATTCGATCACATCAGGAATCACGAAATAAGGGTTGAGAGGGGCACTTTTAACTGCCCTCATAATGTGGTGAATGGAAGTTTTAGGACGAAATTCATAAGGGGGTACGTTTGAAACGACTCCCTTTTAGGGTGTTGTAATTACATGTCAAACTCTTTTGTTCTAAAAAGCATTTTTGTGTAGTTTACAATGCTACGTTTTACAGTTTTTTTACTTGGCAAACGCAGTTTTTTCATTGGTTATGCCGTGTTTCAAGATAAAAACGCTGTCTTTACGGTGTAAAATATGATACCAATATCAAAAATAGTACTCTAATTAGTTGAACTTGGTGGCAAGGATGAGAACGGTAAGTTTGTCAGAAAGCAGTTGGAAGTAGACTTTGTGTTGAACCGCCCTCCATACAGAGTGTATATCCAATCGGCTTTTCACATGCCTACGCCAGAAAAGGAACAGCAAGAGCGACGCCCATTATTGTCAATCAATGACCACTTCCGTAAGATAGTTATTGTCGGTGATGACATTCATCGCAAAGAAGATGAACTCGGTGTGTTGACTATTGGATTATTGGATTTTCTGACGGACAAGAACTTGTTGGAGCAAGGATAATGATTAATAATGATAACTTTACCCCAACAAGTTCTTTGCCGTTTCCTATCTCGGAAACCATCAAGCAGTATTCTTGCGATAGCTTATCATAGCCCATAAGTTCATACAGAAGGCTATGATGCTTAGAGCGAAAACCTGGTGGGCTATGCAAGAGAAGTTGCCACCACGAACGAACACCGTACGAATGGCGTCAATGAAATAGTGCATAGGATTGACGTAGGTGGAGAGATATGCCCAATGTGGCATTGAACGCACAGGCGTAAACAATCCGCTGAGCAGCATCAGACACACCACTGCAAACCACATCACAAAAACGGCCTGTTGCATAGTGTCGTTGTAATTGGAAATGACCAGTCCCAATCCGCTAAATATAAATGCCAACAACATTGCCAGAAGATAAACCAAAGCAAGACTGCCTGCCGACGTTATGCCATACACACCCCATGCCAGCAACAGACACATGCTCATCACCACCAATGCTATCAGCCAGTAAGGTATCAGTTTGGCAAGAATAAAGTTCACCTTGCTTACTGGTGTCACATTCATGGCCTCAATGGTGCCGCTCTCTTTCTCGCCCACAATGTTAAGAGCAGGCAAAAAACCACACATCATCATGATAAGAATGGCTAAGAGCGACGGTATCATGAAAAGTTTATAATTCAAATGTTTGTTGTAAAGATAGAGCACTGAGACCAATTGCTCGTATGACGCTGATATGCCCTTGGATGACAATACACTTTGCATGTGCTGCCCGATAACACTGCCCATATATGCGCTACCCATACTGCCTTTAGTGCCGTTTACGGCATTAGCCGCCACAAGAATCTGGGGGTGCTCGCCACGTAGGATGTCTCGCTCAAAGTTTTGCGGTATCTCAACGATAAGGTCAGCCTTGGAGTTCTCCACTTCATCCAAAGCCTCCTGATAAGACAATTTCTGCCCGCCCAAAATGAAATAGTCGCTCGATTCTATCCTACCGACCAACTGGGAGGAGATGCTGGAACGGTCGTTGTCCACCACATCCACTACAATGTTCTTCACCTCCATGTTCATCACCCAAGGCATCACACACATTATCATAATGGGAAATACGAGGATGAGTCGTGGCAAAAAAGCATTGCGTCGTATCTGTAGAAATTCTTTTCTGATTAAATATCTTAAAACCATTGTTTTCTGTATTAGGTGTTATTCCAATCTGCTTCTGAATTTTAACAAAGCCGCCGACAGCAACACGACTGCCATCAACGACAGCACCATAAGCTCATGCATAACTTTGTCGATGCCTACTCCCATAATCATAAGCTTTCGCATGGCAGAGATATAGTATCTTGGCGGCATTATGGCAGATATATATTGCAGAATATCAAGCATGCTTTCCACGGGGAACATCATGCCACTGAGCAATATACAAGGCAGTAAGAGCATCATCGCCGAAGCCAGCAATGCCACTAACTGCGTCTTTGCCACTGTAGATATGAGCAGTCCGAGCGACAACGCCACTATTATGTAGATACACGACACCAGGAATATCCAAAACAGACTGCCGGATATGGGTACCAGAAGCAGATACTTTGAGATAAGGAGAATGGTGCAGAGTATGACGAAAGCCAACAAAAGATAAGGGACTGCCTTGGCAATGATTATCATCAATGGACGTATGGGGCTGACAAGAAGCACTTCCATAGTGCCTCGCTCCTTTTCCCTTACGATGCTTATGCTGGTCATCATGGCACAGATCAGCATCAGGAGCATGCCCATTATGCCAGGCACGAAGTTGTAGCAGCTGCGCATCTGTGGATTGAATAGCAGTTTTTGTGTCATTACGGACGTGTCGGATGATTGTAATATCATAGTGGCATAATTGGCATACATCTGCGCCATGTTGGGGTCTGCCCCGTCTGTTATCACTTGAATGGCATTGTTCCTGTCGAACACAATAGCCATGTCTGCTTTCTGATGACGGATGAGCTGTTCGGCAGCAGCTGAATTGTCCACCTTATATAATATGTCGAAATACTCGTTTGCCCCCAGTCGCTCCACCATTTTATGCGTCTGATGGTTCACATGTGAGAGCACTACAGCAGTTCGCACATTCCTCACATCGGTGGAGATGGCAAAGCCGAACAGCAACATCATCACCACGGGCATTCCGAAGAGAATGAGCATGGTGCGCTTGTCGCGCAGGATGTGTCGAGCTTCCTTGATTATGAATGATTTAAATTGCTTCATTGTCTGGTCGATTGTCTTGCTAAAAACGTAAACACATGATCCATATCGGGCTGATTAAGTTGGCGTTTCAGTTCGTCGGGTGTTCCCATTGCCATTATCTTGCCGTCCACCATAATGGAGATGCGGTCGCAATACTCAGCCTCGTCCATATAATGAGTGGTGACGAAGACCGTAATGCCACGGTCGGCAGCGTCGTATATGAGTTGCCAGAACTGGCGACGCGTGGCAGGATCCACTCCTCCCGTAGGTTCGTCGAGGAATACAATTTCGGGTTCATGGAATATGCTTACAGAGAACGCCAGTTTCTGCTTCCATCCCAACGGCAGACTTGCGACGATGTCGTCGCCATGTTCAGCGAATTTGAGTTCTGTAAGAAGGTGGTTGGTCTTGCGCTTTATGTCGCTCTCACTCATGCCATAGATACCAGCAAACAGGCGTATGTTCTCCTTTACGGTCAGGTCTTCGTAGAGGGCAAACTTCTGACTCATATATCCTATGTGCTTTTTTATCTGCTCATACTCGGTGGCGATGTCGCAGCCTGCCACCCTCCCACTACCGCTTGTAGGCTGATTCAATCCCGTAAGGATGTGCATAGCCGTGGTCTTGCCCGCACCATTGGCTCCCAAGAATCCGAATATCTCGCCTCGCTTTACCGAGAAAGATATGTCGTCGACAGCACGGAACGATCCGAAGGCTTTCACCAGGTGCTCCACTTCGATGGAGTTTGCATAGCTTTCTTCTGCCATCGGCAACTGGCTGTTCGCACATTTCTGATGGCTTATTCCAGGCGGATTAAACACATCCTTGAATTGCTCCAATACCGTCTCGGGGCTTCCCGTTGCTTTTATCATACCTTCTTGCAGAAAAGCAATGCGGTCGCAGCGTTGCACTTCGTCAATATAAGGAGTGGATGCTATGATGGTGATGCCACGCCTACGCAACCCACCGAGCATATCCCAGAACTCCTTTCGGCTCACGGGATCAACACCCGTAGTGGGTTCGTCGAGCAACAAGATGCTTGGCTTATGAATCAAGGCGCAGCAGAGGGCAAGCTTCTGCTTCATACCTCCCGACAACGCTCCTGCTTTACGTTTACGGAAAGGTTCGATTTGTTGGTATATGGCTTTGATATTGTCGTATTCTGCTTCTACGGTGGTGGCGAAGAGTGTGGCAAAGAATTTCAGATTCTCTTCCACAGAAAGGTCTTGATAGAGCGAAAAGCGTCCGGGCATATATCCCACGCATTTCCTTATATCTTTCATGCTGGCAATCACATCATAGCCATCCACTGACACTCTTCCCGCCTCAGGCAGCAGCAGCGTGGCAAGGATGCGGAAAAGCGTGGTCTTGCCAGCACCGTCAGGACCGATAAGTCCGAACACCTCGCCTTTATGCACCGAGAAACTGACATCGTGCAAAGCCTCCACCTTGCCATAATGTTTTGACACATGGCTAACTTCAATAACCTTATCCATATTCACACAATAAACATTTGACATCAGAATTTCACTTCACCATACATTCCTATCTTGACGTTTCCATCGTTTCTGACAGCCACCTTGACAGCGTACACCAAGTCAGCTCGCTCATCGTCCGTAAGAATTGTCTTCGGCGTGAATTCTGATTTTGAAGAAATCCACGTTACTTTGCCCATGTATTCCTTTTTCTGCTGTCCGCCATAATCGGCGAAGACCTTCACCTGCTGACCTATCTTCACCTTTTCCAACTGTGCCGAAGTGACATAAGCACGCAGATACATATGGCTGATGTCTGCAATCTTGAAGAGCGGTTTGCCCACAGATGCATATTCGCCTTGCTCCATGTATTTTTCGAGCACTGTGCCCGAGATGGGCGAAGTGATATGGCATTTGCGCAACTGGTCTGCCACCTGTAGTTTCTGCACATCGGCTGTGCCCATCTGTGCGTTCAGACTATTAGTGGACGTGTTGAGCGAAGACAGTTGTGCCTCCAACTGTCGCTCCAACACTTGCATCTGACTTCGTGCGTCGTCAAGAGTCTTGCGGTTGGCTGCACCCTCCTTTACCAATGCTGCAAATCTGTCGTATTCTTCACGTGCCTTAGCCAGTTGCTGTCGGGTGGTAGCCACCTGCTTCACCATATCGGGGCGCTGCGAAGCATACACCATCTTTGTGGCTCCTATCTGCCGAGCCTTCAGATAGAGCTGAACGGTATCAACAAGTCCCACCTGTTTGCCTGCCTCAACATTGTCGCCTTCATTGATGTTGAAGTTCAAGAGCGTTCCGTTCTGCTCTGCCGAAACGGTAATCTCGGTTGCCTCAAACGTTCCCGTCGCATCATATTCTTTCTCACTATTACCGCATGATGCCAAGCCTACGAGCGTAAGCATCAAGCCCAAAATATAAACCTTATTCATTGTTGATGTTCTTTTGTCTGTATATTTCCTTTAATAACTGTATCTCGTGCATTGCCTTCTGTGCTCTGGCAAGGCTGACGGCGTTGATGTCGCTCACCAGCTCGTTCACGCTTTTCGTGCCAAGCTCCACCTTGCGGTCGCTCTTGCCACGTATGCTTTCGCGTAGTCTGACTATCTCTTCGTCTTTCTCAATCTGGCGCTTCAGCGAAGCGATGGCTCCGTTAGCCTCCTCGTTCTGCAACCGATTGTTGAAGAGAAACACTTCCCGCTGCGAATCGTTTATTTGGCGTTGCACCTCTATTTTCCTGATATCGTTCTTGCGAGTGTAAAGCGCACCGATGTTCCAGGAAACGGAGACACCTGCCACCATCATCCCGTTGTTAAGCATATCGCTCATCTTGCTATGAACCATTCCCATACCGAAGATGCCTACCGTTGGACGCAGCTGGGTGTTAAGCTGTTTGCGCTGTGCATCAAGGAGCAGATTCTGTGATGCGTAGTATTTGAGCTCCGGACGATTCACATTTGCTCTGACATACCCTTGTGCCGGTTTCTCCAACGTCTCAGCAGCTGCCGCCAAATCCTTTCCGACGAAAACGCCCAGCATCCTAAGGTAACTCTGGCGTGAAGCAAGAAGTGATTCGTTCTGCTGCTCGGCTTTCAACCTTTCCACAAGAATGGCGTCCAAGTCGGTTTGATTGGCAATGCCTCCTGTCATCATGCTGCGTATGGTCTGCTCGCTTGTTGCAAGGTCTTTCTGCAACAATGCGTTTTGTTCAAGTTGCTCGTCCAATAGCAGAATGCTGAAAAACAGCTGGTCAACCTGTTCGTTGATGGCGTACATCGAAACATCCAGTTGCTGCTTCTGCACTTGGCTTTCAGCCCAAACCACCTTTTTGCGTGCCGCAATCTGTCCACCGTCATACACACTCTGCTTTATCATCACAGAAGCGTTGGCCATGAAGTTGTTCATGTCCATTCCCGCCTGCTCCATTTTTTTGTCTGACTTCAAGATATCCGTAAAGCCGTATGCTCCAGCCGAAATGCTGACCTGCGGAAGCCACCCTTTCATCACGTTGTCAAGAGTGAAGTCGCGGCTCTGCTCAATCATACGGTATTGCCGGATGGCAGGATAGTTGTCGCGTGCCATGCTGCGGGCTTCATTTAACGACAATGCATGGACGGCAACAGGCAATAAAATCATTGCCAATAAAAAAAACTTACGTGTCATATTTCATTGTTTTGTTTGCTTTCGTTTGCAAAGATAAAGCTATACTACGAAAACAACATTATCCTTAAATAGGGAGATATGTTCTTTTTGTTCGATTTATGCACAAAAAGAGCTATATAACAGAATTTATCATTATCTTTGCGTTCGAAATCATACAAATAGAACATCTATGAATACAAATATGAAGCAACCAAAACGTCTCACACTACAGACAATGTTCGATACGTTCAATCAGCAGAACATGTTTCCGTCGCAGTTCTTATTCAAGGAAGGCTTCGGAATAGTTATTGACATGAACGATTTTCTGAAGCCGTTCATTCTCTCCAACCAATGTCCGTATCTGCTGGAAGATTACCGCATGGGTATTGTAAAACGTGGACATATGCGTGGAATCATCAACCTACAAGAGTACACTATTGAAGCAGGGAACATAGTGTTCATAACGCCCAGCACCATCGTTGAGCCAATAGAGATAAGCCACGATTTTCAGTTGACGGGTATGGGCATCCCTGCAGATGTCTTTCATCTTATACATCTCGGCAAACTTCCGAATCTTTTCAATGGAATTTTGAAGAATGGCATTATGTCTGTTACGGAAAACGAAGGACAGCTTCTTGACAATATGTTCAGATTACTATACGAAATAGCCGCTAACAGCAAAACAGACGATGCTGTTCACAATATGGTAAGTACCATCACAGCTTATTACAACGAACTGTTTGTCAGTCAACAGCCATCAACAACATCTCAACGATCAACACAGAAAGCAATGTTCGACCGTTTTATTGATCTTGTAAACAAGCATTGCAGAGAGCAACGCCACTTATCCTTCTATGCTGAGAGGATTTGTGTCACCGAACGCTATTTAGGTACTATTGTGCGTCAGGTAAGTGGCGTTACTGCTAAGGAATGGATAGACAAAGCCGTTATAACCGCAGCTAAAGTGATGCTTCGCCATACCAATAAAACTGTGGCAGAAATAGCAGACAACTTAAATTTTCCGAATCCAAGTTTTTTCTGTAAGTATTTTAAAAGAATCACAGGGAAAACTCCACAGGATTGTCGTTTTTGATTCTTGAGAATATAGATTTGTTAAATCTTAGCCACATTTGTGATATATTATCGTCTTAGCCCTCTTTTTCTTATTGGCTTCATCATCTTTGTCGCCTGTCGCAAGCATCGTCTTATCCATTCTATCTCATCTTCATCCTTCTCACGTCCCCAATCCTTGGTATCGCTACCGCCGCCACCTTGGCTTTCAGCAAAGTTGGTAGCCTCGTTGATGTAGCCTACATACAGGTACATAGCACAATAGATGATTTTGTCGCCATAATTAATGAAGTCCATTGCAAAGCTATCATCAAAGAGGCTACTGTCGTGAATGCTCGTCATACGAGGATAGATGTCTGCTATCTCTGCCAACGCCTTCATACCAGCCTGCGCCCAAATTTTATTGATCATCTGTTGCTGGTATGAAACAGCTGTTTTTTCAAAATCGGCTTTAATCTCCCTGTTTCTTGCTTCGATGTGGGAGGTATTCTTCTGCAACTCATTAAGTTGCAACTTAGCCTGTTCAAGTTTCATTTTCTTGTCGTTCAATTTGTCACGAACATCCCAGAGTTCCTTTCTGGTGGCGGTAATCTTTGCCTTTATCTCAACTGCATCACCAAGATGATTCTTCATGTAATCTTCAAGTTCGGCTATGGTCGCTTGTTTCTCTGCTTCCGCTTTCTCCAAATTGCTGACCATAGTCTGCAGAGCCTTGATTTTGGTCTCTGCTTTTGTGATGCTACGATTAAGACCTGAAAGAAGCGTCTTCTTCATGCCTACTTCATTTGACAAAGTGCGGCATTCATCAGCCAACTCCCTGCGATAAGTTTCTGTTGACTTGTGCTTAGCTCCAGTTATGGTGATGTCATCGCCACGTTCCAGTCCATACTTTTCATTAACCTCTGCAAGTCGGCTATGAAGTTCACGCATCCTTGTTCTTGCTTGATTCATGTCGTTTCCACCAAAAATATCTTTTGCGCTCAGTCTGCCGTCCTTTGTGATGGGGACAATGACCGCATGTGCGTGAGGGTTGAGTTCGTCTAAATGAACAATGAACGAAACGACATTTTCTTCACCAAACTCCCGACGACAAAAGTCATATATGTCCTTTGCCCATCTGTCTATGCCGCTGCAACTGTCAACATCCCAGTTGTTGCCGTTCTCACTGATTGTCTGGTCGCCAAATGCGAGTTTGCGCATCTGCTCGCGGTTACCACCAAAGACAATGTTCACGGCACGGTTTGATGTGGCATTCACTCTGCCTGTCACTCTGTTCTTGATGGCTTGCTCAATTTTGTCTGTTATGGACTTGGTCTTATCTACAGGTCCAAGTTCTCCACCTTTCGACACCTGAAAGTTAAGTCGGGTACGACTACGGTCATAGTTGTATTTTGGATCGTTCTCCTTCCTTGAAAAAAGGTCATCGCCCCAATTGCGCTGATGCTCATCGCTGACAGCAACGCTTAAAGACTTGACCTTTTGAATGTCCATCATCTGTTTCTTATTATCGCTCATAAAATTGCTTGTTTTAATTGATTGTACATATGAAATTCAGCTTGCTGTACACATATAATGGCTGTTTGCCCTAATTACTGAGCTTGCTCGGTGTATTAGGCTCCACCCAAGGGATATGTTCGCAAGCGAACTCGTTATAACTGCTGCCAGTAGTGCTATGGCTCTTCCACCAACACCAACCCGAGGCTATCTATCAGATGTTGGAGTGGCGGATGTTGCTTTATCAGCCTTTGTAGCGCCATCTGCGGTGTTTCCGTCATCAATAGGAAGTCGGCAATGTCAAGACCTTTGGTCTTTTGTTCATCGGTGGCATTGTCTTCCAAGATGTTGCTTATGACAACCCTTTTGCAAACAGATTGCAGCAATGGAATTTTTGATTTCCATTTGTCCGTTGCTCCAAGGTCAGGGAACAGAATGATGTCCCGACCTCCCAATACCTTGACAGCGATTTGGTTGAGACAGCCATGCATACCTCCAGTTGCCAGCCAGATGAAATTGGGGATGAAATGGGATGCGATTATGGCAGTTTTTTCACTCTCGACAATAGCGACCGACATTGTGGGATGCTGTGCCAGCAAATGCTCACCAAAGAAACATTGGCACAAGTTGAAATCTGGAAGATGAAGAAAAGCATGCGCCCATCCAACATAAGAACGTGGCTCTTTCACACGATGTCCGTCTTTGGAATTATACAGCATGACCTTGCCAGTCCTCACCTTATCATCCTTGTCAACTTGCCAATAAATGGTTGAGCCTCCCCACTTATAGGATGTTCCGACATGATACATCTTCATCAGCCTTTCTGTCTCTTGTTCACCAAAGACCTTGGAAAGGTACTGGTATAACGGATTGATTCCGTAATGAGACAAGGAACGCTCCATAATAGCGTTGGCGATATAGGAAATAGGCTTTTCTACGACTTTCGGTTGGATATTCCTTCTTGTCGGATATGGCAATTTGTCCTTAGACAGAAAGTCTGGATGCTCACGGAAATAGTCTTTAGGAGTATAGTGATACCCACAACTATGCTCATGGTCGCATTTGCCTACATTGTCAGGGAAGGACACTTCCCCCTCATCATCGATGTATCTTGTGAAACAACGCTTGCGCTCACAATTCGGGCATGTGTAACGATTGCCCAATCTGTATTTCTCCAAGTGAAATCTATACTCGTTCATCATCGTAACTGAAATGAATTATTGGTGAATTTCAGCTTTCAGTTCTTTCATGTTTTCAGTTATGCACTTGTCAACTGAAAAACTGAAACAAATGAATACTGAAAACAGGTTGGTTTATGTTTCAGTTGCCTGTCCTGTCTCGAACTTTACTTTTTCGTAAAATCCTTTCTTTGCCTTTGTGATTAGTCCAGACTTCATAAGCTCCTTTATATAGTTCATCACAGTACGGTCTGTAACACGCAGATTCTCCATTCCTGTTTTAATGGCAGTTTTTGTGTCAAAACTGTCTTCCAACAGATACAGCAACTCCTTGGACATAGAATCACAGGTGTCTTCAGCAACAAAGGCTCGGCAGCGTTGATAGCAATTCTCACAATATTCATTGAGCTGTAATGCTCCTTTTATGGAATCCACATCAATACTTTGCAGATGGCTCTCGCCACAGGCGTATCTTAGAGCTTGGAGCAATAAGGCAATGCGTGCGACGTGGGTATTGTGCTTCATCACCCTCGTTTCAACATCTTCATCGTCCTCTATGGCATTGATGGCATCCACATTTCTGTTCCACCAACCAAAGAAAAGGGAGTGTGCGTCCTTGTCCATATAAAGGATATTTGGACAACATTCATTTGTGTCATTACACCTTGCATAGTCAAGTCCAAAGATTTTCCCGATGATGTCAGCCCATTTTCTTGAAGCCTCGCTCTGGCGCACATGGCCGTCTTCCTCATCCAGCCAGTGTGGAACTTTCTTGGATTTGGGATATACAACCAGAATACGGTCAAGAAAACCTGTATCCATGAATTTGGAAGCCATCAGTTCCTTCATTCGTTTGGTCTGTGTTGTACCGATGATGTTGACACATGGCTCTTCTACACGTTGTGGGCGGTCATTCTTGACACGTGTGTTCTCCAAGTGGCATCCGCTCCAGATGGAAAGTAGGCGTTCAAGCATGGGATTTTTCCCATACCTGTCTGTATTGGCAAGCAGTCCGAGAATTTCATCATAGTTGATGGCTATGCCACGCAAGTTGTTGTAATGCTCCAATACCAGAGCCTCCAATGTAAAGTCATCCAATGTGACCCTTTTCAGAATAGGCTTCTTCATTTCCTTGCTTCCGCTTTCCTTTGTTGCACATGCTGCCTCATATAGGTCAAGTTCATAGCAAAACTTGTCAAACAGCTTTCGTTCATACTCCCGAATTGGCTTGTATGCAAGCTGTAATGGTGGAGTTTTGCCCATGCCAGGTCTGCCAACCAATATGATATAAAGGGCGGCATTCGTGTCCCAATCCTGCTTAACGTGAATACGATAGGTATTGCCAAGAGCCGCTGATGCTGCCGACAGCATGGACATGGCGACATAATCCACCTTGAAATTGCCGTGCACCACCATGTCTATGATGATGGACTGCATTTTTTGTGGAAATACCTCAAGAGGGAAGCCTGAGTCCGCTAAAGACTCGGCTTCCATGTTGATTTTGTTGCAGAGTTCAAGCGCATCCATGATATTACCAGTTTAAGGTTTTCGGCTTGCGCTTGTTTCCTGCAAGAATGGCTGCGTTCTCTTCCTCTGCCGTGAGAGGTACAGGATTCTTGCGGTTAGTCTCCAGCCACTTGTCAAGTTCATCTTGATAAAGGCAGTAACGCTTGCCCGGCTTGGTGGCAGGAATGCTGCCGTTTCCAAGTTTCATGTAGAGAGTTGCCATCGGCATTTTGAGATATGCCGATGCTTCCTCCACACTCATAGGTATGTGCGTGTTCGCCTTGTGTGGCTTGTTCTGTGATTGCAGACCGATGATCATCTGCTTCATGCCCACCACTTCATCCCGAAGCTGGGCAACGACCATTGGAAGGTCGTTGAAAGTTAATTCCTTATTCATTCTGATACTTTGTTAATAACTGGTGCAAAGGAACAGAATGATGCTTCCGTTACTGAGATTCGTGACAGTCATTTGTCATTCACGAAGGAATAACTCTAACAATGGGGATTATTCGGGAATTTCCTCTGTAACATCATGAAATTTATATCCACCATTGACAGGTTCGTCAATAGGAATGACATCATTGGAACATGGTGCTTTCAGGTTCTTCAATGTGCTGTAGTCCAAGCCTTCAAACGGTTTGGGAAACAAAGCCTTGACAAAGGCTATTCGCATTGCCATTGTGTAATCACGTTTACCCAAACGTTCTGCGATATTCCACACGAAGTGCCTTAAAGGAATATTCTCAACCGTCTCCTTGAAACGGTTTATTGCTGTCGGGGTATAGTTGGTGTCGTTGCTCCATTCCTTGACAGCCTCAATTACCTTGTACAAATCTTCCTCATACAGAAACCTTGACATGGTACGATGCACATAGTCAAGTACGGTTCTTGTTCGCTTGTCCTTTTCCTCCTGTGCATCTTTTTCTTGTGCCTCTACACACTTGGCATAGTCCTCATGACTGTATTGTGCTGACTCTGTTTGTGGTAATGTTTGCTTTGGCTGTTCTTGTTCTGTTGCTGGCTCTGCTTCTACAACGTTTTTCTTTGTCTTGCTGTTGCTACCAATGGTCATCAGTTCATAGGGATAATTCACCATGGAAATGAATATCGCCCAAAGCAGGATGTTGCTCCCTACAAAGATGATTGACTCGACAAACAGACTTTGGTGAAAGTCATTGCCTACATACATAGCCACGACAAGAGAGATGGCGAGAATTGCAGTACCAACAAAAGCGTAGATGGTACAATCTGAAGTTGTCTTGTTTTCTATCATTATTGTATTCGTTTTATTTTTATTCGTTCAAAAACTTCCACAAAGTTAGATGCAGAAGCATGTAAAAACCGCATTTACGTTCTCTGGCACTCTTTCTTTTACGCTTTATTAGCGTTCTAATATGATTTCATACTCTGAATCATACTTGAAACAGCTCGTTAGTGCCAGTTGTTGCTGATTACTGGCTACAAAGGTAAGGGCAAAGAAAAGGGAAATTTGCAGTTCCTCTTTAATATCAACAGAAATTGGAATGTATTTGTCGAATTGGTTCTATCCACGACAGCAAATAGAACCAACAAAACGAGAAAAGGACTATTGGAACACTATCATTCCAACAGTCCTTTTCCGATGCATTATTGTCAAAAGGTTACTTTCTCAACGTAATGCAGCCAACCGAAGCACGCTTCTGTGCATCGGAAATCTTGGCATACACCTCTGTTGTTGCCACATTCTTGTGACCGAGATAACGCTGCACAACCGCAATACTTGTTCCTGCGTCCAACTGGAGACAGGCAAAGCTGTGGCGTGAGCAATGATAGGAGATATGCTTGGTGATCCCTGCATCTTTCAGCCAATTTTTCAGCGGTGCCTGTGTCATGGAGTCTTTGAAATCGGGGAACACCTTACCTCGTTTATCTGGTGAATAGCCTATCAGTTCCAAGGCTTCCTCACTGATTGGGTTATGCACGATGTCTTTTGTTTTCTGCATTCGTGTGGTGACATACATCACACCATCGCTGCCGTATGGCTGTATCTCCTCCCAAGTGAGTTTCTTTATGTCGCTCTTTCGCAATGCCGTTAGGCAAGAGAACAGGAAGGCTCGCTTCAAGGCAGGAGCAGAGCATGGTGTGGATGCCAAGCGGATAACCTCGTCTTGTGAAAGATGCTCCTTGTCAGTCGGGATTGTCTCGATACGCTCCAAGAAACCATTGGGATTCTCCTTAATCTTGCGGTCACGATAGGCTGTATGGATTGATGCACGGAAAGTTGACCAGTAGTTGGCTGCTGAGTTGATATGTAGCTTTCTGTTCTTATGCAGTCCCTGTGGTGCTGTCAGCAGATACTCACGAAATCTGTTGCACAAGTCCACGTTTATCTCACCGAAGGTACACTTGCCTTGCGTGAAGGTACGAAAGTGCATATAGACGTGTTGCCACTTGGAGTTCTTCTTGTCTGCCAGTCTCTTGAAGTAGGCAAGGAAATCGCCTTTCATCTTCTCCTTATCGAAGAAATCGTAACGCTCGTTGACAATAGCCTCGAAGCGACGGCAGCGTATCGCCTCGGCTCTTGCCGTAAGGTTGAGGTTGTACTTCTGTTCCATCTGGTTCTTTGGCTTGGCATAGATGTAGATGCCAAGCGACTCATGGCGGATGACTTTCATCGTGCTCTCATCACGATAGCCTGGATAATAGTCAAGATAATAGGACAGCATGCGTCCGTCCTTGATTTTGCGTGTACGCAATGATACGGTCTTGCAAATGTTGCTCATAACTGATATGTATTATTGATGATTATTCGTGGTGAAGTGTCTCTTCACGGCTGCAAAGGAATAAAATGATGCATCCGTGACTCCAATTATTCATAGTAACTGATGGATAATGCTGAAATCACTTGCTTTCACAGTCCTTTTGCTACCCTTTCTGCCATTGCACGTTCCACATCCGTCTTCAAAAGCAGGTTCTTAACACCCACTTTTACCTTGCTGATATGGTGTACTTTCACTATATGGCAGATATTGGCACTTGTCAGACCATACAACTGCTGCACTTGCTCTGTGGTATAATAGCTGTCATCGCTCATTAAGTCAGTCCTGCGCAGTTCTTCAAGATGCTCCTTGGAGTAATAAGTACGACCATACTCACGTTTGGTCGGTATCTTGTGACGATAGGCGTATGCCCGAAGTGCCGATTTGCTCATGCAGAAAGCATTCTCTACATCATCAGCAGTCACCCATTCCGTGATGCTGGTGAGGTCAACGGCAGTTCCGAAGAACTCATCAATATGCCGTTTGCTGTAATAGTTCTTGCCTGCGATACGGCACATCGGTATCTGGTTGCGCTTGGCGGAGGTGTAGAGCCAAGACTTCTTGACCTTATAAATGGACATAACTTCCTCGCCCGAATAATAGTCAAGCACCTCATTCTCTTCTTTCCCTTTTGTCGGTTCCTGGTTTTGTGTTGGCTTTTCTGTTTTTGCCTTTTTACAGAGCTTGCTCTTGCTGGCAGGAATCACACGCTTGTAGGGATTACCCTCAAACATCTTCTCTATATCAGCCTTTCTAACGAATGCCATTCTGCTGCTCAATCTTGATGCCTTCAACTTGCCGTTAGCCACAAGTTTGTAGATATACTGTCGGGTGCATCCCATCAGAATGGCAGCTTTGGAGAAGGTAAGATACTCCTGATGTTGAAGATCCATGATTGGCTCAATACCGTTAATCAAGTCCTGCTGTCTTTTCTTCCTAAGACGTTTTGCCTCTGCCTGACACTCCTCGGAACAGTATTTCTGCATACCGCTTCTTGGCACGAATGTCTTGCCACAAAATTCACATTTTCTTGTCGGTCTCATACTCTTTGATATTGCTATGTTCTACATACTTTGAGTATTCCACCGATGGAGTAAACGGAAGTGAACCATTGACAACCTTTGTCAACCCAGTCCACGATATTACTCTTTTTGCCTCTCAGCTTCAAATATGTCATCCATTGTAATCACTCGTAAACCCTTGTCAACTACGTTCACGATATGACAAAATAAAAGCTCCGCAAATTCTCCACGGTAGAAATACGCTGCAAAAATATGTGGAAAATCGGGAACTGCCAAAAAGCACTCAGAAAGTGTTAAAAATCAAAGAGTATTGAAAATCAAGGCTTTATGTTTGGTTAGTCATAGTAAGTTGTGGTTAGTTATAAGGCTCTAAATACAGTCCTCGAAAGCTTTTAAATCAACATGATTCACACTATTGGGGATGGTTACAGATGCCAATCCTGTGCAGTCACAGAATGCTTTGTAACCAATTCCTTCAACACCATCAGGAATTGCTATGGATTCCAAATTCTTGCATTTCCAAAACATCTCCCCAGGTATTTCGGAAATTTTGGCGAGGATTGTTGCAGAGGTTAAACCTATGCAGCCATCAAAAGCCCCTTGTCCTATATTTGTTACATTCTCTGGAATAGAGATGGTTGTTAATCCAGTACAACCGTAAAATAATTGTCTGCCAATTTCTGTGACATGGCTTCCAATCGTCAACATACTCAAATTTGTATGATTCTTAAATGGCGAATTTGCATACCACGAGTAATTATAATCGTAGGACAAATTACGTCCAAGATATAATGTTTCTATCCGTGCCCTTTGAAAAGTTTGATAGTTTTCCGTATCACTAAATTTCAATGGCTCATCACCATCCTCTATAATTAGCTCTTTGAGATACCGACATTCTGAGAAAAAGGTGTTGCCGATTTCTGCAACTTTGTTTCCGACGGTAACATTTTCAATGCCTGTATTGGCAAATGCAGTAGTAGTTGTGGTACGACCAAGATAAAGTGATTTGACAAAAGTTCTTTCAAATGAATCTTTAATTTTTAACACGCCCTCTCCCTCCTCAATTCTGATAGAGGAAAGTTTTGTATATGGTTTAAATGTTCCTGCCGGAATTTCTGTAACGGATGGCCCGATGGTGAGTGAATCTACAGAAGTAGTGAAAGGAGAGTCTGGGAATGATAGATTACGTCCAAGGTAAAGTTCTTTGATTGGCGACCCAAAGGATGAGCAGTTTGTAATGTAACCAAAACTCAGAGTTGCATCCCCATTTTCTATAGTCAGTTTTGTAAGGTTCGGACAGCCCGCGAAAGCAAGTTTTCCAACACTTTGGACATTATTAGGTATAGTGATTTCGGTAAGTACATTGCAGTCATAGAAAACTCCATTGGCGATACGAGTGACTAAGGGACCAATCGTTATTGATTTTAACTTGTCTTTTCCAGTAAAAGGAGAATCGTCAGAAGATGAATAACCAATATTGCGTCCAAGATATAACGTCTCAATAGGACAATCTTCAAAAGCATTTGAAGTTCCATCAAACACCAATGTCTTATCTCCATCTTCAAGTGTTACTGAAGTCAGTTTGGAACACCCAGAGAAAGTTCCTTCTCCAATTTTAGTTACACTACAGGGTATTATTACAGAAGATAGGTTTGAGCAATTCATGAAAGTATATGCTTTGATACCCGTAACATGATATTTTTTCTCGCTGTAGGTGATTTCCGAAGGTATTGTTAACGTTTCACCGTCATATCTGTTGAAACCATTCCCGCTTACTACTTCAACAGTTGTATCCGACAATGTCTCGAAATACAAATCACCAACACGGAAAGGGTATGCCAATGCATTTAGTTGCATAAACATGACGCATAACAGAAGTAGAATTTTCTTCATAATAGTCTCATTCGCCTACAAGCCGCCAAACTCAGCAATTGCCAAAAGGTTTAACTTTATATAAACAAGAAAGGCGCAAGCGACTTCATCACTTACACCCTACAATCAGGTAACGCCAATCACCCTCGAAGAGGTGAAGCAAGAGAAAATACAACCTGCGCCGTCTCGTTATCTGAATTAACCAGATGTCGGAACGACACTCCAAGCCAATCTACGAAAAAAAATAAAATGGACAAAGTGCCATACCATACCCCAGTTCGGGATAATAAATAGCTTGTAAAAAAGTTGGTAGTCTCACAAATA
>OGLR01000459.1_pt1 | contig 19578 bp, 22 predicted proteins | sample 1572931 | NCBI WGS metagenome assembly OGLR01 (sample SAMEA2581997, study PRJEB24529) | metagenome | biome: Human gut stool | place: China | collected 2011 | reverse complement strand
GGTATATAGTATGGTGGCAAATTGTCCTACTCAATTTCCCCAAAAATGTGAGCACAATTTTGTGCAGTATGTATATACAAAAATGCACAAAGTGTCATTACAAAACAGTATATAGTCTTAGTAAATTTGACGAAGAATGAGACACACCTAACAACATAAAATGTTATCACAATTTCACAAAAATAAAATCAATATTTGTGCATTATTTACTCTATACAAAATATCATGTATTTGCTATACTATAGTTACAAAGAAAGGAAACAGTAGTTACAAGAAAGGAGATTATATATGAATAACATTATCAGAAAAGAGATTGATTACATGGTATATCATGCAAGGGCGTGCAGTAAGAGCAGACTTAGAAAAGGTAATCACGACAACTTTCATGCATACATGAAAAGAATTATTGAGTGTGATATGGCAAGGGCCGAGGGCGCCATATCCGCATTACAGTTAGCTGGTGTTATCGGTCTCATTGAATATCGCAAAGACAGACAGGTTCTTAAAATGCATTATTGCCGATTGTTAGCGGCATATGCAAATGAGCCGTACATGTATAAAGACAGTGACTCAGAGTTCTATTGGATTTATATAAGGTGATACGTTAAAGCGTGTTGGTAGGTGCAAACCCTACCTCACCATTTCATAGCAATAACGCTATGATGTACATTGAAAGGAGAATAAACATGAGAGAGAATATTAAAGGCACATGGAGTTCTGGTGGTACAATTTACTACCCTGAGCCACTAAGTAATGGGAATACAACTGCAATGGTTGGTTGTATCATCATAATGCTTTTCATTTTACTGATGGTTCTAATTGCTGCATACTTTGCATATCGCAGAACCATGGAAATTATGAAAGGTGTATCAAAGGGTGTTGACCGCCTAGACAAGTATAAACGATGGAGTCGTAAATTTGACAAGGATAAAACAGACAAGGTTCCTGTAAATGAAGTTGACACGGAAGAACTTGAAAAGCTGGTAAAGAAGCTTATTAAAGATGAACTTATTAACATGATGAAATAGAAAGGAGACACAATGACATTAACAGAAAAATACAAGGAAAGGTTACCATTGGCAATCTTGTATACATCATCGTTAACAACTATGCTCGTAATGGATGTGAACGAAACTGAGGACAAAATACTTGTATGTGATGTGTATTATGGAAAACGATATGACTATCGATGGCACCTGCTCCATTATAATACTATAGGTTCGTACATTATCCGCAATAGATGCAGATACTATATGTCAGAATTTATTAAACTATGTAAGTGGGGGTAAACAAAATGTGGACAGGCACGTATTATGAGTTAATTGCAATGTTGTTCGCTAGCTTTTCCTTAGGTTTCATCCTAGGGAAAATTAAAGAATGGATGCGATAATACATCAGACCTTGGATTTACTTCAAGGTCTTTTCTTTTGCCTGTTAATCGAACACTTGTTCTGTCACTTCAATACACTAAAGTATTAACGTATCACACCACCACAGCATTAACGTATCACATCACCGCAACATTAACGCATCACAGCACTATACCATTAACGTATCACACCACCGCAGCATTAACGCACTAAACACAGCCCTATACCATCGCCCTAAACGTCACCATACCAACACCCTTAACCATCGCCCTACAGATGCAATAAACGCAAGTATAACCCAGCAAGCAATGCTTACTAGGCTATACTCTAAGAAAAGGAACCAGGATGGAAGTGGTATTATTGAGAAAATAATATATCTCTCCCACTATAAACATTATAGCACAAAAAAGTCAATATGTCAAGTGTATTTTAAAAAATACATTTGTTCATAAACTGTTTACAAACTATCCATATTCAGTTCATTGGCCTTAGGTATACTATAATCATGAAAGGAAGAGATAACAAAGAAAGGTGGTGATAGAATGGCATACCAGCGTTCACAGCATCCAAGAGCAATTAAGATGTTAGTAGACCATGTAAACGAGAAGCCTACAGTTACATTGTTAAATAAAGATGCAGTAGTCTGGCAATGGACTGATGGTTGTGCTGTATTGAAGTCATTTATGGCAGCAATAGCCTATTATGACTCAACAGCAAATGAAGTCTTTTCAGTAAATAAATATAGCACTAAAGACAGAAATCACATAGAGCAATTTAAGGCTTTAGTAGTTAAGAAGTAATCTATTTTAAATAAAGAAAGAGAGGTGAAATCTCCTTTTGCACATAGTATAGACAAACCACATTCAACTTCTTAACTATTTAGCATATAACAATAAACCAAAAAACAAAGAAAGAGGTAATTTAAAATGAAAAGAACCATGGACAGCAAATCAACCAGCTACAGAGCAAGAAAAGTAAACAGAACAATCGAAGTTTTAAACCTCAGTGTAACAGCAGTTGACCTGGAAAAGAAAGAAGTTGTTGAAATCCCTATCTCCATTCCAGCAGTTGGTTTCCGTAGCCAGAAAGCAGTAGAAAATGCTATCGCAGCAGCTACCGCAGAAAAGGGTAACTACAAGTACGTAACCCACACTGTAGTTGATAAGACTTTTATCACCTACACCATGGACGAAGCGTTCTTCATTGCTAATGCAAAAATCACAGCAACAGGCAATGACATTAAGAATATGCAGTCAGTTACAGATGAAACAGACGAACCAGATGAAGCAGAAGCAGCAGACGAACAGTAATTAGAAAGGAAAGGTAAAAGATTATGTCAGAAAGAACATACAGTGCAGTTGTAAAGGATAGTAGCAGAGAGTTGACCGCAAAGGAAAAAGTAATGATGAAAGACACATCAGATTGTGTCATGCTCAATGATGAAGCAGAGAAAGGTGCGTTACTCATTGACCCAGAGTTCTGGTGTACAGTAGCAGTACATAATGAGAAGTCCGATAACAAGGACTATGATGTGTACATCATTGTGGACAAGAACGGAACAAAATACAAAACCTCTTCTGAGAACTTTATGAACAGCTTTGAGGACATCATGGCTGATATGTCAGACAGCACTGAGCCATTCCAGATTAAGGTATATGTCTTACCGTCCAAGAACCGTAGTGGACAGACATTCTTAACATGTAGCTTAATCTAAGCAACAAACATCAGTAACTATCAACTCCTGGTTTCAACAAGTGCTAAATATAGGGTGGTGTCTAATGGGATGTGACACCACCCATTATCAATCTTAAAAGGGGTACGAATATGGCTTTCACTTTAGCAGATTGGAACAGCGTTATCAAAAAAGAACGTGCAAGATTAAGCAACTTAGTATACCGTGCCAGAAAAGCAGGTATAGACGTAAAATTATCAGATATAGCTGGCGCAGCACCAAGACCACAGACAATCGAAGAAGCAAAGAACATTCTTGCTGAATATAAAGCCTGGACTTCATACCATGATGTAGTAACAGCAATGAACGATTTAGGTGGTGTTCAAGGATTTGTTCCTGGGTTTGATATGAATATACCAGTGCCAGAAGCAACACCAGGCGAAGTATATGATAACACCAATCAGTTTATGAATGAATTTTACAACTACATGTCAACTTCTATGGTAGAGGACAATTTAGCTATACGCACATTCAAGGAATGGTGGACAATGCTTACAGGGTACTTTTCAGAAGCAGAAATTTCACAGGCCCTGGAAGATTTAATATCTGAGGGTGTAGACTACAAAGACTTACGTTTGGGTTCAGAGTGGCAAGACGTTGTAGAAGTAAGTGACTTCGCATCACGTTTGATGTACCGATTGAAACGCAACTCTGACACAGATGATTTAGCAGCAGATGATGCAATCGCAGAATGGACTAACAGGTGGGAAGATATTGAGCAAAACAAGTCAGCATTTTACGCTGAGTGGTACAGGTCACATCTTATTTGAGGAATGAGGTGATTAGCCATTGATTATGAAGGTATTTACAGCTGTGACTTTGAAACAACTGTATATGACAAGCAGCAGTTTACAGAAGTATGGGCTGCTGCATCCGTTCAGTTAGGCACAGAAGATGTACGAATAGACCATAGCATTGAGGACATGTTTAATTATTTCTTTGCTATGAAAACAAACCTTACATTGTACTTTCACAACTTAGCTTTTGACGGCTCATTCATTCTTAACTATTTCTTAAATAAAGGTTGGAAACAAGCCTACAATAAAGAAGTGGGTTTCTTTAAGGATAAAAACATGTCAGCCAAAAGTCTTAAGTACATAATATCAGCAGAAGGTAGATGGTACTCTATAGTTCTTAAGTACAACAACAAGAACACAATAACAATTAAAGATAGCTTGAAGCTAATACCTTTCAGTGTGAAAGCTATAGGCAAATCTTTTGGTACCAAACACCATAAACTTGATATGGAGTACAAAGGTCTAAGGTTCGCTGGGTGTACTATCACTGATGAAGAGAAAGAGTACATCAAAAATGATGTTATGGTAGTCAAAGAAGCGTTGGAGATAATGTTTCAAGATGGACACACGAAACTAACCATAGGTTCTTGTTGCTTAGAGCAATTTAAAAAGACCTATCCAAAAAACCTATACAAGGAATTATTTCCAGACTTGCGTGAGGTAACATTAGATGAAACACTCTACGGTAGACCAAACGCATGGGAATGGATAAACGATAGCTACCAGGGTGGGTGGTGCTACGTAGTAAAAGGAAAAGAAGAACGGCTAAAAGGAAAAGGGTTGACAGCAGATGTCAACAGCTTGTATCCAAGTGTTATGCATAGCAGTTCTGGCAGTGAATATCCTGTAGGTTATCCAACTTTTTGGTTAGGAAATTACATACCCGTGCAAGCAACACAGCCACATACCTACTACTTCATCAAAGTAAAGACCAGGTTCAAACTTAAAACAGGCTACTTACCATTCTTACATATAAGAAAGAACGCACAATATCATGCAAGAGAATGTTTAGTAACCTCAGATTTACCAGTCCAGGGTGGTTTATATGCAACTGAATACAGAGATTTTGACGGAAGCATAAAACCAGCCATTCCTACATTGGTTCTCACAATGACAGACTGGGACTTATTCAGAAAACATTACAATCTATCAGATACCACTATCTTAGGTGGTTGTTACTTTCGTTCTGAGAGTGGATTGTTTGACAAATATATTGATTACTATGCAGAGATTAAAATGAACAGCAAAGGTGCGAAGAGAACAGAAGCGAAACTGTTCTTAAATAACTTATATGGAAAGATGGCTATGAACACAGATAACAGCTATAAAACAGTAGAATTAACAGACCAAGGTCTTAAGTTCCACACAGTTTTAAGTAATGACAAAACACCTGGGTATATCGCAGTTGGTAGTGCTGTTACAAGCTACGCAAGGAACTTCACTATCACAGCAGCACAGAAAAATTACCATGGTGTCAACAAACCTGGCTTTATCTACGCAGACACAGACAGCATCCATTGTGATTTAAACCCAGGGGAGTTGATAGATATTCCTGTACATCCAACAAAGTTTAATCATTGGAAGCTAGAAAGCTACTGGGATAATGCATACTTTACAAGAGCAAAAACCTATATTGAACACATTACACATCATGACGGCGAACCAGTAGAAGAGCCATATTATGACATCAAGTGTGCTGGTATGCCTGCTAACAGTAAATCATACCTCAACAGAGTATTAGAGAAGAAAGACATAGATAAAGAAGCAGACAAAGACTTACCAGAAAACATAAAGAATTACATTCACAGTATGATAAAGAAGAATACAAGTGTTTTAGACTTTAAGGCTGGTTTGGAAGTACCAGGAAAATTGCTTCCGAAGCAGATTAAAGGCGGTATCATATTAACAGAAACATCTTTTAAAATGAAACGAGGTTAGTAATGGCAGATTTACAAAGACCATCCAGGCAGCAAGTAGTTGAAAGGGCTGTTTCTTATTTTCCAAAGATAGCTTACATCTGGGGTGGTTTCCCTGGAACGAATACAAAGTGCTGGTGTATGAATGATGGTACTACACAAACATCACCAAATGGTCATGGTGGTGTAAACTCAGGGCCATACATAGCATCTGATTGTAGTGGTTATGTTTCTTGGTGTTGGTTCCAAAGGTCACACATTGGTACAGGGTATTGGATTGAAGCAATGGGTCGTTATCATCCAAGAGCAAACTTAGGTAACACATTTGAAGAGTGCTTTCCTGGAATACAACCAGGTGATGCAGTTATCAGACAAAAGTATTACACCAACCCAGTTACAGGTTATCAATATACCAGTTCTGGACACATTGGTATATACATTGGTAACAACACAGTGCTGCACTGTTCATCAAGTCACTGGAAAGGTACAACTTCCCAGCATGGTATGAGTAATACGCAAGGTACTAAATCAATATGTGCTGGATATCAAGGTTACACCTCTTGGGATGAAACAGAGGGTGTACCATATGACCCAGACGAAGTACCAGACCCAGTAGAAGATTGGAACCAATCAGATGAAAAGCCAGGTCAACCAGCAACACCAGCACCAATATTTGATGAGTCAGTATTTATGTATCTAGTTACAAGTCAGCAGTATACTAAGAAGTATAAGAAAATGAAACACTACAGACAGTTATAGAAAGGAGAATATAGTATGTATTTAACATTCCGGGACTACAGTAAATTAAACGAGTGGTGTAACACTTATATGAAAGAGGACAACGCAGTAGTGGATTTCGTAGTCACCGCAACAACCACAGGCTGCAAAGTAACAGCAATAGTTAGAGAAGATAAGAACGATTTCCAGTTATATGCAGACCTTTACATTGGTGAGTGTAACCCATTCAGTCTCTACAACTACAACAAATTCAAAGAAGATATGCATTTGTTAATCGGTCAGAAATTAATGGAAAGTAGGCTGATTTAATGTATTATGCAGTTAAGAATAGAAACATACATTCCGCTTATCCAAATGTAACAGCAGTCTTTCCAGTAGTCAACATGTTTGATAAAATGACTGGTTTAGATTATAGTGCTATTGAGATTAACTCCCTACAGGAGTTATTCTCATTGCAATCTCTTGCAGCAAGTACAAACGAATACTTTACAGGTATTTATATTAGTGGTAACACCATAGAATTTAAAGAGGGAGAATAAAGACTATGAATAATATTTCATTATTAACTAAGAAAATTGAAATGATGGCAGTATCAACTGTATTCTTACGTAGCTATCACTACGTATATGGCATGAAAGAAAGCTATAACCCATTAACCCAGCAGAGATTAGACATTCTTGCAAGGGATAACAAGTCAATCTATGATGCAAACTACATCAAGAAAGCAAAGAAGTTTATTGGTAAGCGTTGCATTGATTGCTCTGGTTTAGTGTGCGCTATCTGGGGTATTCCAGATATAGGCAGCAGCCAGATTGCAGATTTACCATCTAAGAAGCCCATGGAATACAGCTTGATTGATGCAAAACGGGATAAACTTGCATGGGGTGATTGTGTATGGAAAAGAGGACACGTTGGTATCTACATTGAAGATGGAAAAGTCCTGGAAGCAAAAGGAATTAATGAGGGTGTTCGTATCAGCACATTAGAAAACACACCATGGATTTATGCTATCCGTAAGAAAGATTTACACATGTATGAACACATAGGATGGAATAAAGAAAAAGATGGTAGATGGTGGTTCTCTTATGGAGAAAGTAAAGGGGAATACTTTAAAGGCTGCACTGTTAATATTGATGATAAAGTGTATTCCTTTGACAACGATGGTTACTGGGTAGAAACATCTGAAAAGTAGACAGAGGTAATCAAGTATGAAGAGTAGCATTAAAGAAGAGGTAATCAAGTATGAAGAGTAGCATTAAAGAAATAGACTTATGCAGCTATTGCTTAGAACACAACTGTTGGCAGTGTGAATATACCATAGCATGTCAACACTTCTGTGAAGAAAACGTATTCTACCCAGCAGTTTTAACAGATAGTTATAAATCAGAGCCAGCACATTATGATGGTAGTAACCCAGAAAGGATGTGGGACAATGTCAACTGAAAGAATATTATGCATTATGGTATTAACAGCTTATCTTATCACATGGATATTTGGGAGAGGTGAAAGATGATACATATATACGAAAAGGATTTATGTGAACTGTGTTATCAGACAGATATAACACATTGTGATAGAAAATGTGTAATGCTTGCAGCTTGCCATAACTATGAGATAGCTAATGATGAAGTGCCATACAGTAAAGTTAAGAAAGGTAAATACAAGGGTGACACACCATTCAGAGTGTGGAAAAATTATTGATAGCGCAAAGGCTAGAGGAATAACCTCTAGCCTTTACTATTTATCCTTACCACAATTTACAATGACGGGTTGCAATTCCGCAATGACATCTAAGAACCATTCCTGGCTTGCACCTTAGTCTGTCCTATTGAAAAAATTGTGGGGGAATACAACTGTTCAGTAGGAGTATCAATACTCTGATACTCTGGATTGCTTTCTGTCAACTGTGCAAAGGAATGTTTATCAACATTCTGTGGCTTCGTCAACTCTGCATATTTATGAGCCATATTCTCACCTCACATTACTTGGCATCTAACTTAGCGTTCATCTGACCCAGTACGTCAGACAATTTGTTGATAGCGTTGGTTGTCTGCTGTACCTCTTCTTTGTGTGCGGCTCTTTCATCTTCCAGAGCCTTAAGGGTTTTCTGATTGGTATACCACATCATGATACAAGCAGCAATCGGAAAACCAACCTGGTTTATAACGTTAATAAATGTCTGCTCCATGATTACCTCATTTCTTTAAGAAGTTTTTGGCTGGAACTGTCCACTAGCCCATGCCTTAACTTTTGCGTCCTGGTCATCAGCGTACTTCTTAACTCTAGTCTCTAAAGCTGAAAGAAGTTCATCTACCTTTGTCTTAGTGTAGTAAACAGTTCCATTGATTTTTAATGTCCCAGCTGCAACATTGGTTAAGTCAATATCCATTGACACACCAGTTGCATCTACTAAGATAATGTGTTTATCATCAGACACACCATCTGAATGTGCTGTGAAAACAGGCTGTTCATCGTAAGGGATGTTCTCCCATGTGCCTTTATCCATAATATACCACCTTTCTGAATATCTGTCAAGTGCTTTCTACACTTGATATTCCATAATTTCTAAAAACGCTATCTTGCAATCGTCATTGTCAAATCGAACACACGCTATGTTGTAACAGAACCTAAGATAAGCGTACACTGGGTTCTGTCTACTCTTATAGAGTAGCATGTAATTTGGTTTGTGGTCTGCTGTGGATAAGGAGAAAATCAGTTTACAAGATTTATCAACCTTGCTGCTAATCTGTAGCAATCCAGCATCCGTATACTCGTATACACCATACTCTTTCCCTCTCCATACTAAAGTACAGTAGTAACGAGAATTACCAGAAGGTTTTTCAATAAAGGTTGCATCATCCATGAGAAACTGGCTTTTCAGTGCATAATCACCATAGCGAGTCTTTGCTATCATTTTACCAAAAGCAGTTTTCGCAATTTCATCAGCTATGGCTACGTTGTTTGTGAGTTCAAGAACCCAGGCACGGTCTTTGTCTACAATGTAGTGTGAGCCTGTCTTGATGTTCTCACGGATATGTAATTCCTTAAAATAAGGATTGTTAAGTGTTACGTTGTTTGCAATAAAGATGAACTTACAATCTTCTCTGATTGCTTTACCATTACCTCTTGCTACGGTCTGATAGAGGTTCAATGCCATTTCTACCTCATTGGATAAATAACGTCCGTTTTCTGGTAAAAATTCATCAAAGAAAATAATGTCATAATCTGGCAAAGAAATGGACTTCGCTTTATATGCAAGTGATAATGCAAATGTCATACCAGCTACTTCTCCATTTATATAAAACTCTGTACCAGTCTTACCAGAACCTCTGACTTCCAGTTCATCTTCTGGAAACTTAAATCGTACTGCATCAAATATTTTACTGCCTACAGCACGTAAATCATCGTCATATCTTCTAACATACAGGAATTTTCTGTGTGTCTGTTTGAAGTATTTTATCATTCTACATGTCCAGTAGAATGTTTTACCTATGGAACGGTTGCCTAGACTGAATATCCAAGGTGTACCATAGGATAATACTTTTTTACCACTGTAAAACTTGTTTTTATTATCAGAGGAAGTAGACGTTACTTCCTCTGGCTCTGCACGGATATTTTCATTTTTCATAAGCTAGTTCCTTTCTATTAAGCTGTTAAAGCTGTATCAATAAGATATGTTAATTCGATTGGTAAAGAATTCCATGATTTAGTGGTATCTGAAACATTTGTCAGATAGAAATAAGCTGTAAATGCTGTTTGCGTATTGTCATCAAGTTGTTTAATTGTTACATTTAAAATTAAATCATCCGCAACTTCATTACCAGTAAATTTACCCATAGCATTAATGACTTTACCAATAGCTGTATTAACTACAGGTAAGCTACCTAGTTTGACAGTTTTACCGCCATCAATGCTTTTAATAGTTGTATTAAAGGTTTGTAAACCTGATACATAATGTACAGCAGTATCCATCTGGGATTTGGTAACAAGTTCGTCATCCTCTACAGCATCCCCAGCCTTAATGGGTACTTTATCACTGTTTATTGTTCGAACAATCAAATAATTTTTACCGCTAGTTTTACCACTTATTAACTGTACATTATTTATTAAAGTACAGTCATTCAAGTTAAATATGCTTTTTCTATTCATGTCAATATTACCAGACATTTGACCACCAGTTAAAGGTAAAGACTTGGCGGTTTCTTGGTCTACGTACTGCTTGTTTGCTGCATCAGTATCATCTACTGGTGTACCAATATTTTTTAATAAAACAGGGTTTTCTGTATTAGCTTCATCCCTAAACTTCAATGTGTTGTTACCAGAATTTTCAATCACAACACCATTGTTTGCTCCACCCTCTTTGCATATCCATGCTTCTGACATTGGTGCGGTAGGAGTTAAACCATAATATTCTTCATCGTATTCTGACTTCTTACCATCCACATATTTCTTAGTCGCAGCATGTTTGTTCTCTGTAGGGTCTGCACATTCTACATACGCTAACTTGTCTCGATGCTCATCATAAACCCTTAATGCAGTTGGTGTTAGAGACGAACCCTGTACAGAAGAAAGTACAACAGGATTGCCTTGCACTTCACCCTGCAAAGTGATAGTTCCAGGTTTAACATCTGTTTCATAGTTTCCAGTTACACTACGAACTTTCAATCCATTTATTGCAGTAGATGCTAAACGCACATCAATCTCACCAGTCACAGGGTTGCCATCTGCTGTACCAGCCAAAGGTACATAATTTTCTAACTGTGTAGTTACCCACAACCTCAGTGACTTATCCATGTCAGACAATGACTTTTCTACTGTGTCCTGGAAAGCTGTCCACTGTGTAGTCATGGTTTCTTTATACTGCTCCCAAGAAGTCTGTAAGTCAGCAACCGTCTGTTTCAAGTTTTCAAAACTCTTTTCCATGGTAGCCAGCGTGTTCTGAATGGATGTAAGTGTTTCGTCAATCTCAGACTGGGTAGCCTGGACACCAGCAATCAAATTTTTAACAGATGAAATATCAGCCAATATCTGAGTAATCTGCTGTGTTTTAGTTTCAAGGTCTGAATTAGTAGAAGTCTTAAAAGCTGTGTAATCAGATTTTAACTTATCAAGTGCTGTCTGTAAAGCACTGTCACCATCTGCTCTAGCTGTTTTCTCTTCATTAAGTGCTTTTTCCAGATTACCAGTTAAAGTAGTTACAGTCTGTAAAATCAGTCCGTCAGCATCATTCCTGTCTTTTGCTTCTTTCTGAATATCGGCAGCAAGAGCAGAGTCAGCAGCTTTCCTATCTTCAATTTCCTGTGTCAGCTTTGTGCTAGTTACATTACCACTTTCCTCTAAAGCCTTATCTGCATCTGCTCTTGCTTTTGCTTCATCTGCAACTGCTTTCTGTCTGTCTGCTACTTCCTGGGTAATCCTCTGACTTAAGTCAGCATCCGCAGCTACCAACTCGTCATACAAGTTTGTAACTCTTTCACCTAAAGTGGTAATCTTACCATCTAAAGCAGCATCACCATCTTTTCTGTCCTGTACTTCCTGGGCTAAATCACTTTCAACATTATCCAGTTCTGCACGTACAGCATCTAAGGATTTCCCATTGACAATACCAGTCCAGATGCTACGTCCGTACTTCTGCATCAACTCAGCAACTTCTCTCACATAGTCATTGTGATAGTGTTCCTCTTTGGTGATATACCAGAAAGCGTTTAACTGTGGTACGTATGGAATGTGGTTCACATCATAAGGGATGTTGAGCATTTCCCCACAGTCAAGACCCACGGTACTCTCTTTATAAGCCAGCAGTACAGCAACGGTACAACCGTACTTAGTAAACAGTTCTGCTAACTGGTCTGCTGTGCATCCACCGCCAGAGGTGACTCCTGTAGCCTGTTCACCGTCTACCAGGATGAAGAAACGTTCCTGGGTATCATAGTTCATGCCAAGACCTACCATGCCAGTAGCACCATCAGTATATCCATAATTATCTGGTGTTTTCTTACCACCAGACACCAGCACACCAGCAACTCCCATTGCATTTTCAACATCATCTTTATTCATGTCAGCATTGGTAGCTGTCTGATTGTAAATCTTCAAGAAACCATTCTTAAGTACGCCAAGGGTAAATCCATCGGTATCATCCTGGTTGATTGGTGCGCCTTTCCAGTAAACTTTACCAGTCCAGTTATCACCAATGTTGCAAGCTGGGAACAGTTTGTCAGCTAATACTCTTTCAGATGCATCAAACACGCTTTCATGGATGCCACTGTTTGTTGTATTGTTATAAGCAAGGCCTAACTGCAAACGAATAGGCTGATTTCCTTTGTCTACAAACGGAATGTGAACCACTGTGTATCTTGCGGAAGTAGCTGGAAGATAACCCACCTCTGTTTCAATCTCTGCATAGTACGCATCATTGCAGATACAACTGTGTACGATTGCATCATAGGCTCCCCATACCTTTTCGTCATACTCTCCAAGCAGATTACACATTTCATCTACCTTACCAGCAAGTACCGCAATCTGTTCCTGTGTTGACATACCAGGTACAAAAAGAGGTTTCACTGGTGGAATGTTATAGCCTGGGTGTGGATGTGGATGGCAAGATGGTGGACACGCATGTGCCGAGTAATATTCCCCCATACCAGCAGTGTTTACCTTGCCACAATACGTTGGCTGTTCCCTCTTGGGTGGCTCTGGTTTACAATGATTGTGTTCATGATGTAACATTTGTAATACCTCTCTTTCTTAATTAGAATAATCCTAAGAACAATGGTTCCAACTGACTGAATAACCATAGGTCTGCATTGAACTGCAATGTCTCACGATAGGCTTTCAATAACTCTGCTGGTGACTTCTGACTCCTACCTTTACGTAACTGACTGTTTCCAGTGTGTTCATGCTCATTGGTGTGTGTATCAGTCTTATCGTTCTTATTCTCTGTAAAATCACTTTTGACATTGGTATATGACTTATTGGTTGTACCTCTGTCAAAATCAACTGTATTATCTGCTTTGTATGTCTCTTGCTGCTTATCATCCTGTTTGGTGTTTTCGCTGACATTCTTAGCAAAACCAGTTTCTCTTTTTACGGTTGTATCTTCTGTTTCGTCTGTTTTCTCTGTCTTGTCACCATTTGTTTCTTCGGTCTTTTCGCTTGTCTGATTTCCTGTTTTGGTAGTATCATTTGTGCTATTCTTCTGATAGGTTTCTGTACCAGACTTGTCATAGCTGTCATGTCCAGATTTATTATCAGCAGCACTTGCATAGTTGAACCAAGGTGTATCTCCACCACCTATCTTATAGCTGTGTGTGTCAATATCCTGTGGCTCTGTCTCTGGATAATGAGAATATACATCATTTCCCTGTACATCCTGTGTTACTACACCATAATCATGCGCTCTACCTGTACCGTAGTAATGGTTAGGTTCATTAAAGAGCATAGCCTGTGGTGTATCGCTGTGTACATCCAAATTGTGTGCTTGCGAACTTCCTTTCTCTGTCCAGGTTCTACCAGTCTGCCCGTCAGTTCCTTTGGTAGCTTCTGTATCTGTCTTATCGACTGTCTCGTTTGTATCTTTTGTTTCTGAATAATCAGTCTTAACAGTACGGTCAAGCATTCTGTTTGTAGACTCGTCAACATCTTCGTTACTGGCTTCACTGGCAAGTTTACCATTCACCATAACAGCTGTGTTATCTTTCTGGTGGGTATCAGAACCAGTCTGCTTGTAGTTCTCTGTACTGGTACTTGAACTGGTGGTTCCTGTGTCTCTGTCTGTCTTACGGACACCTGTCTTGTCTGTGTTAAGAGAAGTATGCAAGTCTCTGTGTCCTGTATCGGTTGTCTCTAAGTATTCTGTGATGAATGGGTCAATCTCAATCAGCTGTGCCTGTAACATCTTATTGTAATTATCGGACAGCACGTTAAGTTTTGCATTGAACTTCATTCTAAAATACTCGGGTGTGTCATATGCGATTTCACGCATGTAGAAATGGTCTGTGATTTTCTTGCGTAAATCATCGGCCATGATGTACTTATCCAAAACTGTTTCGTCAAATAGAACGAACCCTGGAAGTTTTTGGAGTTCATGAAGATTAAAACTGATTTCTCCCATTTATTCATCACCAACCTTTCCAGAATTGCTAGGGTATATACCCTCTGTATTGGACTGACTATCTGGGTCATTATCCGTGTAGCTATGTTTCAATTTACAGGTTACATTTGTACCAAATACAGCATTTAAGTTTTCACAAAAGTGTAATCTTTGGTCTAAACGATAAGCTGCATTTAATGCTATCTGTTCATTGTTACTGTTGACTTCATCTGATAACAGACGTTCTTTCTTATCTGCTGTGTTTAAATTGTTAATTCCAAATGCTGTCAAGAAAGCCGACATAATGTTGTTGTAATGGTTCCAGAGAGTTTCAAGTTCCTGTGGAGTAGAACCTGTGTTGATTGCTTTACTTTCTTTCATTACTTTTGCAATATCTCTTCTAGCAAATACAGCTAACACGTTCTGGTCTACAGCTTGTATAGCTGTCTGGATGGCTGTCTTACTATCTTCATCTGTTTCAATAATAAAACCTAACTTTAGCTGCTTTACTTTAACATCTATTGCTCTCATTACATCTACAAGTTTGTCAGTGTACATACGAACTGTTTCAATAAGAGGATAACTCATGCTGTTGTCAAAACATACACAACCAGTTGGTACTGGTTCTGTAGTATCAAGCACTGTTACCGCTTTATCATAGATATTTTTATTCCATTTTGTTAAAGCTAAGAACTTCTGTGTGTAACCTAGACTGTACGCTCTCCAATAGGTGTTTTCATAATACAAGTTCATCTGACTTGCTGGTGTAGCTGGTAGACTTAAAAAGCCACCCTTTTTATCATCCTTAATGATACATGCTCTAGCCTGCCATAACAAGATAGTTTCAAGAAAGTATGGGTCACATGTGTCTGGTAAACCTTCCCACGCATAAATATTGATGACTATACTAACAAGTCTGTTAAACACATCTTGCCACTGTCTGTTGTTTTCATACTCAGCATACTTGCGTAACTCTCTGCTATTCTTACCAGAAGTTTTCGCAGTCATAAAAGGGTAATACTGTCTTAGCCACATATCGTTTTCACCACCTTTCCATTATGGCTGATATTCATAATCATCTGTATACTCATTAGCATATCCGCCAGTCCAAGACATGTTTTCTTTCATGATGTCTCCATCTGGTGTGTCACCATAATTGCGGATAAACTGACAGTTGATATTAGACTGGATAGCACCATCATTGTAGGACTGAACGGTACTTGCACCACTGTCGCCATCACCCATTAAAGCATGTCGAACGTTCCAAAATGTGACACCTGACTGTAATCTCTGTACAATCTGATCTCGATATTCCATTGGTATACCACCACAGTTATACTGGTTCGCCTGTATAGGTACCATGTTTACACTACCAAGTCTGACGTAGCACCAACGTTTACGAATGTTAATATGTGGGTATCTGAATTTATTCTGAGGATATCCAAATGCTGACATCATAATGTCATATGCTTTCATCAATTCGGTTCTTAAATGACACACATAAAATTTATATCCAGCATAGTTAATGTTGACTGCTGTGTAGCCCTGTGGTAAACCCCCAGATGTTCCTGGAAGTCCAAAGGTTTTCGCAGCCCAGGCTTTTTCCCTACTAAGAAGTGCATTGTTACGTGTTGCGTTTGACTGACCTAAGTTAGTAGAAAATGTCTGCTGAAATGGTGTAGCCATGCCACTTATCAATCCACCAGCTAAGTTACCAATCATACCGCCAAGTGCTGCACCACCCACAGTACCAAGTCCAGGTGCTATCAATGTACCAATTAATGCACCAGCTGTTCCAGCTGATACCTGTACAAAACTGGAAGCTGCTACACCCATAAAGGCACCCTCACCCATTCTGTCAGCAGCGTTCTGCTGATACATAGCTGTGATTAAATCTTGGTTCCATCCACTGTTGTTAGGTGTCATAGTATAGGATGGCATCTGCCAGTTTGTGAGCATAGGGCTTGATGGCGTGTAGTGAAAACCGTCATAGAAGCTGACGATTAGAGCAGATAGCGTGTTAGGTGCAATAGTTGCTTCGATTGTGATTGTAGCGTTAAAGTAATGGAGTACATCTGCCGGGGCTGATTGATTTTCTTTCATCAGCTGTGGCTGAATTTCAATACTGCTACCCTGTCTATCTGAAATGCTGTAATAGTAATAAGGTGCTGTGTACATCTTAATGTTGAGTGGTTTGTAACCATTAGTTGACTCTGTAAGTGTTGGGTCATCTGTTATACTAATTGGTACTTTAGCATCTACTGATTTTGAACCAGAGTAATCATCTGCAACAGCTGCACGTAAATCTGGAATATGTTTCGGTTCCAACTCTGTAGGGAAGTCTTTGCAGATTTTGGATGGAACGAGGTAGGTGCTTAAGATATGCTCCATTGCATTGAAGCTGCCAAGTTTCTTGAACGCTTCATTCTGTCTGTTTGCTACTTCGTACACACCAATACCAAGATTTGTGTCACCCGATTTACTAAATGGTGATGGTTGGAATTTTGGTATTCCACCCCAATAGTCTGACGGTTCAATGGATGCTTCGTTAAGGTCAATGTCTGAGATTACCATACAGTTAGAGTAGGAACCAAGACTAAAATATTCTTCAAGTTCTGGCTGAACGAGTTCCTGGAATACAAAGTCATTTTGATTGTGGTCGAACTGTGCTGGTTCATGGTTAAGCTGTGCTAAGTTTGGTGGCCCAGATGGTGAGTCAAGTCTTTCCTGGAACTGCATATCCTGGACTACTAGAGATTTTCCTAGATAGAAAAATTTCTGGTATGTCATAATTGCATCTATTGTAAAATAAACTCTTGCTACGTTCCAGTTTACATATTCCATACCTGTGACAAAAGCATACTGTATATCAGCAGAGAACCCAGAACCTTCCAGTCCATCATTGGCGAAGATTATATAATCAACTGCTCTGATTGCTTCCACAAACGGAAGCTCTGGATTGTCAATTTGAGCCTGCTTTCCAGAACTGCCCAAACCTGCCTGTCCCTGAGGTATGGAATTGTTATTGAGTGGGTTTCTACCTACCTGGAAGTACCCTTTAGCTGGGTCGACTTGGGTGATGTACCAGTACCCATTTGATATACTGTGTGCTTTAAAGAACTGGAAGCATGTATTCCACCAGCTATCATCACCTTTATTTGTCTGCCATGGATAGGCGAACCTGTGCCACCATATGGAGTTGTTCATGTCCATGCCTGTGCCAGCGCATAGATAGACGGTTGTGTTTGGTTTAAATGCCATGGTAGCACCTCACTTTTCTGTTTAGCTCCAGTTCTTACGGAAGATAACGCAATCTTTGAAGTAAGTACAACCGAAACTCATTTGACGAGTTAAGAAGTAGTTCATGTAACGTCCTCTTGGGTTGTAGATACTGTCTAAGTCCTCAAACTGGGATGTGATTACCAGGAAGTCATCTTCTGCCAGCATTGCCATGATATCATCTGCATTACCGCCATTGATGTCCTGTCCGAAATCGTCCATCAGTTCAACTTTAACTGGGATATTAAGTTCTTCTAAATGGAATACACCACTACGTACTTCTACGCCAAGTTTATTGATGATGTCTGCACGGATAAAGAGGGTAAGTTCCCGGTTGTCCAGGGTTTTGTGAACTTTCATAGGGTTAAAAGCTGCGTTAGGGAAGTACATACTTGATACTGCATCCTTAATCTGTAAGAGGAACTTTTTGCCAGATGCTTCGTCTGTAACGTCCTGGCTGGTAATTTTCTGTGTTGCAAGAAGTGGTGCGCCAGATGCAGCTTTAGCATCATTTGCGTAAGTTGCAAAGATTGATTTTGTAAGCAGCCAAGTGTCAAGGTTTGCAGAACTGTAAAGTTTATTTACAAAGTAACCTACTAAACGAGATAAACCACCCTCTTCAAGGAACGCTCTACGTAAACGGTCTTTCTCGATTGTTGTACCGTACTGGATAGGTTCGTTAATGCGATGGTAGATTGCTTTTGCCTGTGGTGACATCTTGATGAATGGGTCTACAGACTCACCATCTTTGCCATAGTTCATCTTGCTTCCAGATACAATGTCTGTAGCAATTTCCTCGATTGTATCACCAAATGACATACCCTCTCTGATATATTTTGCAAGACGGTTCTGTAAGGTGTAATCGTGAAAAATAGTCATACCGATACGGTTCATAAGGGCCTTCTGCCACTGGTTACGTTCTGCTTCGTATTCATCAGAGGTAATCATCAAACCAATTTCTTTCATGTTGTTAATATTAGCTTCTGGAATACGTGACTGAAATTCTGGTGACATGGATGCACGAACTGCGTTGAATACGGTTGCGTTAGGCTGTGCTGATACTTTCATTGACATAGTTTTAATTTCCTTTCTGTTTAATGTGTATTACTTAGATGTTTTACCTAACATAGCAGCAACAACATCGTTGACCGTAGGAGAGGGTGGGTCATTTTCACCTGTATGTGTTGGTGGTTCATTACCATCATTTCCACTGTTCGGTGAATTATCACCACCGCCATTAGGTAACATCATAAATAACCGTAAATTGGTATCATGTAATTCTTTGTTTGTGTTTTCAAGAGTTGTGATACGCTCTTTTGCTGTGTTCAGCAAATTTACTGATGCAGCTGAGTCTGTGTAGTCTTTCTCTACATCAATACGGAACGCTGACGCAGCTGCTAAGTCAACACCACCATCTCTTGAGATTAATTCATTAAACCTAGTTACAAACTCTTCTCCTGTCATATTGATACTTCCTTTCCTTTTCTTATATTAATAGTATAGCACCTGTACAGATTAATTACAAGACTGCAAAATATACACAGAATGTACGGCGTTGTTTACATGTTTTGTCTGATTATATTTGTACGAATGTCTCAGTCAATGGTACAATTCTATGCAAGATTAAGTAGGACAATTTGCCTCCATACTATATACC
>OGLR01000447.1_pt1 | contig 19807 bp, 14 predicted proteins | sample 1572931 | NCBI WGS metagenome assembly OGLR01 (sample SAMEA2581997, study PRJEB24529) | metagenome | biome: Human gut stool | place: China | collected 2011 | reverse complement strand
GAGAGTACGCGCATGAAGAGCCTGACGGCCGCATAGCTTTAGGCAGTTTTGTATAAACGCTTTGTAGGAAGAGCTGCGGTTGCCGCGCAAAATCTCACAGCCTCCATATCGCTCGTCGGCAAACAGCGGATGGCCTATGTGCCTCATGTGCGCGCGGATTTGGTGTGTGCGGCCAGTCTCAAGTATGCACTCCACGAGGGTGACATATCCGAAGCGCTCAAGCACACGGTAATGGGTTACCGCGCTTTTGCCTGTCCCGGAGTCAGGAGGAAATACAGCCATACGCAGACGGTCTTTCGGGTCACGGGCTATATTTCCCTCTATGCGCCCGCTGTCCTCAACAAAGTTTCCCCAGACAAGAGCATTGTAGCTGCGGTGTGTTGTCTTGTTGAAGAACTGCTTGCCGAGACTGGTCTTTGCATCTGGTGTCTTTGCCACTACAAGCAGTCCGCTGGTGTCTTTGTCTATACGGTGAACCAACCCCACCTCAGGGTCGTTAGGGTCGAAAGACTCCATATCCTTAAGATGCCAGGCAACTGCATTTATCAGTGTGCCGTGAAAGTTTCCCGCACCGGGATGCACAACAAGTCCGGCAGGCTTGTCGACAACCATCAGCACATCGTCCTCATAAACTATATTTAAAGGTATATCCTCGGCCACAATGGTGTTGTCGTGTTTCGGACGGTCGAGCATGAGTGTTATGACATCTCCCGAGCGAACCCTGTAGTTGCTTTTCACAGCCTTGCCGTTGACATGTATAAATCCTGCGTCGGCAGCCGTCTGTATGCGGTTGCGGCTTGAGTGCTGCATGTGCTCGGCAAGAAACTTGTCGATTCTCAACGGAGTTTGCCCAGGGTCTACCTCAAGCTTCCAGTGCTCGTAAAGCTCCTGGCTGCCGGAGCTTTCTGATAAATCTTCGGCATCCCCGTAAAGTCCGTCGTAATTATCGTCGAAAATATCGTCTTGTTCCATCAGCTGATTTTCCTTACCACAGGTCCGTTTCCTTCCTTATGCTGTTCAGATTTGGGAGCCGGCTCCTGATTTTGTTTTTCTATTTTCTGCCCGTTGTGGTCCTGCGGTGTATTCCCAACAGGCTCTGTCTCATCAGCAAACTCGTCACCGATTGCCTCCTCAAAACCGTCAAAATCGTCGTACCCGTCATCCTCAATGATATTCAGAGAGTCTGCGGCACTGAGCCTGCCGTTGCCAACAACTATTACCAAAGACTCCTCCACAGACACCTTGTCGCCTGCGGCGACGCTCTTGCCATTTACCTGCATATCGTAAACCCAGTCTTTCTCACCGGGTATAAACTTAGGCTGACTCAACTTAAACCCCATAGATGTAAGTTTCGCCATCGCCTCACGCAAAGAGCTGTTGTCGATGATGTCGGGTAGTGTCAGAGTTGGAGTGTTTGAGGAGTTGATAACAAGATAAATCACATGTCCCGACTTTACCCTTTCTCCCGGCTCTATACTTTGCTCGAGAACACAGTCGGGCGGCAAAGCCTTTACATATCCTGTATCGCTGACCACCATCTCCATACCAAGATGCGCAAGCAGCTGCTCAGCCTCCTTAATGCTCTTTTGTCTTAGGTTTGGAACTAAAATCGCCTCGCCATGGTGGGTATAGATATCAAGTCCGTACTTCACGCCGGCAAAGAGCACTCCCACGACAACAGCCATTGCCGCAAGATTGCCCCAAAGGTATTTGCTCTTGAATTTTCCTATGAATTCAGAAGGTGTCATCTGTATATTTTTCTATCTTCTGCAAAGGTAGTGCAAAATTTCGGTTAAGCGAAAAGAATGCAAATGAATTTGTATTCTTGAGCGTGAGAAATTTATCTAAAATTTCGGTTAAGCGAGGAGAATGCAAATGAATTTGTATTCTTGAGTGAGAGAAATTTATCTAAACGAAGTTTTATGGGAAGGAGGCGAGCGCAAACTATGTCGGCTGAAAACTTGTTGACGAGAGCTTATGCAGGGTAATTATTCTTGACGTTTTTACAAAACTCTTCAACACATACGGAAGAGTTTTATAAAAACGTCAAGAATAATTCCACCCGCCATCTCCTTACCACATAATGCGGCTTGAGTCAATACGCAGTTACAGACCATAAACTGAATGTTCTCATCCAAAGTCTGTCTAAAACAATATTAGGCTATAGTGTTGCGGAATTAAGGCATATTAAAAAATATTTTAAGCCACACCTACAAAGTATATCATTCCCCTTCCTTTTGGGGAGAAATTGTGAGTGAGGCTGTTTTTTTCTTTTTTGTTTTGTCATTTCGCTTGTTTGCACTATCTTTGCACAAAGATAGCTGAACTTTATCTGAAAGTCAATGGAAATTAAGAAAATTCTGACATTACCCTTGGTTCCCATTACGGGGAATATAGGTTTTTTCAGTTTTGTCTATATCTTGGGAGTTGTGTGCAGGCTATGCACGATTCCCGACAACCCTGGCCCGCAATTCTACAGCGAATGGTGGCTTGAGCTTTTTGTTGACGACTATGCCGCATGTCTGCTTTTGTCGTTGCTGCCAAAGAAAGTCCGCCCGTGGCTCAGGGCTGTGGCATACGTGATTTTATACGGAGTGGCAATAGCCGATGTTTATTGTTACAGCAAATTCGGGTCTACGCTAAATCCTTCGATGCTTCTTCTGCTTGGCGAGACCGACACCCGTGAGGCTGGCGAGTTTTTGCGTACTTACCTTACTCCTGAGGTGCTGAAAGGTCCTGTAGGCTTTGTTGCGCTTGTCATGGCTTGCCATGTGGCGTGGGCATTGCGTAAGCGCATTTTCCATTTGCTCCGTTACCGCCGCCGCATGCTCCTGCTTGGCAGAATGCAGCGGTGGAATGTTAAATTCGCTACGGTCAGACCTTTTGTCGGTGTGGCTGTTGCCGTATTTTTGATATGGGGCTTTGCTGCAACCATAAAAAACAAACTGCTTTGTGGAAAACTGATGTCGGCAAAAACCGTTGGAGAGATAGAACACCTTTTGACGGAAAAAGAACATGGAGCGCTTTATATGCCTATTTACCGTCTGGCATTCAGCATGCGCAGCAACCAGTTGGCCTCGCATCAGCTGACGACACTGAAAGCTGCAGCCCATAAAGCGCGGGTCGACAGCTGCTCGTTTGCCTCGCCCTGCATAGTCTTGATTATTGGCGAGAGCTTTGGCCGGCACCATTCGAGCCAATACGGGTATGCGCTGAAGACTACACCCCGGCAGGAGAAAATGGAGAAGCGCAAGAGATTGGTAAAGTTTACAGATGTGGTGTCGCCATGGAACCTGACGAGCTTTGTGTTTAAGAATATTTTCTCCATGCACGTGGTAGGGCAGGAGGGCGAATGGTGCGACTATCCGCTGTTTCCGCAACTTATGCGCAAGGCCGGCTATCATGTGACATTTTTGACAAACCAATTTCTGCCAAAGGCTAAGGAGGCAGTATATGACTTCAGCGGAGGATTTTTCCTCAACGACCCGGAACTGAGCTGCCAGATGTTTGACTCCCGCAACAGCAGCCTGCACAATCTTGACGAGGGACTGATAGATGATTACCGCAAATTGCAGCCGGAGATAGGCGAGCACGAGTTTACCATTTTCCACCTTTTAGGACAGCATGTGAGCTACAGGCAGCGCTTCCCGTCTTATCAGAAACATTTCTGGATAAGCTCATACGAGAAGATCCGGCCAGACCTTACGCCAAATAAAAAGCGTGTATTGTCAGACTACGACAATGCCACATTGTACAACGACTCTGTGGTTGCGCAGATTGTAGGGTTGTTCAGCAAGCGCGATGCCGTGGTTATCTATATGTCCGACCATGGCGAGGAATGCTATGAGGGCAACCGCGGATTTATATGCCGTAACCACTCGTCGGCCATAGATTACGACCTTGCCAGATATGAGTTCGAGATACCTTTCTGGATTTACTGTTCGCCACAATATGTCCGGCGGCATCCGGAAATGGTGAGAGAGATAAAGGCCGCAAAGGACAGGCGGTTTATGACAGACGCATTGCCGCACCTGCTGCTCCATCTGGCGGGCATAAGCGCACCCGACTACAGGCAGGAGTACGACGTGCTGAGTGACGGCTACAACGAGATGAGGCCACGACTGCTTAAAGCAACAACCGATTACGATAAACTGAGACAGAGATGACACTGCTTACAAGAACAGAGTGCAACATAATGAGAGGGTTCGCCATAACCGGCATCTTTCTGCACAACTTCTGCCACTGGCTCGGCCCGGTGGTTAAGGAAAACGAGTACACATTCAATAAAGGGAATGCAGACTGGCTGATGGCAGTCACGGCCAATGCCGACAGTCTGCTGCCCATGCACTGGGTGTCGTTCTTCGGGCATTATGGCGTGCCTATATTCCTGTTTCTGAGTGCCTACGGACTTGAAAAAAAATATGGCGGCACGCAGCAGCCCGGACACGATGCCGGTATATGGAAGTTCGTCAAGACGCACTATCTGAAACTGTTCTACATGATGATATTGGGCTTTGCCGCATTTACGATGGTGGATGCCATAACGCCTGGCCGCTGGCACTATAATGTTACTCAGATTGTCGCGCAGCTGCTCATGCTCAATAATTTGTTGCCCGCCCCCGACCACCAGATATGGCCCGGGCCATATTGGTTCTTCGGACTGATGCTGCAGCTGTATGTTGTCTACCGTCTGTTCCTCTACCGCAGGCATTGGGGCGTTACGGCGGCGTTTATGCTGGTCTTTTCCGGAGTGCAGCTTATGCTCGACCCTCTTGGCAACACTATGAACACCTACCGTTACAACTTTATGGGGGGGATGTTGCCTTTTGGCTCGGGTATACTCGTGGCGCGGCTGATGGACAAGCCGATAGAGCTGCGCCCTTGGCAATGGGCATTTGCGGCTTTGTCGCTCTCGGCTTTCATTGTGGCGCTGAGTGGAAATTTCGTAGGCTGGACATTTATGCCTGTGTTGGTTATTGCGGCATGCGTAGCTGTGACGAAGGCCATATCGGGTATTGCGGCTTTGGCAGACCCCATGGTGTGGATGGGAGAGATTAGTGCCGCGCTTTTCATAAGCCATCCTGTTGTCAGGAAAATATTCATCCCTATTACCCGTCATGGCGACTATTGGACAGGTCTGCTGCTGTATATCGTTGCCAGCCTTTGCGTAGCATGGATGTTCAGCATACTAATGAAGAAACTGGGAGGGCGGGGTTCCAATCCGCCACATAAGAAGGTGGCTTAAAATATATAAGAAGGCGGCGTTAAACATATAAAAGGCGGGTTGGAAACCCACCCTCACAGCCTAAAAAACGTACAATATGAAGATACCGGATATAGAGCTATTCAACATCAGCCGCTTCAGGGGCGAGCAGATGGGAGCGGCAATGCTCTTCATAATATTGTTCCATGTCGGTCTCGACCGTTGGGACCCTTTCTTCGGACTACGGCGTACGGGCAATGTGGGTGTCGACATATTTCTGTTTTTGAGTGGTGTTGGACTGTGGTATTCGTGGAGCAAGATGACAGAGAATGGCATGCCGGTGAGGGATATGCTCAAGAGATTTTTCAGAAACAGGTATCTGCGCATCTATCCCGCATGGCTCATCATGGCGTCACTGTATTACATTCCTCGTTTCCATGGCGGCACCCTGAAGGCCTGGATAGACCTTATTGGCGACATTGCCATAAACTGGGACTTCTGGCTCTACGACGAGCTTACGTTCTGGTATATTCCGGCAATAATGATGCTCTATACAATAGCGCCATTCTACATGATGCTCATACAGCGTCACCCCATGTACCGGTGGCTGCCGTTGATAAGCGTTATATGGTGTGTCATGGTGCAGTGGGTTATACCGATACATCATGCTGTAGGTCATCTGGAGATATTCTGGAGCCGTGTGCCGATATTCTTGTTGGGAATAAACTTCGGCTCTTTGGTGAAAAACCGCTATACCATAGACGGACAGGCGGTATGGATGCTTGCCGCCATCTGGCTCCTCACCTTTGGCACCTGTCTGTATCTTGAGCAGATGCGCCATGGGCATTTTCCGCTATTTGTGGAGCGGATGCTCTATATACCGTTCACCATAACGTCGGTGATGCTTCTGAACAGAATATTCCGCCGTTTGCCGTCACGGTGCAACACTGTGCTGCGTTTTGTGGGCATGGTGAGCCTTGAGGCATATCTTATACACAGTCATTTCGTGCTGTGTCATATAGAGAAACTACATATTGGCTACTGGCCGACATTCCTGCTTACTGCCATAATAACAATGCCTTTGGCGTGGCTGCTGCATGTGGTTTGTAGACAAGTTAACAAGTTGACAAGTTAACAAGTTGACAAGTTGATTGTCTGCATATTTACTAACAACTCGTCAACCCGTCAACTTGTCTACTCGTCAACTCGTTTACTTGTCAACTTAATAAAAAAAATAAAATGAAGAATATAATAAAACTGACACGTCCGCACCAATGGGTAAAGAACTTTTTCGTGTTCTTCCCCATGCTTTTTGGCGGCTCGCTGCTTTGTATTGACGAGATTATAGCCGCGGCCATAACGTTTGTGGCATTTAGTCTCGCCGCCTCGTCAATATATTGTTTCAACGATATCATAGATGTTGAGGCCGACCGTAGGCATAGTGTGAAATGTAAACGTCCAGTTGCATCGGGGGAGGTAAGTATAAGGCAGGCTTATTTTGTAATGTTCGTGTTGGCGGTCTTGTCTGCAGTCTTGGCTTTTATGGCGTGTGACAGTGGTGTTATGACATTGGCCGTGATTGCCGGATATTGGCTGCTGAATGTGGCATATTGCTTGTGGCTTAAGGACTATGCCATCATTGATGTGTGCATAATAGCCTTTGGCTTCGTATTGCGCATTCTTGCCGGAGGCTTTGCCACTGATGTGATAGTCAGCCATTGGCTGGTTCTGATGACGTTCCTGCTCACGCTGTTCCTGTCGTTTGCCAAGAGACGCGACGATGTGCTTCGCATGAATGCCACAGGAGAGGCTCCGAGAAAAAACACCATACGCTATAACCTTACATTCATAAACGAGGCTGTCACCATTACGGGTTCCGTCACCTTGGTATGTTACATAATGTACACAGTGTCGGCAGAGGTCGTGCAACGTTTCAATTCGAGCTATCTGTATCTGACAAGCATACTCGTGCTAATCGGACTGCTCAGATATATACAGCTGACGGTGGTAGACCAAAAAAGCGGCGACCCTACAAAAACGTTGCTCTCCGACAGATTGCTTCAGGCTATAGTTGCCGCTTGGGGACTCTCGTTTTTCGCAATAATTTATCTCGCATAACGGCTATGGAAGAGACGGTAAGAAAGAAACTCTACTGCTTTGACTTCGACGGTACGCTTACCACAAGCGATACCATGCTTGAGCTTATAAAGTTCGCACACGGCAAAGGCGGACTGCTGCGCGGACTGTTGGCAAATGCCTTCTGGCTTGTGCTGATGAAACTGCATTTTTATCCTAACTGGAAGTCGAAAGAAAAAGTGCTCACATGGTTCTTCGGAGGCATGGAGGTTGAAGATTTTAAGGCTATATGTCAGGTCTTTGCCATGCGCTGCCATACCCTTATAAGACCAAGTGCAATAGCCGAGATTACAGGCCTGATGTCGAAAGGCGATATGGTCGTGGTGGTGAGCGCAAGTGCTGACGACTGGGTGCGCCCTATGCTGGAGAAGGTGTTTCCGCACGTGCCCGCTCTTTTGTCTACCCGCTTAGAGGTTGTCGGTGACAAAATCTCTGGCCGCATATCGGGCAACAACTGCCATGGACAGGAAAAGGTTGAGCGGATAAAACAGTATCTGAAAGCCAACGGCATAAGCCGAAACGATTGTTATATATACGCCTATGGTGACAGCAAAGGCGACAAGGAGATGATGGAATATGCAGACGAATCGTTCTATAAGCCATTTAGAGACTGACCGCCGTGAAAAGCTGGCGGAGGCTGTTCGTTTTGCGGTAGTAGGCGTGGCAGCTACTGTGTTGCAATATGCTGTGTATCTGTCGCTGAACCGCCTGATGCACCCTGCTGTTGCAAACACCATAGCCTATGCGGTAAGCTTTGTCTTCAACTATGTGGCATCCACCCGCTACACATTCAAGGTTAAGTCTACGGCCAAGCGGGGCCTGGGATTTGCTTTCTCGCATCTGATAAACTATAGTTTGCAAACACTGGTTTTGACAACAATGCTGTGGCTTGGCGTGCCTAAAGACTGGGCAATGGCACCTGTATTTGCGGTATGCGTGCCGGTGAATTTCCTGTTAGTAAGATATTTTTTAAAGAAATGAACACTATTTTCCATATATTCGCAATAAAACGCGAGGAGAGGCTGGCTGCCTTGTTGCTCATGGTGTTGCTGCTGTCGGTCAACGCTATGGTGCTGATTCATTACTACAATCTCTTTACACCGCTACATGATAACTATTGGCGGCTGTTTATACGCAATTTCCACATTTCCGGCTTCGACCCCATAACGCTTAGCGTGGTAAGCGACTGGTCGGCAGGCTACAATGTCTACCGTCATCCGTTGCTCGCATTTTTTATGTATCCGCCATATCTGCTCAATCGGCTGCTGATGACGGTAACAGGCATCAACTGCGCCATCTTTATTGTGGCAGCCATGCAGATATTGTCAGCTTTCTATGCCGCAATTTTCCTGTTCCGCATATTCCGTGAGATAATAGGCGTCGACCTCTTAAGCTCATATATACTCTTGGCATTGTATCAGTCATTTGCCTACGTGACGTTGTCGGCAATGGTTCCCGACCATTTCATATTCTCGAGCCTCATGCTTATCCTTGCCTTGTATATTACAGGCAGAAGACTGCGCAGCGGCCGTCCCATGAAGATTTGGCAGACCGTGGTTTATTTCATCTTTACAGCGGGCACGTCGCTTAATAACGGTCTGAAGATATTTCTTTCTGCATTGTCCGCCAACGGCCGCAGGTTTTTCAGTCCCCGTTTCCTTTTTCTTGCCGTCTTGCTGCCGTCTATTGCCATCTGGGGCTTCTGCCGTTGGGAATACCGGGTATTGGTATATCCAGAGTGGCATGCAAAGAAAGTGGCGGCTGAGAAGAGAAAAGCAGAGAGGAAGAAAGCTGCGGAATTTAGTTCTGTAGGGCCGCTGCGTGTAGCGGCCGCAAAGAATGTAGAGCCGGATACGCAAAAAATCGTCACGGCAGAAAAAACAAAGCCTGCTACGGCTAAGAAGAAGCGTAGGGTGCAGGGCAGGCCTATCGGCAACGGTGCATTCTCCCGTTGGACCGACATATCCACACCCCGTTGGGAGTCACTTGTTGAGAACGTGTTTGGCGAGGGCATACAGCTTCATAAACGCCATCTGCTGCAAGATGTGCTGACCAAGCGCCCTGTTATGGTAAGCTATGATATGACATGGAACTACGTGGTTGAGGCTATCATAGTACTGCTGTTTATCTTGGGAATATTATGCGGCATAGGGAGTGCGTTTCTCAGGACTTGTTTGTCGTATTTCTTACTCGACATGGTGCTGCATGTAGGCCTTGGTTTCGGACTCAATGAGGCATATATTATGTCAGTGCATTGGATTTACGCTGTGCCCATAGCCATAGCGTATCTTCTGAGGCTCATACATCCCCGTTATGTATGGGCTGCGCATCTGCTTCTGCTTTTAGTGGCAGCATTCCTGTTTGGCTGGAATACCAGTCTTATCTATTCATATTTGGCATGATTTCTCAATTGTAGGACAGCTATGTATAGCGGCCGCAATAATGTTGCCGTTAGACCTCATCTTGTTTGCGGCCGCAATTTACTGTTGCCGTTGACTCCGTCCAATTCTTCCAACTCCAACAATCCATCCGCAGCCTGGAATGAGCGACACGAGCCATGTCGTGATGAAGCAGCAGATGAAGGTGAGTATTGCTATGGCTGGTATTGCCAAACTGACGTGGATGAGTGGATTTGCTGGATTGCCGTTGACGAATATCGGCGCAATGTTGCTCAGAAAAAGCAGGTGCATCAGATACATGCCAAACGAGAGCTTTGAGCCGAGCGTGATAAATTTAGGTACTGTTGGCTTGTCAATGCAGGTGAACAGGATGAAACCTCCAAAGGTTGCACACAACACGTTGGGCGTGCAGAATTCCCATGACCATTCAAGCATTGGTGTCTCAATAGCTACGCCTGGCACACCAGCGTGCCAGAACGACCAGCCTGTGAATACGCTGCCTGTAATAAAGCAGATGCTTCCGATAATCAGTCGGCGCTCACGGCTCCAGTTAAGATGTTTGCGGATATAGTGTGCCAAAACGAGATAGCCAAGATAGCCCGAGCAATAATAGAGCATTCCGAAATATGGGTTCCAGAAGCAATTTCCCCAAAGGTCGCTGCTCACAAATCTTGTAAGCCAGGGTACAAGGGTTGATGCTGCGAATATATAGAGAAACATCCTCTCGTCAGATGCCGTGGAACGCTCAAGCCATGGTGACACTATGGGAATTATCAGGTATAGAGAGATGAGAGGATACATAAACCACAGATGGCCAGCCATAGATGGGAAGGTGAATGGCAACATCTTGAAGTCATTCACCGACTGTTCCCATGTCATCTGCCCCCAAAGAAGCGGTAGGAAGGTGTAAATAAGCATGAAAACAATCATAGGCGGCAATATACGGAGCAAACGGCGCTTGTAGAACTGTCGCATTGTTACGCCCTCGCCTACGGGTACGAGCAAAAAAGCGCTTACAACCATAAACAGCGGAACGCATGTTCTGGCAATTCCTCCGTCGTAGAATGCAACCCAAAAGCGGTTTGCCTCATTAGCCAGCATTGATACGTTGCCTGCAAGTCCTGATGTGTCGGCGGCATAGAAATTCTCGCTCGCATGCACAAGCATTACAAGGAAGCATGCCACTATGCGGATGTAGTCGATGAATACAATTCTCTTTTTATTTTCCATGGGTTTAGGTAGTTTGTAGGGCCGCTATGTATAGCGGCCGCAATTAATGGCCTCACCTTGTTTGCGGCCGCAAAAATGGTTGTCTTGTTTGCGGCCGCAATAATGGTTGTTATTATGGCTCTTCTTGTTTGCGGCCGCTATACATAGCGGCCCTACATTTCCGTCTGTATTTATTTTGCTTTTGCAGCGTTATAGTTGTTTGAATAGCGGAGCATCTGGTCTGCATATCCTTCTCCGTATGAGACTTTCACATCCGTGATGTTGCCATCCTTGTCGTACTCGGCTGTATATACAGGATTTATAAAACCACGATATGGGGCAATATTCAGTTTCTTGTAGCGTTCCAAAACCTCTTTGTGAAGTGTGGGGTCTATCTTCACTCCGTAGGTCTCTACAAGCTTGCGTGCGCCGGCAAAGTCGCCGGTCGATTTTACACGCTGTATCTCAGCGAGCAATTCTCCGAACAGATTGCGCAGGGTCTCGTAGTCGTTTATTGTTACGTATGTCTTGCCGTCACGCTTCACGAACTCAATCACATCGCCGCCGTTTTTGGCTTTGCCTTTGCCGTGCTCGTATGCCCATCGTGCTATCAGGGCACGGTTTCTCATGTGAGCCTCCTCTATCTGGTCGCCTAACTTGATGCGTACAATCTGTGTTAGCAGACCGTTCTTTATCTGTCCAAGATAGCTTGCCTTGTAAGCCTCGGAATTTGGCAACAGACCAAGCTCTACAAGTTTCGGGTCGGCAAGATAGTAGAGGGCAAACAGATCGGCTCTTGCCTCCTCTATGGTGCTGCCGTATGCTTTCAGGGAGTCTGGGTCTACACCTGGCAACAGCTTTCCGCTGCCGTGTCCGAGACACTCGTGCAGGTCTGTGTGCAGGTCATCTGTGATGTCGCCATATTTCTTAATCAGCTCGATGTCCTCCTCGCTGTTTGAGAATTCCTCAAGCATGCCGCTGCCATTTGACGCCTGTGCGTAGGCGTGTGTCAGGTTTGCTATTGTCACCGACTTGCTTCCGTGCTCAGCCCTTACCCAGTTGCTGTTGGGCAGGTTTATGCCAATGGCGGTAGAAGGATATAAGTCGCCGCCAAGTATGGCTGCGCGTATGACCTTTGCCGATACGCCTTTTACTTTTTCCTTTCGGAATTTTGGATCAACAGGCGAATGGTCTTCAAACCACTGTGCGTTTTTGCTCAGTGCCTCTGTGCGTTTTGTAGCATCAAGGTCTTTAATGTTTACGATGCTTTCCCAAGAGCTCTTAAGGCCGAGAGGATCGCCGTATGACTCGATGAAGCCATTAACGAAGTCAACTACAGGGGCTGTGTTCTCTACCCAGGCAATGGAGTACTCGTCAAATTTCTTAAGGTCACCGGTCTCGTAGAATTCTATCAGTTTGTCCACAACAGCCTTCTGCTGCTCGTCTTCAGCAAACTCACGTGCCTTGCGGAGGTTCTCGACAATCTTTGTAATCAGAGTCCCGTATTTGCCAGTAGTTGTCCAACGCTGCTCATAAATTTTTCCGTCGGCACCTTTTACGAGGGTGGAGTTCATTCCGTGCATTACTGGATGTTGCTGGTCGCCATTGGCTTTTTCTCTCTCATAGAATTCCTCAGCCTCTTTCTGTGTCACGCCCTGATAATAGTTGCAGGCACTTGTAAGGATGAGGTCTTGTCCCTCTGCGAGATTTACTCTTTTAGCCATTATCGCAGGATTGAATATCACCTCGGCAATGCTGTCAGGGCAGTTGGTCTGAGCCACGAACCATTCACGGCTGAAGCCTGGAGTAAACTTCTCGCAGCCATAGTGGTGGTGGATGCCGTTTGAGAACCACACCCTTTTAAGGTATTCCTCAAAAGCCTTGAAATCGTCTGTCTGGCGGTCGCCGTCGTATTCTGTATACAGTTTCTCAAGAATGTTGCGTATCTCGAGATTGTACCGTCCGTTTTGGTCGAACAAAATGTCACGTCCCCAAAGGGCGGCCTCTTGCAGATGGTAGATAAAAGTTTTCTGTTTCAAAGTAAGATCCTCGAAGCCGTCGACTTTATATCTGAGCATCTCGATGTCGGCAAATCTCTCGTCGCTGTATTTAAAATCGTCCTGCTGTATCTTATCGTTAGAAGAGCAGGCTGCCAAAAATGTTGTAAACATTGTTGTTACTAAGAATTTATTCATGTTATTGTGGTTTTGGGTTTTATCTTTCTATCAGGCACACGGCGTATGCGCTGATGCCTTCCTCACGTCCGGTAAAACCAAGTTTCTCGGTAGTAGTGGCTTTTATTGATATTTTGTCTGCGGAGCATCCGATGACGTTTGCAAGACATTCTTTCATTGCATCTACGTGAGGGTTAATCTTTGGGCGCTCTGCGCATATTGTGGCGTCTATGTTTCCAAGCCTGTATCCTTTTCCGGCTATGAGCTGCATGGTTTTTCTAAGAATTATCTTGGAGTCCATATTGAGGGTCTCATCTGATGTGTCAGGAAAATGATACCCTATGTCTCTCATATTTGCCGCACCGAGCAGCGCGTCACAGATGGCGTGAATTAGCACGTCAGCATCGCTATGCCCTAAAAGTCCAAGCTTGTGGTCTATCTTTATGCCTCCGAGCCACAAGTCACGCCCCTCTGCAAGTTTGTGGACATCGTAGCCCATACCAACTCTTATTTCCATAGGCTGTCTATCTGAAAAGGTCTTTTATTCCGTCCATATCGAAGCTAAGTGTAAATCTCAGAGTCTGGTCGAGAGGGTTGCTCTTTGCGGTTGCTATCACGTAACCTGCATCGAGTGAGAATACGCTCATGCGGAAACCTGCACCTACGGTGAAGTATTTTCTGTTACCCTTGTTCTCGCTCTCATGGTGATATCCTGCGCGGATTGTGAACTGGTCGTTGTATACATACTCTGCGCCCACGCTCCACTGGATTTCCTGCAATTCCTCCTTGAAGCCGTTAGGAGCATCGCCGAAACTCTTGAAAATACCGCTTATGCTCGACACGTCGTAATAGTCTTTCTGCACACGCTGCTGATAGTCCTCGGTGCTCTCGCCCTCGTTTTGTTTCGGATATGTTGGCACCAGCAGCTTGTTGGCGTCTGCGGCAATGGTAAAGCGGTTGTACTCGTCGATAGGCACCATGAGCGATGCGCCAAGACGCATGTTTGTAGGAATAAACTCGCTGTCGTCGCTACCGCCAAATGTAATTTTGCTACCAATGTTTGAGATGTTGAGACCAAGTCCTAACTGGCACTCGCGGCTGCCAATGTTGAGATAGTTCTGATAGTACATAGAGAGGTCGGCGGCGAAAGCGGAGCCTGGAGATGTGTCTTCCGTATAGTCGTAAGTAAGGTCGGAGTAAATCCAGCGTACGCCGGCAGACAATGAGAAATGCTCGCTCAGCATAAGGGAGTAAGCCACATCGAGCGACATCTCGTAAGGATTAATGGTCATGTCGTTAGAGCCGTCGAGTGAGCTGTCGGTATAGACCTCGCCAAGTGAGAAGTAGCGCAACGAGCCTGATACGGCGCTGTAGTCGCCTATGCGGTAATAACCTACGAGATATGCGAGATCGATATCCGACACAAGCTGCCGCAGCCAAGGAGTATAGTTAAGTGCTACTCCGGCTCTTGAGATTGTGAATGGATATTTGGCGGGGTTCCAATATTGCGAGACAACGTCTGGGTCTGTGGCGGCACCGACATCGCCCATACCCGCAGCCCTTGCGTCAGGTGCTATGGTCTGCGATGTCACGGAGGTGTTGATAGGGTTGAACATGTCCTTCTTGTCTTGTGCCGACATGTTTAGGGCAAGCATCATAAGGCTGCATACCAGTAATATTCTTGTCTTTTTATTCATCTTTTTACTAATTCTAATTAGGAAGTCCGTAGGGCCGCTATTCATAGCGGCCGCAATTATTTTATCTTTGCCGCTTGCGGCCGCTATGAATAGCGGCCCTACAAATTAACGCTGTTATCTGTTATTTATTGCTTATTATCACAAGTTTGTTGGCCTTCGATGCCTTGCTGCTGCCCTCGCATGCCACTCTTGCCCTGTAAAGGTACACACCCGTTTGCAGTTGCAGGCCGCTGTTGGTAGTCAGGTTCCAGTCTACAGTATAAGTGCTTCCTGTGCTCACTCCTGTCTCGCTATGTGTCCATAGCAGTCGGCCGCTTGCGTCGAAAACATCGATGTCTACATCAATTTTTGCCTCTGTCCTGTCGTGATTGATGATGAAAGTGGTGGACGTTGTGGCCGGGTTTTTCGTCACGCTCACGCTCGTAAGCTGTGGTTTCAGACCTTTCACCACGTTGAAATCAAGAGTTGTCGTAGTCGGGTTGTTCAATATGTCCCATGCTCTGAATTTCAGCGTATGCCGTCCCTCCGGCAGCTCAGGTATGTTGTAATATGTCGTTCCGCTGGTATAAGTTCCGAAATCGTAGACGAAATTGTCGTTCAGGTTGTAGGTCTTGGCCATATCGCCGTCTATTATGAGCTGCAGGTCGTGACCTATGCCGTTTCCGGCGGTGTTGATACCGTCGGCATCCGTTATCTGCGCAACGAAATACGGAGTAGAGTTTACGTTGCCGCCATTGGTGAAGGATGGCGAGTTGAGGTAGCAGTAAACCGAGGGGCCTATTGAGTCGTTGTCGAGCTCGGCAGTGCCGCCCACGGTAAAGTCTGCGCAATGTCCGTGAGCTATGAGCGATTTATCATCACTCACGGCATGTAGGTTAATGAGTCCCTGCTCGTCGGAGTATTTTATGTCCATTGGTACGGCAAACTCAAACTGGAAGCGTCCGTCTCTCACGCTGTCGGTGCCGTTGTATAGAATCTTGTTGTAATCGTAGAACGTGAATGGCTCGTTTGTCTCCTTTGGCTTGTTTATGTTGCACGTAATTAGGTCGCGGGAGTCGCGGACTGTCATTACCACCAATCCGTTAAAGTCGGGCTTGTCCTTAACATGTCCTGCTACTTTTACAACGCTTCCAGCTTTTAGTATGGGCATTGTTGCGGCGTTTGCAACGCCAATGCCGTTTATGGAGTCTACTACAATCTCGGCAGTTGGCAGCTTCAGAGCCACAGCGGGGTCTCCAACCAGCTGATATTGCAGCTTGTTCTGGGTTTTGTCAAGGCTTGTCGTTATAAGCTCACATTTTGTAAGTCTCTGGGCCTCGCCAACAGTTACGGGCTTTCCCTTGCTGTCGTAGCTGAGCACATTTTTTATGAAAGCGGAATTTATATGTTTGTTAGTTGGAATGAAAGCTTCTCTTAACGTACCGAAGAAAGCCCATGCGCCTCCTTTTGCGTTTAATACCGCCGTCTCGCCAATTGTCGGCTCAACTCCGTCGTATGGCATTATGTCGCACGATGCCGTTACCCACAGTGGCAGATTGGTGTTTGTGAAGTCGCGGAAGTCGTTGATGCGTAGCACATTCTCGTGCGATATCTGATCGGGACGTCCGTGTCCGCCATAGTCAATGATGAGTGCTCCCGCAGCCTGCTGGCGTTTTACCAAATCCTCAACAGCCGGATATGTGTCGCCTGTTGCCGAAGTTTCTTGAATGTAAGCGTCCCACATAATCTTTTTCACGAGATATCCAGGGTGGTCACTTGTTGTCTTCTCTGCCACGGAATTTACGTCAATCATGTGAACGTTGTAATTTCCGTCGTCTGCTAAAAAGGCAATGGTGTTGAGCCAGTTGCCGGCATACTGGTTGGTTGCATAGGCAATAGTCTTGTCGACCATGATTTTTGCGTCCTGCCCGTTTGTTACGGGGAAGCGTCCGACAGCAATGTCCGGCCGGTCGGCTTCCAGCAGGTTGCCTCCCTCTCCGTCATCAAGCAGGCAGAAGAAACCGTCGTCGGCATAGCTGTATGCCTTACTGAACGAGTTTTCGCTCTCATATACCAGTAGATAGTCGTCTGCCTGGAGCTGACGGCAATCTGTGGTCAGCATTCGGTTGTCCCACACGCAGTCGCCAAATAGAAGCAGGTGGCTGGGCATCTCCTCCTCGGTCTCGGCTCTGTCGTACAGCATTTTCATATACCGTCTGTATGCGTTGGCATCTGGCGTTCCGCTTGCGAACTCGTTGTACAGTTCGTCTGCCGGCACAATCTTCACCTTCATTCCGTCGTTTTGCCGGTGGAATTCGGCAAGCCGCTCAGCCTGCTGTAGCAGTTTTTGCGATGTGGGAATAATGATAACCATATCCAAATCCCTGTCGGCATGCAGGTTTTGGTTTGTTATGTTGTACACGTATTGAGCCTCGGGCAGCGACGCGTTGAGCCTTGGGGCGGCTTTTGGCTTGTTCCATGCCATGGCTATATAGTCGAGCCTTACCACGGCATCGCTGCTGTTGGTAATGGTTATTGTGTCGCGTGTGTTCAGCCTTGGCAGAGAAAATGTCGACAAAGCCTCGTTTGCGACACTATATTGTGCAGGCTTAGAGATGCTGATGTTACCAACGACAGAGTTGCCAACCTCAACCTGCACCCTTGCCGGTGAGCCTGCCGATACTTTTACCGCTAATGTCGCAGAAGTGGCGTCCGCTGGTTTTGTAATTACAATTTTTTGCTGTCTGCCTGTAGCCAGCGGTGTAGGGTCGTAGAGGTTGCGTCCGCCATGGAACCATGCGTAGCCGTCGTTCTCATATAGGTCGTGCCAGTCGTCGTTTGCCGGATAGAAAGCCGACACAAAGCTTGCCGAGTCTACGGTCAGCGGCTCGGTGCCGTCTTCGGTCAGGAAGTAGTAGCCATAGTCTGAATACGGGTTGCGTGTGCGCCGTGGAGTGGTCTTGCTGCTCCATGACACAGGTCCGCGGGCATAGAACATTTTGCCGGCGCTTCCGCCGTCGTAGGTCGCCACTTCTTTCAGGTCATCGGTCTCAGTCAGCGTGGCACCGCTCAGTTTCTCGTCTTGCAGGTTTCCGCCATATCCGTAAACCTTGACTTTTGCCAGACTGCTGAATCCGGCTCTTCTGGCCAGGCTCTCCGTGATGCGGTAAACTCCTGTGGCGGGCACTCTGATTTTTGCCCACCGTCCGGTTGCCAACACCGAGTTTTCGGCATATCTGCCGGCTGCTGTCTTTGCGGCGGGCGCAGCCATTCGGCCTTGCTTTTTTGCCTTGGCAGTGAGTTTCAGCATGAAGCTCACAAGAATTTTGTATCGTCCCTCACGCCTAACCATCGGGCAGAAAAAAATCTCCAAATGTGCTTTTTTCCTCTCTATGGCGATGCGCTGGCTTACAACGGGCAGCTCCGGAAGCTGGTTTTCTCCCATCAGACGGTCGCAGGCTGCTATGTCTGCGGCTGTCATGTCGATGAACTCTGGGTACAGAATTTCTACCGTATAGAGCGAGTCGTCGTAGTTTTCGTACAGAGGAATGGCATACGTGAATTCGGGCATCACAGAGTCTACCGCAACCTCTGACGATGTGAGGTTGAAAAATCTCTGTCCTGCAGCGCCAAGGCTCCAGGCGAGAGTCAGCAAAACAGTAATCAGTCGGTATGCGTATGTCATAATTTTAAGTCTCAATATTTATCTGCAGTTAAAATCCAAAACCTTCCGGTCTTCAATATAGCCTTCTATATGGTCGCCGATGCTCACAGGCCCCACTCCGGCGGGAGTTCCCGTATATAGCAGGTCGCCAGTCTTCAGGGTGAAGTAGCGGCTTATGTAGCTCACTATCTCGTCAACCTTGAAAAGCATGTCGCTCGAACGTCCCTCCTGTACGGTGTTGCCGTTTATGTCAAGATGGAAGTGCAGCTGTTGGATGTCTCTCAGTCTCTCCTTGTCTACCCAGTCGCCGATGGCGGCGGAGCCGTCAAATCCCTTGCACAGCTCCCAGGGCAGTCCCTTACCGCGCAGCTCGGTCTGCAGCTCACGGGCGGTGAAGTCGATGCCCACGGTTACGGCATCGTAGTAACGGTGTGCGAACCGCACGGGTATATTTTTTCCCAGACGGCATATCCTCACCACAAGCTCCGTCTCGTAATCAATGCGTCCTAAGTGGTCGGGAACGAAAAAAGGCTTGTGGTCTTTAAGCAGAGCCGAGTCTGCTTTTGTGAAGATTACGGGGTTCTCTGGCTTAGATAACGTCTCGTGCAGCTCTTTATTGTGTAGGGCATAGTTCATGCCGATGGCGAATATCTTCATAATCTGTTTGGTTTTACGGTTTGGGTGAAAAATTTATTTTTGAGAATTCTGTAATTCCAGTGTATTTTTCACCGTCGAAAAATGAAACCTGCTTCAAAGGCTCATGAAGCCTGCTTCGTTGGCACTTGAAGCCTGCTTCATTGGGGAATGTGGCAGGCGGCGTTTTTTTGCGGGTTAACCCGGCTTTTTCTTTACGATGATTTTTTTTGCGAATTCCCATATCACGATGCCGGCGGCGACAGAGACATTGAGTGAGTGTTTGGTGCCAAATTGCGGTATCTCTATGCATCCGTGGCACTGGTCTACAACCTGTTGCTGCACGCCTTTTACCTCATTGCCCATCACTATGGCGTAGCCGTTGGGCTGAGACAGTGGCAATGTGAGATTTTCCAAAGATGTCGAGCCTTCTGCCTGCTCAACGGCATATATCTGGTATCCTTGTTTTTTCAGGTCGCTCACAGCGTCCATGGTGTCGGCGTAGTATTTCCACTCCACCGAGTCCTCGGCTCCCAATGCCGTTTTGTGTATCTCGGCCTGTGGCGGAGTTGCCGTTATGCCGCACAGCATTATGCCTTGAGCCCTGAATGCGTCGGCGGTGCGGAACACGGAGCCTACGTTGTGAAGCGAGCGCACATTGTCGAGCACCACCACAAGAGGCAGCTTCTCGGCCTCCCTGAATTCCTCTGCCG
>OGLR01000445.1_pt1 | contig 19814 bp, 13 predicted proteins | sample 1572931 | NCBI WGS metagenome assembly OGLR01 (sample SAMEA2581997, study PRJEB24529) | metagenome | biome: Human gut stool | place: China | collected 2011 | reverse complement strand
TAACACTCTGCCTTAATAATGGAGCGTGCTCTGTTTCCAAACTTTGTCTGCACTCTGTCTTCATACCTTAATCTACGCTCTTCTGTCCTAAATCTTTCTCCTTCTTTAGATACACAACACCGGCATATATACGCTCTATTGGTCTTAACACACTTTCTATAAATTCTATGTCCTCATCTATAATATCTACAAGTTCATTACTGCCATCTGATGTGCTTTCTATCTTTAGTACTACAAGATTTCCTGCAAATATTCTCTCAGGCTTTACACTTTCAAAATCGTTATTACTCATTTTATTGTGAATTGTATTTTTGACATCTGCTGATTTTTTATCTGCTTCATTATTAACCGGAAGTCTATAAAATGCCCTGTTAAGCGTTCTGCCCTGCACTACTGCATCCTTCCCAGCTATTAATAATAAACTGTCATTCAGCCACACCATATCCAGCTCATCTGTACCCCAGCCTTCATCAATATTTTTACTATCAATTTTTCTATCAGCACATTTACCTGAGATATATCTTCTTACATATGATAAATTATCGCCTGTCCATTCTGTGTAACCCTTGTATACAACGCCATTCTGTGCACACATATAATATGCCTTTATCATCTTAGTGAATGTTTTCTTAGAAATCCTTCCATTCATCATCTGATATATCACCATTAATATCTTCTTCGTATTCTCCTGAATGTGATGGCTTTCCTCCAATTAAATCTTCTGTATTGTGACTTTCAAATGGTGAATTACTACTGTATACAGGCGCACCCAATCCGAAAGCTGATGACATACAGAAATTATTGCCAAATCCCTGCATATCCATATTAGCTGTTGCCAGAAAGCCAGAAAGACAATATGGCCTAGTCATTCCTTCATCAAATACAGTATCAGCAATAGCTGATATTTTTGACTGATAATCATACACTGACATATCCGCATAGCCTTTAACAAGAAGTGAATCAAGAATTTTCTGCACTTCATCATATTGAAGATTTCCGACAAACACATTCTCTTCATTCACTGCAAATACTGACATATTGTCGTCTCTGTCATTATTAAATTTAAACATTACACCTGTTATATCTTCTTTATTACTGTTAGCTTTTGCAATCATACGGTATGAATTCCCATTAAATTCAAATCTCTTTTCAACCATTGGTTCTGCCTTTTTAATCTCTCTTACTGCTCCATTGTTTAATTTAACTACCATAATGTCCTCCATTCTTACCTGTTATAACAGGTACTTGAATTTATTATCAGCTATACAGCCTTTATCTTATCTTTAGGAACTCTCTTTCCTATCGACAATTGAAGCATAATAAAAAGCAGCCTGATTTTCCAAGCCGCTTTTTTTAATCTTTAAAATATGCTATTTTACTGTATCTGCAATTCCAAAAAAAATCTTCATCGCATAAATTCACTATCAGAACATTTTCCAATGCGAATTTCTTATAAATTTGTCTATAAATTCAGGCATTGTCATTTTCCTTATATGCCCGCCATCACGAAAACCTACATCGTATTTGTCCATAAATGCCCTGTCGTCTGTCTCACTGCAATCTATATCCGTTATAAATGCTATGCTCTGTGGTCTGTTTCTGTCTTTATCACGGTATACATAGACATATAATGGTTTAACATTGTGCATATTGAGCATTTCCTTATATATAACTTCAAGTGTTATATCATTATCATAGTCAGCTTCTTTGCTTGAAAGCCTGTAATAAGGGCTATTCTCATTCTGGTTCTCAACATAAGTCTTCCATGTCATAATCCAGTTGCCACGGTAGGTCTTAAGAACCTTAAGTATATCCATCATATGAGCACCGTTAAACTCAAATCTTTTATATTCCCTTATGTATTTTGGCATATCTATATAAAGAAACTGCCTGTCAAATTGAAAATTAAGCCCTTGCTTAACTATGCTTGTGGAAATACTTTCTATATTAAGATAATCAGTTTCTATAAGATGCAAATGTATTTTCTTTACATACATATCAGCAAATTTGCAGAAATCCTCTTTGCTTAATCCACATAACTGCTTTATCCTGCTTCTGGACATTTTCGTACCATCAAGATACGAAGATATATCATCTACAACAAGCTTTCCATCTTTATATGAATAAGTCTTCTCAAGCTTGGAATCAAGCCAGTATTCAGTCCGAAGACAATTGCACATAAAATACCTTGCCGCAAGCGTGTATTCATCATAACCAGTTGCACTCCAGTCCTGATATACGCTAAACAGTGCAAGCCACTGGTTAATCTTGGATATCAGTACTTCCTTCTGCTTCTCGATACCCATCACTTCTATTGTCTTAGTAAATGCTCTGATATGCTTGTATACTTTGACCGGTTTTTTCAATGCATTCTGAAACTGCACAAGCTGGTGATAATTCCTGCGTGCTAAAAGAACAATTCTGTTAGAATATCCATTTGCACAGAACAACGGAACAAGTCCCATTTTCCCGAACATATCAAAAAATGTATCCGTCCTCTGGTCTGCCTGACTTATAATATAATGTAGAATTCCACGATATATCTCATTACACTCAACCTCAGCATAATTAAGTGGTATATGCAGGTTATGGTAAACCTGCTGTCTAAGCTTCATATCAGGTGAATACATATTCCAATACTGCTCCTTAAAGACGTCCTTAGGAAGCCCCAGATATTCAAGAAGCTGTGTCTGAGTATAAGTGTTATCTTTACTTGCAAGCTGCTTATATATAATTGAATATACCTGTCTTTTAAGTTCCATTGGGAAATCTGTATATCCTGTATGTCTGCTTCTTAATTCACTTATTGTATTCTTAACATCTTCATACAAATGTATATTCACTCCTTGTGTACACACTACTTTAATTGTAGTAATTCGCACTGATTAGTTCCTGCATCCCAAAAATGTTCTGTGCTTAACCCCCTAACCTGGCATATTATTCCTGAATTCATTGTGCCATGTCCGATTATTACAATATTCTTTCCATCCTCAAGCTGTGGTTCCACTACATTTCTAAGAAAGTCACCTGTACTTTCAAATAACTTCTCAATGCTTTCCCCACCTTCAACTGCCTTATACTTTTCTGGTTCTTTAAATAATTATTAATCGGACAATCTAAAGCCCTTGCTGACTGTTCTGTTCCTTCATATATTCCAAAGCTCATCTCAATAAGCCTGTCATCTGTTATAATCGGAATATTGCGGTCTTTTAAAAATATCTCTGCCGTCTGTCTTGCTCTTGCCAATGGAGAACAATAGCATACATCAAGCGGCACATTTTTATAAACCGCTGCTGCCTCTTCCGCCATCTTTCTTCCAGCTTCATTGAGTGGAATATCTGTTCTCCCCTGCAGTTTATTTCTCTCATTCCAATCAGTCCTGCCGTGCCTCATTATGTATAACATTGTACTCTCTCCTTATCTTATGAAGTAGTATTTCGACGAGATGTTATTCTTATATTATAACACCTCATCTCCAGTATTAACAATGTGTTACAGCTCAATCTGAATTATGTATGTTACGCTGTTTCGACTTTCCTGCCTGTGCAGGCAGCATATATCTTATCTATCAACCTGTCACATAACAATGTATACGACGCTCCTACTACATTTACACCTATTCTAAGTAAAACTGCATATTTAAGTCCGAACAATTCCGCCGCTATTGAAAGTGCACCAAATGTATTAAACACTGTCTGCCAAGAATAACCAGCTGAATATCCGACACCTATTCCACCTATCATACCAATATATGGATACATTGACTGTGGAAGTACTGTGTATAATATTGAAAAAATCAGACATCCAACAACATTAAACGCACCTCTCTTGCCTGCCCGTCCTTCTATATCCTTTGAAAATGGCAGGCACACTGACATGCACGCTATACCTATCCACATCGCTCTTGGAATATTAAGCAGGTTCATCACAAGCATTGCACTTGATACTATAAATGTAAGCTTGATATACCATCTGTTTCTTGCCGAATTAATATTGAATTCATAGAATAAATCCTGGAATGTTCTTCGATATGGTCTGTTCTTCTGATTCTTATAAAAGATAATCATACAGATTACCATACCACAAAGAAGTCCGATAACCCTTAACACATAGTCCTGTCCTGTAACGTCATACCCCTGTAATAACAGATAACCAAGCACAAATGTCGAATGATTATACATAATTACATTATGACAGCCCATTATCATAAGAAGCATTATACATACTATATTAATAAGAAATGCAACAACAGGTGGCACCATATTACTAAGCCTTGGTCCTGCTATCAATATAGCATATATTCCCATAATTGACAAAAGTCCATGTGAGGTCTTTATTCCAAAATCCGCCTGTCTTAACACAAGCACTGCAAGCAGTACTGTAACACCTACCACACTGTTAGCACTTTCTAGAAGCTTACTGAATATTGTAACAACTGCAACACAGAATACCATAACAAGGTAAACCTTGAAATTATATATTAATATATGTTTTCTTTTCTCTTTAGCATCTTTTGTGTTCTTAATAAGCTGTTTAGAGCCTGCAGAACTTAACTGTAATTCCTGATAAAATGTCATAAAACCACTCTGATCCTTTCATCCCCATATATTTATTGAGTTACATTACATATGATTTGTACTCAATAATCATCTTCTTTTTATAATTTTAATGATGATGAAATAAGATGATAGGGTGGAGTAATATAACACTATTCGTTGTTATTGTCAATTATAACCGTATACCCCGGACTGCCATCTGTATTGTTGATGTCCTGTGTGCAATCATTATAATTGTCATTCTACCCTTTAAGTTCTGTAATGTTTCGTTTACAGCACGCTCCGACTCATTATCAAGTGCGGAGGTTGCCTCATCCATAAGCATTATCGGAGCATTTTTAAGGATTGCCCTTGCTATGGCTATCCGCTGTCTTTGGCCACCTGATACAGACATCCCCTTTTCACCAACAACTGTGTCATAACCATCTGTAAATTCTGTTATAAACTGGTGAGCATTAGCCATCTTTGCAGCCTTAATTATCTCAGCTTCCGTGGCATCAAGCCTTCCCATTCTTATATTATCCATTATACTCATATTAAAAAGTATTGCATCCTGTGGAACAAGTGCAAAAAAGCTTCTGCCAGCCGACAGACTTATATCATCAAGATTATTGCCACACACTTCAATCATTCCACTGTCCGGCTTATAAAATCCCATAAGAAGCTTAGAAAGTGTTGTCTTTCCAGAACCAGAAGCACCTGTAACTGCCACGAATTCACCTGCCTTTATTCTTTCATTATAATTATCAAGAACAACGACAGGGGTATTATTTTCATCTTTTATATATGAAAATGTTAAATCACTTATCTTAACTGAATAATCAGCATTATTAAAAATATTATTATGACCGCAAAAGTTGTTTATTTCATTAATTACAACATTCTCATTTATATCTTTATGATTTAGAATGTCCGATTTATTCAATTTTTCACTTTTATCCTCTGTTTCCTCATCAAGAAAATCAAATATATTCTGTGCATATGTCAGATATGCAATAAGCTCAGGAATATACTTTCCCATCTGCAAAAATTGCCTTGAAAAACGTCCATACATTGTATATATAGCTGCAATAGCACCAAGTGTTGTGTAACCCTTCTGCACAAACAATATGCCTAACGCCAGAAAAACAAGATTACATATAAGGTCAAAACCTGTATTAGCACATTCAAGCAAAGATGAAAACATATTTCTTTTATCAGACTTTACAGCATATACATCTGCTTCTTCATTGTATCTGTCAACCGTCTTCCTGCCTGCCTCAAACATCCTTACCTGTATAATTCCCTGAATAAGATCTGTTATATGCTTTGTCATTATGCTGTTTGACTCAGACATTTTCTTACTTAAGCTTTTAAGCGGTCCAGTCAGAACCATCGTAACTCCTATCAGCACTGTATTTACAGCCACAAGACAAAGTGTAAGCTGCCAGCTGAGTGCAAACATAGGCACTAAGAATACAACTACCATTATAAATGGCATAACAACTCTTCTGAATCTTGAACCAAATATATCACCCATTCTTCCAAGGTCGAATGATACTTTTGATAACATTTCCCCACTATGGTGATTTTCATAATATTCACAAGGCAGCTTCATTTCGTGACTTAACACCTGTTCGTACAGCTTTCCATATATTCGCTTTGCTTCCACGTTATATCTTATGCAGGCAAATCTATATCCTAACAACACTATCACGCCTGTTATGACTATTATTACAACAGAACTTATAAGCCTGTCCCACTCGCCTTTCTGTGCTATGTCAACAACTATCTTCATAAGAAATGCTTCCATAACTGAGAACATTGCAAATGTTATACTCATCCCTAATATTGAACCATAATACATAAAGCGTCTTTTTCCCATAGTTCTCATAGTCCGTAAGAATAACTGCCATATTCCGGAATTCTTCTTATTATTATCCTTCTGCGTACATTTCTGCATATACCCCTCCCATATCAAGCAACTGTTTATGAGTTCCAGCCTCAACTATCCTTCCATGCTGAAGTACAATTATCCTGTCGGCATCTTTTATTGTAGACAATCTGTGTGCGATCGTTATGCTAGTTTTCCCTTTGCACAACCTGTCAAGAGCATCCTGTATAAGTTGCTCTGTTCCCTCATCAATAGCAGATGTAGGCTCATCTAACAACAGAATTGGCGTGTTTTTTAATATTGCTCTTGCTATAGCAATACGCTGCCTCTGACCACCTGAAAGCTGGCTTCCACCCTCACTTATCACAGTTTCATATCCGTCAGCAAGTCCTTCTATGAAGTCGTGAATTCTTGCATCCTTACATGCATTAACAACTTCATCGTGAGTTGCATTAATATTTCCATACCTGATATTTTCCTCAATAGTTCCTGGAAATAAAAATGTATCCTGTGAAACAAGCGCCATATTTTCTCTTGCGCTTTCAATATTCCATTCATTAATATCCATTCCGTACAACTTATATGCCCCGGCACTGGCATGATATAAGCCGCATAACAGTCTGAAAATAGTAGTCTTTCCACCACCTGAGCTTCCGACTATCGCTATATTTTCGCCATTTTTAATCTTAAAGCTGACATCATTAAGAACATTTTCGCCCTCTTTATATGCAAACTTTATATTGTCAAATTCTATAACGTAATCTTCATCTAAGACATTCTCGTCGGATACGCTATTGTCTATATTCGTTGCCTTGTAAGTCTTGTCCCCAAAATGCTCATCTTTAGCCGAAAGTATTCCTTCAAGCCTTCCTATACACACCATACAGCCTGTTGCATCAACTATGGCAAACGGAATTCCTATAATCGACTCAACAAACTTTTCCAGAATAACGACAAAACCAACAAGCTCTCCAACTGTAAGCTGTCCACTTCTTACAAGCCATATGCTTAAAAATGCACATAATATAGAAGGAATCCATTGTATGAGTCTTCTTATAACTATCGCCGTATTGCTTATGCCTGTTCTTATCTGCTCTGTTTCCACAAGCTCCTCTGATGCATTATGCATTCTGTTTTCAAAATACTTCTGTAATCCAAAGGCTTTTATTATCTGATACCCCATTATAGCTTCATGATCAATCCCAAGCATTGCATCAACCTTTAAACGATATACCTTTGACACATCACGCATTTTCTTCACAAGAATATTTGACAGCCATATTACAAGTGGATAACTCACAACAACTGCAACAAAAAGCACTACATTTATCCTTCGCACATAATTGGCATATATAAGTGCTGCCGTAATATTTGTTATAATTGTTGCAAAATGCTCTGTCAAAAAGTTTTCCGCTTCTGCTATATCTGAATTCACCTTATTAATTATTGTTGCTGTACCTGCATTATCATAATATGAATAATCTATCCGGTATAACTTGCAGCTTATGTGTTTTCTGTATGAATTAATAACCCTTACCGCATATTTAAGTGAAAGCCTGCTTCCTGCAAAGGAAAGTACAAAGCCTGATAATGTCAGATATATAAACTTCTCAATAATACTGCCAATATCAACAGCTTCGCCTGACAGCATATAATCTATGTTGACACTTATTATCTTATTGGCACTCACAATTATCTCATTCACAACAGCATTAAGAAGCAGTGCTATAATTATCAGATACGAATACCTGAGCATATTTTTTATAAAATTATTTGCTTTAAGATTAAACTTCTGATTCATATGTTATCCACCTCTTATTATGATTTAACTATAACTTATTCTTGCACAAAATTTTATTTTTTTCATTAAATATTATTGCTTTTATGACATATAATTTATAAAATTATGCTATGTCAATTATAACTTGGTTAAACCACTCAAGAATGGAGATTACTATGCCTCTTCCACTTAAACCCGGAGAAAATATTTATATAGACCACAAAATAAAAGAAGCAAGCTACGCAATGCCAGCAATGCAGGCTGCACATGACCACTACACCATCGGTTATATGGTATCAGGTGATCGAAGATGGATTGCAACTGATAACATACGTGTATGCCACGCTGGCGATTTTGGGATTGCTAAGCCTGAGGTTTATCACAGGAACTGTCCTATATCGGATGTTCCTTATGACAGATATGTAATAAAAGTTCGTACAGAAGTATTTGAACCTATTATTAAAATAATCGGACATACTCAATTAGATATTCTTTGTCGCAATTATCTACATTTTGCCAAAGCTTCACAGGATGAAATACAAAAAATGTGTGATGAAATGTTATACGAATACGAACGGAATTCTGACCACTCACAACTGCTTCTTCAGGGAATGTTTTATAAACTATTCTTCTATGTATATGAGCATCACATTTCAAGTGACTCAGATAACAATACTTTATATCTGAAAAGATTCGATGACAGAATTCAGAAGGCTATGATATATGCTGAAAATAATCTTGAATATGGTGCCAGCCTGCAGAATGTGGCAGACTTTGCCTGTCTTTCTCAATCACATTTTTCAAGACTTTTCAAAGCTGTAACTGGTTCATCATATACTGAATATATAACAGCGGTCCGATTACAACACGCAAAGATTCTTTTAGAAATTGGGGAAATATCTATAAGTGCGGTTGCAAACAAAGTCGGCATATCTAATGCAAGCTACCTTAGTGCACTGCTTAAGAAGCATTATGGTATCACACCGACACAGATAAAAAGAAATGCATATAGAAACGATTGCACAAAATATAATAACAGAATTAAAAATAGCTGATATCTTATAAATGTAACTATCTACATCGTCCAATCTGTAACCTGACTTTGTAAACTGTCACATCTTATATAAGATACCAGCCATTTTCAATTAATTTTCAGCTATAATTATTGAGCATAATTATTCATTTATAACGCTTCTATAATTATAGTAATTTTCTTTAAATCAAATTATTTCTTCTATATTATAATGTATTAATCAGAAGTTAAAATCTATCACTTTCCAATACATCTACATTATAACACATCAACCTGCTTAAGCAGCCTTCTCTGAGTTCTTCTCACTCTTTGCATAGCTCTTAGCTGAGTTAACTACAATGATAAGACCAAGTACGATAAGAAGAATTGCTATTATAAGCTGAAGTCCATTTGCAATGATTTTCTAGACCCATGTAGTAGTACCTGCTGGGATTGTAACAGATGCTGCGTTCTGGATAGCCTTAACCATAGCTATAAGTCTCTGTACAAGTGCTGTAAATGTTACACAAAGCATAATGATAAGAGGTGGGAAGAGCATCTTGTTGCTGCGTCCTGTAACCTTTAAGAATACGCAGAGTGTTATAAGAACAAGTGCACTTAATAACTGGTTAGCTGAACCGAATAATGGCCAGATGTTAGCATATCCAATCTTTGTAAGTACGAAACCACAAAGAAGTGTTACGATTGTTGAGAAATATGTATTGCAAAGTAACTTTCTCCAGCCTTCTGCGTGTTCCATATCATCTACGCTGAAAAGCTCCTGGAAACTCATACGTCCGATACGTGCAACTGCATCAAGTGATGTAAGGGCAAGTGCTGAAACACACATTGTCATAAATACTGTTGCGAAATGTACTGGAACACCAAACATTTCAAAGAAACCAGCTACACCACGGCTGAATATCTGGAATGGAGTACCTGTTGCTGCTGTACCATCAGCGGCTGCAGCTGCACCTGCTACACAAAGAGCAAGAACTGCAAGTAAGCTTTCAAGTACCATAGCACCATAACCAACCTTAAGCATATCCTTTTCATTATCTACTGTCTTAGAAGATGTACCAGATGAAACAAGGCTGTGGAAACCTGAAACAGCACCACACGCAACTGTTACGAAAAGGATAGGGAACATTGTTCCAAGCTTTGCATTGTTAAATCCTGTGTATACAGGAAGGTTCATAGATGGATGGGCAACTACAAGACCAAGTGCTGCTCCAACTATCATAGCAATAAACATAAATGTTGTCATATAATCTCTAGGCTGCTTCATAAGCCACATTGGCATAACTGCCGCAAAGAAGATATATACGAATGTGATATAGCTCCATGCACTCTTACCTAAGATGATTGGACAGAAGTTGCCAATTACAAATGAAGCAACAATAAATGCAATACCAACTACTGCTTCTTTCCAGCCTGAAAGATTAAACTTCTTCTGGATAAGACCAAATACTACTGCAAATACCATAAACATAATTGATACTGTACCAGCAGAACCATTAGTTGAAGCTGCTGGTGCTAACTGTGATGCACCATCAACTACTGTATATGCATTAAAGGTACCTGCAACCATATCAGCAAATGCTGCAATAACGATAAGTGTAAATAACCAGCAGAAAAGTAAGAAAATCTTACGTCCAAACTTACCAATATATTTCTCAATGATCATACCCATTGACTTACCTTCGTTCTTAACTGAGGCATATAAAGCACCAAAGTCTGTTACAGCACCAAAGAATACACCACCAATAAGAATCCAGAGTAATACTGGCAACCATCCAAATGCTGCTGCCTGAATAGCACCTGTTACAGGGCCTGCACCAGCGATTGATGAGAACTGATGACTAAATACAGTCCATCCATTGGTTGGAACAAAATCTTTTCCATCATTGTACTTTACGGCAGGTGTTTCTGCCTTAGGGTCTATGCCCCACTTGTTTGCTAACCAACGACCATATACCATATAGGCACCAAATAATATAACAGCCGCGATTAAAACGATTACTAAAGTGTTCATAATATCACTCTCCTATATATAATATTAGCTGAGCAAGATAAATATTCCCAGCCTATTTCACTAGCCAAATACAATGAACGCAGAAAACTGGAAATTAAAAATAACTAATTCCATAATGCAAAAAACCTTCGCCTCTGCACATATCTTAACGATATTGTACAAAGACGAAGGTAAATTACATTACTTCCGCGTTACCACTTTGCTTGCCGGATAAATCCGACCTCTCTACTGCCACATATATGGCATGCCCTGTTAACGATGGGTACCGGTTCTGACTACTAAATTAATATCTTTCACCAAAACTGCTTGCAGGTGAGGGCTTATCTATTCCTTGCTACCGTTTCTCATCAACCAACGGCTCTCTGTAGGCGGTGATATAAATAAATCATTTCCTGTTCTTCGCATTTGACTATTGAATTAAGTAATAAGATAATCTCTTAGTTTTAATTTGTCAATAAAAAATTTAATTTTTTTTTTGTATTTTTAATGTATTTTTAATTTGACTACACTTCTACTATATCTTTACTGTAACATTTATTATGTCTGAATGTCTTTAAAACATCCATTATCTGCTGTATAAGGTTGCCCCATTATCATTGCCACCATAAACATAGGCATAATTTGTCATAAAATATTGTGCAAAAATATAAAAAGCCACCTTTAACGGTACAACCCGCTAAAAGTGGCAGCTTTTTATACTACTTCATAAGCTTAAATGCACTGACTAATTCTTTTAATCTGTCCGCCTGTGAAGCAAGTTCCTCACTGCTTGCAGAGCTTTCCTCAGCCATAGCTGTATTCTCTTCTACTCCAGCTAGTATCTCGCTTGCAGCTTCTAATACCTGCTTTAATGATTCAGCCTGCTGTTCTGAAGCAACTGAAATCTGCTCGATATTCTCGACAAGTTCTTTAGTCTTATCAACTGATTCCATAAGCTTAGCAGCTGCATCATCAACCATTCCCTTGCCTTCTTCAACTGCATTAATTGCCTGAACTATAAGTTCACCAGAGTTCTTAGCTGCCTCTGCACTCTGTGCCGCAAGATTACCAACCTGTGTTGCAACAACTGCGAAGCCTCTTCCTTCTTCACCTGCCCTTGCCGCTTCAATCGAAGCGTTAAGTGCAAGAAGGTTAGTGCTTGAAGCAATCTCATCAATTGTATTAATGATACTGCTAATATGCTTAGAATTCTCTGTGATAACTTCCATAGCATGAACTATCTGCTGAACCTGATTATTACTTTCAATAATCTGGTCACCAACAGCTTTAGCCATTTCATTAGCATTATTAGCATTATGTGCATTCATATCAACCTGATCTGCTACATTAGCAATTGTACTCTGTAATTCCTGTACTGAACTTGCCTGATCTGTTGCACCCTCTGTAATTGCCTGTGCACCATCTGAAAGCTGGCTCGCATTCGAAGCTACCATATCTGCAACACCATTAATCTCTGAAAGAGTTGATGAAAGATCTGTTATAACCTTTACTAAAGCAACTTCTATATCCTTAAAGTCACCGACGTGTTCTACATCAGGTGATATATTAAAGTTCCCACCTGCCATCTCTTTTAAACCTCGTGTTAAATCTTTAATTATTGCACTTAATCTTCCCGCCATATTGTCAAACGTCTCAGCAAGATGACCAATTTCATCATTATAATTCTTCTTAATATTAACTGAGAAATCTCCACTTGCAAGCTGGTCAGCTACTGCAACTACATCATCTATAGGCTTAATATATTTCTTAATAAGCTTATTGCTGATAACAATTATAATTGCCAGAGTTATAAGAGAAATAACAATCATAAACACTACAAGAATAATCGTATTACGCTCAAGATCTGTCTTATTTAATGCACTTGCTGCCCACCAGGTCTGGTTAACAGCTTTAATAGGCGCATAATATCTTTCAACCTTAGAACCATCATCCTTCTTAGTTGTTACGCTGAAACTTTTTCCTGTATCAATGCCCTTCTGTATCTTGGCATATTCTTTAGCTGGTAAAACATCGCTTAACTTCCTGCCAACATATTCATCTGATTCGCTGTCATATATAAATGTACCATCACCCATAAGTACATCTACATACATTGTTTTGTACTTATCGTCTGTTGAACGGAGTCCGCTGAATGTATCAACATTAATATCTACAAGAATTACACCCTGTGTCTTACCATGATATACAATTGGAAAAGAGGCACTTACCATATTGATGCCCTGATCCTTATATGGACTTGTAAAACTGCTCTGCTGTGATGCTGCAGCATTCTTGTAATAGTCCTTTGAGCCATAGCTTGAATACTCACCATAGCTTTGTACCTTTCCACTCTGTGCATCTGATTCACTTACATAGATTGTATAATCTTTAATAGCAGGGTCAAAAGCGTTAGGCTCAAAAAATACACCAACACCTGCAATGCCTTCACTAGATGTTACAGATGTATTGGCTACACTGATCATAAACTGCTCAATCTCTTTGTTCATCTTCTGTAACTGCACATCATATACTTCACTCTTAACTGTCTCTCCAGTATATCCGTTCTTAGCATAATCATCATAACGTTCAGTAATATAATTCTGAAGAATATTAGCAGCATCTGAAGCTCTGTCAAGTACCTCCTGTACCGATATACCATTCTGCTGTGCAATTCCATCAAACTCACCACTTATACTACTATTCATAAACTTAGCTGCAATTGTTGCACTAATTGCAATCATAACTGTAAGGCAGGCTACTAATAGTATACCCACTGCTACTGAAATCTTATAGGTCAGCTGTTTATTTCTGAACCACTCGACTGCAGAATTTTTCTCTGTGTGATCTTTGCTCATATTTTTCCTCCGTTCTTCGACACATTAAATATTCAATTGTTCGTATCTTATTAGATATATACTATCACTATGCATTTACAATATCAATCTATTTATTAAGTTTTTCTAAAATTTTGCTAAGATTCGCTAAGATTTTGTAAATTTTAAGCTTTTCACTACTTTTTTGCAACACTTTTTATCAATACATAAATTGCTTAGCAAATATAGCAATTCTAGTACATCAGTAATTGGCAAAATTTAATTTTAATGTTTATATCATTATATTTTTTTAGTTTTTTAATGTTTTTTTAATCATATTTAGTGTTTCTTTATGTCTTCATTGACATCTCTCTTCTATAAGACTATAATTTTTATTAATAGAAACGTGAATATATATTTTACGATATCATTATTTAAGGAGCGTGATTCCAATGAAAAATATTAAGGTTCGCACAAAGCTTACTATTATAGTAGCTTTAGTACTTGTGCTTGTGGCTTCTGAAAGCTTTATATCTATTCAGAATATGAACCAGTTAAAAAACAAGGCACTTGATACTATGGACACATCATCAAGACAGAACTATGATGATTCTATTAAAGAACAGGTAAGTGTCGTCATCTCTCTGTTATCTGAAATCAATAATGAGTATAAGGCTGGCAGATACAGCCTTGATGAAGCTAAGAAGATAGCTGCTGATGAAATACGTCAGATGCGCTACGGCAATGGTGGATATTTCTGGGTTGACCAGTCCGATGGTAAGAATATTGTTCTGCTTGGGAATTCAACTGAGGGTACTAACCGTATGAATACCAAAGATGCTGAGGGTTACCAGATGGTCAAGGAAATAATACGTGTTGCAGTCCAGGATGGTGGTGGTTATACAGATTATGTATTTCCTAAAGAGGGAGAAACAGAACCTTCACCAAAGCGTTCTTACAGCGAATACTTCAAACCTTTTGACTGGGTTGTTGGTACTGGCAACTATACTGATTACATAGACACTGCTATTGCACAGCAGGATGAGGAATTCACCAGCTATGCTTCAAGCAAAGCTATTTCACTTATTTTATGCAGCGTATGTATGCTTATTGTTGTTGCTATACTCGTTGCCCTCATCGCAATTGATATTACTAAATCATTAAGAAAAATAAAAGAACAATTCGAAGTAATTGCTGGCGGTAATTTTGCCACAAAAATGCAACAGCCTATGCTTAAGCGTAAGGATGATTTCGGACAGCTAGCCAGTGCACTTGAAACCATGCGCGAATCTGTACGAAGCCTGTTAGCTCAGGTAAAAAGCGAGGCTGCCAATATTGATAAGGTTGTAGAAACAATTGATACTAATATATACAATCTTAACGCAGAAATTGAAGACGTATCAGCAACAACAGAAGAACTCGCTGCAAGTTCAGAGGAAACTGCCGCATCTGCTGAACAGATTAATGGAATGACACAGCAGATTGAAGAAGCTGCAAGGGAAATTGCCATAAGGGCACAGGATGGTGCAACTGAATCCCAGGACATCCATAAACGTGCTGTAAAGACTAAGGATGATACTGTAGAAAACCGTCAGAAGATTAAACAGATGATGTCCGACATCAGAGTAAATCTTGAGCAGGCTCTTGAAGATGCCAAGGTAGTTGACCAGATTGGTGTACTTGCTGACTCTATCCTGAATATTACTGCACAGACTAATCTGCTTGCCCTTAACGCTTCTATTGAAGCTGCAAGAGCTGGTGAAGCCGGTAAAGGCTTTGCAGTTGTTGCCGAGGAAATCCGTGTATTAGCTGAACAGTCTAAAGATGCTGTAGCCAACATTCAGGCTGTTACAGAAAATGTAAACAAAGCTGTAGGCAACCTAACAAGCGATTCTAACCGTCTGCTTGATTTCGTTGATACTGATATTGTTGAATGTCTTAACGGATTTGAGAAGATGGCTGATGACTATAATATGGATGCTTCCAACATTAACGATCTTGTATCTGATTTCAGTGCAACATCAGAAGAGCTCGTTGCATCTATAAGCAATATCACTCAGTCTATAGAGGGAATCACCGCTGCTTCTAATGACAGTGCAACTGGAACAACCAACATCGCACAGAAGACAGTCGTAATCGTAAAAGGCTCAGAAGCTGTTATGAATGGAGCTAAAACCGCAGAAGCCTCTGCTGCTGAACTTCGTAAGAATGTTAATAACTTTGTTATTGATTAATTTTATATATAGCAGGAATTATGGGGGGGGTGGAAATGTTTGTTTCCACACCTATTTCATTCCTCTGCTTTATTCTTTTATATTTATCCTTAATATACAGATATACCCGGCTTCATATTGTTATGAAGCCGGGTATGATTAATTATATTTAATTTCTACTTATTGCTAATCTTATTATCCTCATCAATTACTTTAGATACCATCTGCCATTTGTCTGATTATAACAATAAGATAAATAATCTCTTTACTTTATACATTCTTCTTTCTTGTTACAGCAGCAATACCTGCTAATGCAATTGCCATCACACACATAACAGCATACAATGCTATAGGCGAGCTGTCTCCTGTCGCTATGCTGCCTGTTGCTGAATTATCAGCATAATCTGCTATTACAACTGCATATTCAGATGCGTGACTAAAGTTAAGAGATATATTACCATCTGCATCTATTGCACCTGCATTCTGGAATATCATTCTGCCTGTGCTGTCATAATAATAGAGATTGCCATATTTGCCAGCATATTCACTTCCTATATTGTATGTAAGACTTGCCTTGAATCCAAAATCTCCACTATACGCAAGTGAAATCTGCTTAACTGGATTATTGCCAGCAAGCTCTGATATAACATCATCTGGTATTGCATCAGAGTCTGTATCTACCGAAAGGTTAATATCCTTAAGATTATCAGCCTGAATATTATTTCCGTTGATAGTCCATTTATAACCGTTCATATCAAGAACAATATCAACATCCTTACCCTTGGCTGCTTCTAACACATCCTTTGGTGCAACTGTTGCATCTGACATATCAACTGTATAAGTATCTCCAGCCTTGGCAGTATTAATTGCAGCTACAGCTTCCTGTATCTTATCAGATGATAACTTAGTTCCTTCATTGTTGCCTTTGTTTCCATCAGTTGTTGTCTGATTATTGTTACCACCGGTACTACCATTGTTATCATCAATAGGTGGAACAGAATCGTCTATTTCCGCATCTGCCTCGAAATAATAACTTCCAGTATCTGTATTAATGATATATCCATTCTTTATAAGTTCATCTAATTCTTCAGTTTTAATCCACTTTACATTCTTAACTCCAGGAATTACTGTTGGAAGTTCAATCTTCTGTCCTTTTTTAACAAATGATGTTTCTTTATATAAACACTTTGAACCAACATCTGGCGAATATGAATACACATATTTTTCTACGATATTGGTATTATAATTTGCCAAAAACGTTGTATTATTACTAACTATAGTATCTGAATCTGGATAGCCAACCATTGTCCAGCCTGTGATTTTTGCATCATCAAATTTAACACCGGTATCAAGCTCCTCTAATGCCTTACTTAGCTTAGTTCTTCGTGGAACTTCTATTGTTTTGATTTCCCATTCCATATCTGCGTTAATATAACTGAACATAACATTTACATTTGGCTGAACAAATGTACCGTTTTGTGTTACATTGAAATAATAATCATACATTAATGGAAGTTCTCTTCCACTTGTTTGCCTTTCAGTAGATGTATACAACATATTATTATATACATCACGAGCCTCTATACTTGAAACATACCATTCACATGGATAATCGTTTTCTGTAATAGTATATGTATATTCGTATTTACTTGTTCCTTCAACATTCTGCATATAGCAGTATACATCGCTTTGAGAAGACAATTCAGAATTTACGTTTTTTAATACCATTTTAACAGAACTTACACCAGTATCATCAGTTATATCTGCTGTGAATTTCACCTGATCTCCTGCTGTAAATGTCTGACCTGCCTTATCCATAGAAAAGCTGTTAAGCTTTGGTACATTTTTCTCATTTACTACATAGTTGTCGTTCTGTACAGTTACCTTGCAATCCCTTGCTGAATTCTTCTCTGCACGGTTACCAGTTACATCTTTCACATTTATACCATTAATATACCACTCACCAGTTACAATATTATCTGGAAGCTCCCATGAACCTATATAACAGCCATTAGCAGAATCCCATTGCAGATACATAGAATGTGATGTGTTTCTTTCTTCTACATTAACTTGAAATTCTACGTAACAAGTGTCTTGTAAAGCAGAATTATCAGTTGCACCTATTGTAACGTGAAGTGTATCTCCCGGTTTTACTGTCTGTCCATTTTCCTTTAACTTAACAGATGTAACCACTGGTTTCTCGTTATCACTACGAGTTATATTTACCCAGTATAAAGCAGATGAGGCTGTTACATTTAATACATCTGGTGTGCTTGAAAGCACTGGCGAACTTGAATTTCCTGCTTTATCTGTTACTGTAAGAGTGTCGATGAAGACCTTTCCATCAGTAAGTTCAGCATCAGAAACCTTTACTGCATACTCATAGCTTTTAGCTGCTTCGTTATACTGTAAGCTGCCATCAGCATATGAATAGTAATAAGTCGTATTATTACCTTCTGATTCCAAAACCATCCTCACGTCCTGAATACCCGAATCAGAATCATAAGCCTTGATTGCAATCTTAAATGTGTCATCATCTCCTACATTCTGCCCCTGCTTATCAATCGAAATACTTTCGACTACAGGTGCCGTTGTATCAAACTGTTCTGATGCGGCAGCTACATTTGTTTCCTGTGCCTGTGCTGTCCAGATACCTGCGTTTATGCCACCGCTAAACAAGGCAGCAAGCATTGCAGCAGAAACTGTCACCGTTGCCAGCTTCTTTATAAATTGTCTTTTCATACACATTTCCTCCTTCTATAAGCGGATACCTTTTATTCAACTGCCTGATTAATACTATATCAACCACCTGATTAACACTATATATTCAGCCAGTTAAAATGAAAGATTCTCACTTATTCTTTCTGTAAATTAGTAGTTCAGATATTCATCATCAGAAATTCCTGTAAATATCCGCTACTATTGTACCCCCCCCCGAAAAAAATTTTCAATAGCTGAATATGTAAATTGATGTTGTAAATTATTATAATAACTTCCCATTTATGACGATCGGGAACTCCTTTTTACTGGATATTAAATCCAAATTTTATTTTAATATCATTCTTAATAAAATGTTCCGTATAAATTCTCCTTAACCCTGCTATTACTTTCTCCACAAATAGAGCCAAACTAGGACCAATCAATAAAACAAATGCCGGAAGCCCGCATAAATACAGGCTTTCGGCATTTTAATCTGTTATTCAAACTCGCAAAGTTTGGTTTGATTTAGGTTGCTTTAATATGGTCATCTATACATTCTTGTATTGATAACCTATATCTTTTCCACTCATTATTTTTCGTTTCACATATTTTTAGTACCAATCCAGTACCATTGCTATATTGTCATTATTATGTGTAGTTCTGGTGGCTTGCAGGTATGTTTGCTATCCAGAAGATAATCATCTGATGGTTTGCAAGCCCACCTATGAGAATTATAATCTCCGTATGATGTTTCTGCAATAAAAAATTTTGTGGTACTAATTGGTAGTACCATCCTTCTCCATATCATTCATCAATTTATCAAAGTCACTTTCATATAGTGAATCCTGTATAA
>OGLR01000442.1_pt1 | contig 19871 bp, 20 predicted proteins | sample 1572931 | NCBI WGS metagenome assembly OGLR01 (sample SAMEA2581997, study PRJEB24529) | metagenome | biome: Human gut stool | place: China | collected 2011 | reverse complement strand
AAAGTGGCTTTTTGCGGTTTATTGATTGCGGCCGCTATACATAGCGGCCCTACAATTCCACCCCAAAACCTCAAGGATTATACGCATCCTTATTATAGAAATTCAATATATCCTCAAGCATCGTCTTTGCCTCGGCCGCAGGTGAGTCCGAATCAATGTCGACAGCCTCCATATAGCAGTCTATGGCATGTTTCCAATCGCCATTTTTGCGATATTCGTTTCCACGCAGATACCATTCGTTGGCAGCAGCCTTCTTGTCTTCCATAGAGATGAATATAATTTTTCTTGTACTATTGATTGCGGCCGTCACATGTTATTTATTGCGGCCGTCACATGTAACGTCCCTGCATTTTTCAGAATCCCTTGGCTGCAAGCAATGTGTTCTGCATCAATGAGCAGATGGTCATAGGACCAACACCGCCAGGCACAGGAGTGATATACGAGCACTTTGGAGAAACCTCGCTGAACTTGACATCGCCATTAAGACGGAAACCGCTCTTGCGTGTGGCATCTGGAACACGGGTTGTACCGACATCAATTATCACGGCACCTTCCTTAACCATATCAGCCTTAACAAAATCCGGCTTTCCTATGGCGGCCACTATAATGTCGGCCTCAAGACACTCTTTCCTCAAATCCTTTGAGTGTGAGTGGCATACGGTAACAGTGGCATCGCCATATTGCTTCTGCATCATCAGCTGAGCCATTGGTTTGCCGACAATGTTTGAGCGTCCGAGCACCACACACTTCTTGCCACTTGTCTCTATGCCGTAATATTTCAGCAAAGTCATTATGCCCAACGGTGTGGCAGAAATAAAACATGGCAGACCTATTGACATGCGTCCTACATTGACAGGATGAAATCCGTCAACATCTTTTCTGTAGTCTATGGCCATTATAATTTTCTGCTCGTCGATATGCTTAGGCAATGGCAGCTGAACGATGAAGCCGTCAACATCGGCATCGTTGTTCAACTTGTCAACACATGCCAGCAACTCCTCTTCCGTTACGTCGTCCTCATAGCGGATGAGGGTCGACTTGAAGCCGCACTGCTCGCAGGCTATCACCTTGTTCTTCACGTATGTCTCGCTGCCGCCATCGTGCCCTACGAGCACAGCAGCCAAATGAGGGCGTTTTCCGCCATTGGCAACAATATCGGCAACTTCTTTTGCAATCTGCTCCTTAATGGCCGCAGCAGTAGCCTTTCCGTCTATAAGTTGCATAAAATTAGAAGCCCCCCTGCCCCCGGTGGGGGAGCGTTGTTAAAAGTTTATTGCTTTGAGACACCCCCCGCCGGGGGGCAGGGGGGCTCCTTTTACTACAGCTTTGGCATTCCTGGTATATTCATACCTTTCATTCCCTTCATCCTCGACATCATGCCTGCCATCTGGTTGCCTGTAACCATCTTCATCATCTTGCGGGTCTGGTCGAACTGCTTTATAAGACGGTTCACTTCCTGCAGGTTTGTGCCGGAGCCTTTGGCTATACGCGCACGCCGGCTTGCGTTGAGAATTTCTGGATTGGTACGCTCTTTCGGAGTCATACTCTTAATGATTGCCTCAATGCCCTTAAAGGCATTGTCGTCTATATCTACATCTTTAATAGCCTTGCCCACGCCAGGTATCATGGCTGCGAGGTCTTTGAGATTACCCATTTTCTTTATCTGCTCAATCTGGTTGAGGAAGTCGTTGAAGTCGAACTGGTTCTTCTGTATCTTCTTCTGCAGCTTGCGGGCCTCTTCCTCGTCGAACTGCTCCTGCGCGCGCTCAACCAGCGAAACAATGTCACCCATGCCGAGAATTCGGTCAGCCATACGCTCAGGATGGAAAACATCAACGGCCTCCATCTTCTCGCCTGTACCTACAAATTTGATAGGCTTGGTGACAACGGTGCGGATACTCAGAGCTGCGCCGCCACGGGTATCGCCATCGAGCTTTGTGAGAACAACTCCGTCGAAATCCAGCCGGTCGTTGAACTCCTTGGCTGTGTTTACGGCATCCTGCCCCGTCATAGAGTCAACGACAAACAGAGTCTCGTCTGGCTTAAGAGCCTGCTTCAGTGCAGAAATCTCATTCATCATCTGCTCGTCAACAGCCAAACGTCCGGCGGTATCGACAATTACAACATCGTGCCCCTTAGCCTTAGCCTCATGGATGGCGTTGTTGGCAATGGTTATAACGTCCTTGCTGTCGGGCTCTGAATAAACAGGCACGCCGACCTGAGCACCGACAACTTTCAGCTGCTCAATGGCTGCAGGGCGGTAAACGTCGCAGGCTACGAGCAACGGATTTTTGCGCTGTTTGGTCTTGAGCATGTTTGCCAGCTTTCCGCTGAAAGTGGTCTTACCGGAGCCCTGCAAACCGCTCATCAAGATTATGGCAGGCTTACCGCCAAGGTTTATGCCTACGGCCTCGCCACCCATCAGCGCGGCCAGCTCATCGTGTACAATCTTCACCATCAGCTGCCCTGGCTTTACAGCTGTGAGCACATTCATGCCCAATGCCTTTTTCTTCACATCATCGGTAAACGATTTTGCAACCTTATAGTTGACATCGGCATCGAGCAACGCCCTGCGCACATCCTTCAGCGTCTCCGCAACATTTATCTCCGTTATCTTGCCCTCGCCCTTCAATATCTTGAATGAGCGCTCAAGGCGTTCACTTAAATTCTCAAACATCTTTAATTAACTATATTATTTTCTGCAAAATTACAAATTTTGTTTGAAAGCGCAAACCTTTATCTGGTATTTATAATAATTTAATGATAGGTTTTTGCTTTCAATCTTTGCCATTTACGAATTTATCGTTAATTTTGCCGAAAACAAATTTAAACCATGACTATCAAACCTCTTATCATCACATGCCTCATGATGCCCTCGCTGACACAGGCACAAGACAACAACGGCAACATGAATGACTCTAACACACCGCTGCATCTGCTAAAGCCCGACTACAGACACGGGTATGGAGTATCGGAAAAACAAGATATCAAGAATGCCATAGACAAAGTATTAGGATATATTCTTGACAATCCGCAGCAATTCAGAACCACAAGCTACGAATGGGGAGTAACATACAGCGCATGTCTTGATGCGGCCGACGCTTCCGGAGACAACAGATATTCCAACTATGTGGCAGAAAACTTCAAGGCCATAGCCGACGAGTTTCCCAAAGCCATGAGGGACCTGAAAAAAGGGAAAAAACTTGAAACAGCAATCAGAAAAGTCGTCGACCCGCACGCTCTTGATGACGCGGGGGCCATCTGTGCCGCAATGATTAAGGCAGAGATTAAGTCAAGGCAATACGCAAAGACACGCTCCACACCAACCATAGAGACGGCACCCGTAATAGCCAACTACGCACAATATATAATGGAAAAAGAATTCCGGCTTGCCGACGGTACATTTGCACGCAAACGTCCGCACAAGAACACGGTATGGCTCGACGACATGTTCATGGCGATACCCGCCATTGCCTATATGGGAGCCTACACTGGAGATCAGAAATATTTTGACGAGGCTGCACGCCAGATTATGCTGTTCAAGGAAAAAATGTGGGTGCCGGAGAAGAAACTTTTCCGGCACGGATGGGTTGAGGCCATGACTCCCCACCCTGCTTTCCATTGGGGACGTGCCAACGGATGGGCTATCCTGACAATGTGCGAGGTTTTGGATGTGCTGCCGGAGAGCCATCCTCAACGCAGTGCGGTTCTTCAGCTGCTGCGGCAACACATTGAGGGACTGGCTGCCCTTCAGGGTAAAGACGGATTTTGGCATCAGCTGCTCGACCGACAGGAATCGTATGAGGAAAGCAGCTGCACTGCCATCTACACATATTGTATAGCCCACGCCATAAACAAAGGCTGGATCTCAGCCCTCGCATACGGACCAGTAGCACAATTGGCCTGGCATGCCGTAGAAGCTTCGATAGACGGGAAAGGCCGGGTTACAGGCACTTGCGTGGGCACAGGAATGGGATTCGACCCTGCTTTCTATATGTACCGGCCTGTAAGCACAGCCGCCGCCCACGGATATGGTCCTGTGATATGGGCTGGAGCAGAGATGCTGCGGTTGCTCGACAATCAGCATCCGAAGATGAACGACAGTGCCGTGCAGTTCTATCCCGAGGCCGTAGACACTGACGAGCCTATTTTCAACTACGACGGCGAAATAAGGTTTTGAGGTCGTAAGGTTGTAATATGACTAAAGTTTACATCCCTGTTTATAGGGTGTTTTTAACCAGCATTAATCCCTATAAACAGGGCATTTTAACATTTGCCTGATATCACGTGGAAGTATATGGAGCCGTATGTAACGGCTCTACTGTATTCAAGACAACAACATTGTAAGCAATTTTCCAAAGCACATCCTTATGAATGCGCTCATACTTCCCTCTGCGTTGCCAAACGCTTATATATGCGTTCTGAATAAGATTATTAATCTTAATGCCGTAAGATTAATAATCTGTTGGCCGTAAGATTAATAATCTTATCGCCAACGCACCCGCATGCGTTTTTAAACAGATATCAATGACTCCGGCAGCACATACGGAAGAGTTTTGAAAAACGTCAAGAATAATTATCTGGTATAAGCGTTTCTCTGCAAGTTTTTCTGCCGGCACGGCTTGCGTTCGCCCACGTTAAATTTATACGGTGGCTCCACGTTTTTTTTTATATGCGCATGCTCCGTAAAAAGTGGCATTAAATTGGCTCGTAATGAACTTTTAACACTTAATATGTTTGCCAGCTCAGAAAAACTGCTTAATTTTGTATTCATAACAGTTATTCTTTAAATTGCCGACACTATGTTTTTTAGCACATTACAAAGTGTGCAGCTTTTATGGAGAGACTGTTGTTTTGCTCAATTATTTTTGGGTGGGAGACTTTCGTTTATTATTAAATCTGACAAGTAATATTATGAGCGATAAATTATCAAGGTGCGCCTGGTGTGGTGACGATTCTCTTTATGTGAAATATCATGATGAGGAATGGGGGAGAGCTGTCAGGGATGACAAAACTCTTTTTGAATTCTTAACGCTTGAAAGCGCACAGGCAGGGCTTGCATGGATAACTATCTTGAGAAAAAGAGAAGGATACCGCACTGCATTTCTTGACTTCAATTATAAAGAAGTGGCAAAAATGACTCCCGAGGACGAAGAAAGGCTAAGGGCTTACGAGGGAATTGTAAAAAACAGATTAAAGATTCACAGCGCAATCATCAATGCTAAACTTTTTGGAGAAATAGTAGAAGAATTTGGATCATTTTTCAATTATGTGATGACATTTATGCCTAATGGAGAAAGGATAATCAATGATATACCCAATCTTGAGTCTGTGCCAGTGTCATCGCCCGTATCTGATGCCATGAGCAAAGACATGAGGAAAAGAGGATTTAAATTTTTTGGCACCACGATTTGCTACTCATTTCTTCAGGCAACCGGTTTCATCGATGACCACCTTAATTCCTGCCATTGCAAAAACAAATAATTCGACTTTCTTAAGTTCTGGAGAAATAGGAAGTGGAAAACACTTTGTAATATGCAAAAAAATAACTTACGCAATGATTGTGTACTATGCGCCCCGAAGGGGCAACAGGCACATTACCCTGGGCATTGCCATGGATAATAGGCATCCGGGGCAATGCGCCCTGCAATGGCAAAAGCATAATTGCGTAAGTTATTTTTCAAATATTACTTTGTTTTTTCAGCATATTCTGCTGAAAAACACGAGGATGTCTTCCCATGTCTTGAAAGTGTCGGAGCCAAACTCTATGACGGTGCCCATGAAGTCTTTTGGCGGCCGGCAGGAGATGAAATAGTCGCCTATGAGGGTTTTGGGCATGTTTGTGAATATCACATGGTTGTGAGCTGGTGTTGATAGATATTTCTCGCACCACGCCATGGTCTCGGTGAGATATTCGTGGTTGTTGGTTGGGCACGGAGCTACTATGTAGACATCGAAATGCTCTATGAGGAACTCGTAGGCTTGCGTGAGGTTCGACTTGGGGCGGTTGTAGCTGTCCTGCAGGCAGTCGGCAGCTATATACAGAGCTGGACGCTCACGTCCTTCCTGCTTATCGCTAATCCAGCGTATTACGGGCAATACGCCATGTGTGAAGCTGCTGTCGTCCATTCTGTGCCCGCCGTGGAAATGGAAAGCCTGGGTATAGTGCTCACGGAAAAGGTCGAAGGTATGAACCACAGGATCGTTGTCGCCAAAGAGCCCGTATACATGGCCGTTGTCGTCGGCGGCATGCTCGAAGTTCTGCATACAGATGTCACGGTATTCCTTCTCGAGCGACTTTGTTACAAGAAACTCAGTCTCGCCGTCGGCACGTGGATTTTGCCAAAGCTGCTTGCCAGTCATGCCATGGGCTTTCATGGTGTCGTGCATGTTGAATGCCGGGTTTACGCAGATGCGGTCTATGCCATAGAGCATCTCCGTATACATGCCGCCCATGGATGTGCCAATTATCAGGTCGGGTTTCTCACGCCCGCAAACGTCACGGAGCATTGCTAATGCCTCGGCGGGATGCAGAGGCAGGTCGTATGCTATGACAGTGGCGTTGGGCAGCACGTCTTTTATGCGTCTCACCGTTCCCGATTGGGCCGACGAGCCGAAGCCGTGAACATATAGTATCTTTTTGCCCGACATGAGGTCGGGGAACTGTTTTATATATTGATTTTCCATTATCTATTATTGTAGTTGCGGATTGTGGCCGTTGCATGTGACGGCTCTGCAGAGATCTCTGATGTTGGATATTGTCCTCACCCTTGGGTGCGCATACGCCTTTACGTGCTCATACTGCCAGATGCGTTTTGCCGGCACGTGTATGGCATAGGCTCCTGTCTCCACGGCTGGTATCACGTCGCTTTTGAACGAGTTGCCTACCATGAGCATTTCCTCTGGCTCTATTCCAAGCTCACGGCACAGCAGGCGGACTGCATCGGGCGTTTTGTCGTTGACCACCTTCACGTAGTCAAAGTAGTGGCTGAGGCCCGAGCGCTCAAGTTTGCCGTGCTGGTCTAAAAGCTCGCCTTTTGTAAACACTGCCAACTTCAAACCGTCATGGTGCGACAGACTTTCAAGAACCTCAACAACGCCATCAAGAGGCGTGGCGGGTAATGTGAGCAGGCTGCGCCCAAGTTCCAAAATCCGTCTGATGCCCTCGCCTCCTATTTTGCCACCGGTCATGGCATTGGCATTCTCAATGAGCGATATGGTAAATGCCTTAACCCCAAAACCCAGCAACGGCATGTTGCGGCACTCGGTCTCGAAAAGACTTCTTTTCACCTCTTCCTTGTCTGCGCCATATTCTGCCAGCAGCGAGGCGTAGTCCTCCTCTACTTCCACGAAGTGCGACTGGCAGTCCCAAAGTGTGTCGTCGGCATCGAAAACAACAGCTTTTATCATGTCACATGTCTTTTTGTTTGCAAAGGTAGTGTAAAATTTCGCCAAACCAAAATTTTACACTACCTTTGCAAGTAATAAGCCTAAATAAAACACATACAAACCATGCCACAGCTGCCACCACCTAACATCAACATTGCAGTTTTGCTCGTATTCTTCAACCGCCCTTCTACCTTCAAGCTCGTTTTTGACGAAGTGCGGAAGGCACGTCCGTCACATCTGTTCCTATACCAGGACGGCCCGCGCTCAGAGGCCGACATGCCGGGCATAGAGGCGTGCCGCAAGATAGCTGCAGACATCGACTGGCAGTGCGATGTGAGGACTTGCTTCCAAGAGCGCAACTACGGCTGCGACCCGTCGGGCTTCATGGCTCACAGATGGGCGTTCAGCATTGCCGACAAGTGTATAGTGCTTGAGGACGACGTGGTGCCGAGCCAGTCGTTCTTCCCCTTCTGCAAGGAAATGCTCGACCGCTATGAGCACGACGAGCGCATAACAATGATAGCTGGTTTCAATACCGACGAGCAGACTGCGGACATGCCATATAGCTATTTCTTCACATCGGCATTCTCCATCTGGGGATGGGCATCGTGGCGCAGAGTTGTGGAGAGATGGGATGAGAAATATAGTTTCCTCGACGACGCACACACTGCACGTCAGCTTGCCGCTCTTGCCAAGGAGCGGCATGTGAGGGCAGACTTCATGAAGATGTGCCATGACCACAAGGCAAGCGGGAAACCCTATTTCGAGAGTATATTCTGGTCACGGATGCTCATGGACAACGGACTCGCCGTGATGCCTGCCGTAAACTTGATTAACAATGTAGGCGCAACAGCCGACTCCACACACTACAGCGAGTTGCAGACCATGCCAAAGGCTCTCAGGCGCCTGTTCACAATGAAACGCCTTGAGCTGCAGTTTCCGCTGCGCCATCCTGCCTGCGTAATGGAAGATGCAGGCTACCGCCAACGCCTATACCGCCGTAACGCATGGGGACATCCCTGGATAAAGGCCGGCCGCTCAATGGAAGAGCTGTGGTACAACCTCGTGCAGCTAAAGTTCGGATACATTGCAAAAATGGCGACACGAAGACTGAAGAAAACATTTGGATTACAGAAACATAAATGATTTTGAGTTGACAAGTGAACATGTTGACGAGTTGACGGTTAATCCCACACCATAGAACTAACAACTTGTTTACTCGTCCACTCGTCCACTTGTCCACTCGTTAACTCGTCAACTTAATTAAATAACTATGAGAAAAACTTTATTAACCACTCTCGCCATGGCTGCGGCAACATGCTCTATGGCAACTGACGTAAAAATCACATCGCCCGACGGCAGACTACAGGTAGATGTAAACGACAACAACGGCACACCTACCTACACTGTCAGTTACGACGGCAAGACAATGATGACACCGTCGGCATTGGGACTGAAGACAAATATCGGCGACTTTTGCACAGGTCTCAGTATTAAGGAGGCAAAGACAAGCAAGGTGGACAAGCACTACACCATGTCGCGGACAAAAGCCTCAGAGGGACATTTTAAGGCAAACCAGACCGACATAATAATGCAGAACACATCCGGAATGAGAATGACCGTCACATTCTGCGTCGCCGACAACGATGTGGCTTTCCGCTACACACTGCACCGCGGCAAAGACAACAACCCTAAATGTGCAGTAATCTACTCAGAGGCAACGGCTTTCAACTTCCCCGATTATACAACAACCTTTATCTGCCCGCAGAGCAAAACCATGGCAGGGTGGGAACGCACCAAGCCATCGTACGAGGAAGAATACACACCCGATGCGCCTTTGGACACTCTGTCGCAATATGGCGAGGGCTACACATTCCCCGCACTTTTCCACATTGGCGACAACGGCTGGGCACTTGTTGGCGAGACGGGCACGGGCAGCAACTATCCCGGCTGTCACATCAGTGACTACAGCAAAGGCAAGGGCTACAGCATAGCATTCCCTAACCCTACAGAGATGAACGGGCTCGGGAGCCAATACGCCGGCGTCACCGTTCCAGGCTCTACGCCATGGAGAACCATAACCGTCGGCTCAAATCTGAAACCGATCGTAGAGACAACTATTCCATACGACCTCGTAGAGCCTCTATACAAGCCCTCGCAGGAATATAAACCAGGGCGATATACATGGAGCTGGCTGATGTGGCAGGACGAATCCATTAACTACGACGACCAGATAAAGTTCATAGATCTCGCAGCCGCCATGGGTTACGAATATTGTCTTGTCGACGGACTCTGGGACAAGCAGATAGGCCGTAGCCGTGTAGAGGAACTGTCACGCTATGCACAGTCGAAGGGTGTCAGACTGCTGTTATGGTACAACTCTAACGGCTACTGGAACGATGCGCCACAAGGACCACGCCACCGCATGGACACCTCATGGGCACGCGAGGAGGAGATGACATGGATGCGCAACAACGGCATAGCCGGCATCAAGGTCGACTTCTTCGGCAGCGACAAGCAGGAGATGATGAAGCTCTACGAGGATATTCTCGTAGATGCCAACCGCCACGGCCTGCAGGTAATATTCCATGGATGCACCATACCGCGCGGATGGGAGCGCATGTACCCCAACTACGTAGCGTCAGAGGCTCTTCTTGCATCCGAGAACGTGCGCTTTACCGACCACCATGCGCGCCGCGAGGCTTTCGAGCTTACCATGCACCCGTTCTCACGCAACGCCCTTGGCAGTGCTGACTGGGGTGGTGTTATGATGAACACACACATGCACAAAGACAACAAGAGCGGCCATCCGCGCTATACCAGCAACACCTTCGAGATGGCATCGGCAATTGTAATACAGACAAGCGTGAACTGCGTTGCCATGTGCCCCAATAACCTTGATGAGCTGCAGCCTTTCGAGATTGACTTCCTGAAAGAATTGCCTACAACATGGGACGAGACACGATACATCGACGGCTACCCGACACGCTATGCGGTATTGGCCCGCCGCTGTGCAGACAAATGGTATGTTGCAGGCCTCAACGCCACCGACAAACCGTTAATTCTCCGTCTCTCGCTCCCGATGCTCGCAGGAAAGACCGTTAGCTATTACACAGACCTGCCCAAGAAAAAAGACCAGCAACTGCCGGCACCTGTGCTGAAGACCCTTAAAGTTGATGCAAAAGGAATTGCGAAGGTCACAATTCAGCCTAATGGAGGAATAATTCTGAAGTAAGGTTTGTTAGATTATGAGGTTTTAAGGTTTTAAGGTGAAGTTACTAAAAAACTATTCTCACCTCAAAACTTTAAAACCTCATAACCTTATCTATCAAAACCTTATACCATTGAAACCAATGCGAAAAGGTACACCTGTCGTCGCAACCGCTTGCGATAGCCAATGCAAGCTGTTTCATAATCCATCGCAAGCGGCGGCATTTTTTGGGGGGTATCAGAGCATATTTATGCGGCCTTATATTAGCTTATTGGTATAAGAGGAATATTACGGCCTCCGGCATCTACTTTTTTAAGTTGATTTTCTATGGTAGAATTAATATTATTGAGAAATTTATCATACTCATTTTGTCTGGTTCTAAATAATTCTTCCAAAAAAACAATGTTTCCTTTGCCAATATATACTAACTGCTTATTGCTGGAGACAGAATGGTTCTGACATAAGTTGCAGGATACTTCTATCATTTTTTTGCAAACCAATTTCTTGTTTTCTTCTTCATTCTTTTTGCAAATGAGATTTATGAGCCCCAAAATCTCCTCTGCAACCACCCAAATCATATCTTTTAACGTCTCCATGTCACGTTTCTTTACATCAACTCCTATGGCGGCAGATGAGAGATGTTTTTGGGCAGAATCTATATGGAGATTAAAATAATGAAATATCTCTGCAGTACGTTGATACTTGCCATAGTCATCTTCTATAATATTCTGCGACTTGGATAGGCTCGCCTCAAATGGTTTAAACTTCAGTTTCTGAAGATACTCTTCAGACGGATAATAAGTAAAGTGTCTGCTTTTAAGACATTCTGACAGAGAATACAAATAGACGGTGCTACGGACAATATTATAATAATAGCTGACAAGCATTGTACGGTAGTCAGACGCATCAAGCTTTGTTGTGTTTTTCATTGTTTTATCCTGAGACCTCCATGTCAACATTGCAAAAAGAAGAGATGTAGCAGAAATAAGAATAGCAAACCAGTCCCAAATATCCATGTGCAAAAATCTTGCCATGCTCCTGTTATTGTAAATGCAATCACATATAAGTGCTATCATAAGCACAATGAGCATTAAGAAAAAGGCTGTTATGCCTTTGTTAGCTGGGTTCTTTAACCAGTTTGTTTTTTTAGGTGTTTTCATATTTTGAATAATTTAATTGTTTCAACTTTTGGAATTTCGTCAAGCGAGCGTACATGACTCATTTGGGTAATCAATGTGGCAACATACTCGCTTTTGGGATTTTTGCTCAGGGCTGATAAAAGACAGGAGTCGTTTGGTGAAATATAATCGTTTTCATGAAACAGACTGTCCTCGTCGGAATATCGTGCAAAAACATCAGGCGCATACATCGCCACATATATGGTGGCACACGCAATTATCTCTGCAAAGTAATCCACGTTACTTGTTATGTATCTGTTTGCTAAACGAAGCGGATGTTGCCAGTTTCGGTTCCCGCCATTGTCTCTCATCAGTCCGAGTGCAGAAATCCATATTCCGTCAATGTCAAGGATAGAAATAGTTCCCTGTTTTTCAATAATTATATTTGCAGAATGTATGTCACCATGGATAATACCTTTTTTATGATTAATGCTACAAACAGTCTTAAATTGGCGCAATAACAATGCAATACGGCGATTATCGTAAAGATTTCTTCTAAGGTACGCCATCAGCGTTTCCCCAGAGTACCATTTCATTACCAATGCAGGAAAAATTCCTTTTGACAACCTCACGGCGTTGGGCAACACTTCAAACTCTGCAAAATGAGTAATGTCATGCTGGCGCAAATGCTTGTGTACGGTTTCCAATCGCGCAATATATTCACAGATATGTGCCAACGGAATATTTCGAGGGAAACGTACGGCAACTCTTTCGTCACAGATGTTTGCAGGAAAAACAATAGCCTCGCGCCCCTGTACGAATGACAACGAGCCGTCATAGCTTTTTTCAAACAAAGCATTTTTCAGTCTGTCATCTATAAAATCACGGGCTGCCACAGCGTCAATATAGTCTTGCGTCATGGGAATGTCAGAAAAATCCCATAAAGAGATTGTTCCGTCATTACATGCTATCCACTTTCTTTTGTTACCACGGTCAAGAATACCCGTCTGCGTCTCCGATACAGACTGTTTGGTGTATTCTCCAACCTCAAAGTATTTATGTGGCAATTCTGGATATAGCATGGATATAAGTTCTGGAAATCCGCGGAGGATATGCCATAAGCGTTCTACTGGAAGTTGCCTCAACGAATTTAAGTCAACCGTGCCAGAAGAATACCGTTCCTTTGTGTCTTGTTTCGTTCCCGGGTTAAGAAAAAGCCTGTTGGCTATTACGTCAGTTATAAGGTTTGCTGCTATGTTGTCAGCATTTCTAATTGCAACAGGTAGTGGCAGTCCAGGCTCTATACGAAAAGAATGCTGAGCTATTATGTTGCCCGAGTCTGGTCTTTCGGTAATCTTATGTATTGTCACACCTGCATTCAAGTCCATATTATAATACATCTGGAACCAAGGGTTCAGGCCTGGATATTTTGGCAACAGCGACGGATGAATATTTATGCCGCCGAACTTGAGCCGGCATATTATATCCATTGGGATAATCTTGTTCAATTTATATGAGACAAGCAAGTCGAAATCCGAAAGATGCTTTTCTATTTGTTTCCATGAGCTAAACCGGATGTGCATAATATGCATATTCCTGCAAGCTCTGAGCACCACATGGTCAGTAGAAAAGTCAATGACTAAAAAATTATCTGGCTCTATAATGCGCTCAATACGCTCTATCACGTCAGAATAAGCACATGTCAGCAAGGCAATTCTCATGATTTTGAACTCCAGTCTGTGGTTGTAGACATATCCTCCGCAACACCTTTGATTAGCTCAATGGCATGTGCCACATCAAAAAGCGATGCTGTTTCAACCGGAGAATGCATATATCGCACAGGCAAAGTGATATTGGCTACAGGAATTCCTTGGACATCACGTATAACCTGAAGTGAAGAGCAATCTGTGCCGCCATACACAAAGCGCCCCAAAGATGTCTGCACAGGGATGCTGCGGGCTGATGCGGCAGATTTAATGAGATTACGCAAAACCGGGGAATTGTCAGCTTTTCTCAACACACCAGGTCCTTGTCCAAGATAGAGTCTTCCCATTTGATCCTCGTGCGGCGTAGGAATATCTGTGGCATAATCAACATCAAGTACAATGACAGCATCAGGTGTATGGCTGAAATTAAATGCAAGCGAGCCGCGAAGTCCAACCTCTTCCTGAGCTGTGGCAATACAAGTCAGATTAACATGGAAATCACATTGTGAATACCATCTCAACACCTCGCCTATAATAAACAGTCCGAGCCTGTCATCCAAAGCTGTGGATGTTACGTAATCCCCATCTGTTACATAATGTGGCTTTAAAACTACAAGGTCACCGGTATCAATTGACAGACAACGCTCAGAGTCTGGAACGTCTATCCACAAATCTTCAAACACAAGTCCTTTTGGCTGCCCGAACTGTGAGGTCGCATCAAATCCTATTACGCCGTTGAATTTTTCTCCGGCTTCGTTGACAATTATTATCTTCTGCCCGAGCAGCATGTGAGGACTACAGCCTATGGAGCGGAAACGGTATTTCCCTATTCCGACTTTCTGTGTAATCTGGACGCAGATTGTATCCGCATGAGCTGCAAGCGCAAGTGTGGGATATGAGTCATTACGGCGAATGGCAAACTCCATATTGCCTATGGCGTCAGTTGTTATTTGTCCTTCTGGAGCCACAGAATGCCAGTCATTCTTAATATAAGAAATCATTTCCTTTTCCTGCATCGAGGGTGAAATGACATCAATCAGCGAAGTCAAACGGTCCAAAGCACTATCAGATGTTATTTTCATTGCGATAGTTTTTATAGTTATACTTGCGGTAATTAAATTTTTCTACCCTGTTCATCATTCGGAGAAAATCATCTTCTGGCATGCTTGACAGATTGACAATAGGGCAACCGTCTTTCAGAAATTGAACCTTGTCTGGTATAACGCCGTCTCTACATGCACGGTTGTAAATAATAGAACCAGGGAATGCTATAATCATGTCTAAGAACATACGATACCGTTTGTGATTTCTCATAAACCATTCTATCGTCTCATCGGCAGTCTCGGCAGTTTCCATAGTGTCGCCCATGATTACTCCAGACCGGGAGTTAAGTCCTGCAAGACGCAGCATTTCAAGTGCATTCTCTATCTGCTTAACTGTTATACCTTTGTGCATGCTTTTGAGAATCTTGTCAACAGCACTTTCCACACCTACGAAGATATAACGGCACCTGGTATTTTTGAGCAAGTCAACAAGTTCCTGATTAACATTGTCAATACGGAGTTGTATGGACCAGTCGAAATCATATTTCTCAATTCTCTTGCAGAACTCTCTGACACGCTCGTTGTCTGTGGCAAAAAGCTCCTCGCGAAGGGCTATATACGAAATGTTATAGTGCTGTGTAAGCCAGTCTATTTCTTTAAAAATGGAATCAAGCGAACGCTGTCTATATCGTGTGCCTGACGGATGAAAGCAGAATGTGCAGTTAAATTTGCATGACCGCCCGCCTATTATTGAAACCTGCGAATAGCGTTTGCCCTCATCGCTCATGTCAGGGTTTTTCTTCAAATAGTCACCATAGTTAAATCCTTCGTAGTCGGGGAAAGGCAAAGAGTCAAGATCCTCAATTTCTTTACGGTTCGCCGTTCTGATAAGCGAGCCATGACGGTCGTGAAAAATCAGGCCATTTATATCTTTGGGGTCTTTTTTATGGGTAAGAGCCTCTATCAGTTCTACTATAGTTAATTCTCCTTCGCCAATTATTCCGTAGTCCACTTCTGGAATTGCCAGCATGACAGTCTCCGGCTCGGCAGTCACTATTCCACCACCCATAACTATAGCTATTTCAGACTTGACCGTACGAACATAACGGGCCATACGGGCAAGATCATGAAACTCTCCCGAAAGACCACCCAATCCGACGATGTCGATATTGTTGTGGTTTATGACATCTTTAAGTATGTCGTATTCCTCGCCATCGCAATGGTTGAGGTTCAGTGTGACCACATTGGCAACTCCCGACTGTTTGAGATAGGCTGACACATAAAGAGTGCCCATCGGCATGACGTAATGCCCGTCAAAGCCATAAGTATGATAGCGTGGTATTAATAACAGTACATTCTTCATATTGCAGTCACATTCTTTCTTATATGAGATTCAAGGGTCGCACCTGTCTGCTTCTCAAATCTATCGGCAAGGACATTGATAAGTTCGAGACGCAGAGCTTGTTTGACAAAGTCGCATCTCACCTTTTTAAACCTTTCGTCAAATGAGTCATGGAACAATCGGCAACCGCCGCCACAATTCCATTTTGCAAAACAGTCCGCACATTCAGGCTGTGTATAGATGTTGTGTGTGTCCAGAATAGCTTTAAATTGCTCATTGTTAAAGGTAATCCTGCCATTCTTGACCTCTCCATAGATGTAATTTCGGTATTGTTTCTCAAGTGGTGAAGAAACCCTTGCGCATGATGATATAGTGCCAGAGGGAGTAAGAACAATCTTTCCCTCGCAAGTTCGGTCACGTACCATGGATAGAGTCTCAACGGCAACACTTTCGAGCGCTATACCATAATTATTTGCTAACGCCTTGGCCTTATAGTATTCTGCAAGAAAAGTGGAATAGTATTCTTTAAGCCGTTCTGGTGTTTCAAACAGTGACGGAGCAAGCACAACGTCAAATACAACTTTGTGCAATTTCGGGAAGCGTTGGTGTACTTCCTCTATCATTTCACACATTCTGCTTACACTCTCAGGAGTGAATGTGGTGCGTATGCCGAAAGGAAAACCACGGTCAAGCATCATATCGATGTTGGCGGCAACCTTTTCATAGCTGCCTCTCTCCTTGTTCTGCAAATCAGGTAAAATCTCAAACGATACGGCCATGTCAACTTTCCACTTAGTGAAATAGTCTATAATCTCGGAAGTTATCAGACTGCCATTTGTCACCAGGCCTATGTTATACTTATATCCTGTATTATCTGCAATCCCATGAATGTATTCGACAGCTTTTTTTATGAGGTGGAAACTCAGCAAAGGCTCTCCACCTCCGCTGAAGTTGATGATGTAAGGATTTTCCTGCTTACGCCCAGGCTTGAACATATAATCAACAACAGCCTTGACATCATCGAACATCACTTCGCCTTGTGACCGTCCCGCGGCCGAATAGCAGTAGATGCATTTAAAATTGCATGTATAGTTGCAAAGAATATCTACCTGATACAGCTCGTCGGGCGATTTTGGCAGATAATGTACAGGAACTTTACCTGTTGCCTGAAACACAGCCAATGCTTTTCTGACCGTTTCCTTAACGGCTTCCCCGTCAGCGCATTTCACAAGTTCTTTGACTGTATCCTCGGTTGCAAGAGATATATGGCCGCCCAAAGGAGCATAGATCACATAAACACAATGCTCGGGCAGTCTCCACATATCACCGGCGGGAATCGCATATATGTTTTGCTTCATCAATATTTCCGTATTCATATATTTTTAAGTTTTGTGGAAATGTCTGTAAAAAGATTCCTTCCTGTGGCATTGGCATGTCTGGATGCCAATACATTGATAAGGCTGTCAACAAGCATCCTGCGGTAATGGTCGCAGATAGCATCGAATATCTCCGGTGTATAGACACGCCGGCTGCTTGGACATCCGCTTCCGCAGTTCCAACGGGCATAACAGTCACGGCATTTTTCTATTGTGTGAATACTTCCATTGGTAATGCCACGGAATTTTTCTGTATCTATTTCCACTTTATCTGAACTTGTCACCGCTCCGAAAACAGCATCTTTATAGTCTGCCTCTACAGGAGACGAGACATCAGGGCACACCGTCAATGTACCGTAAGGAGTAAGACACACAAGATTGTAGCAGAAACGTTCTCTCTTGGAATAATTAATTAAATGCGACGAGGATGACCGCAATGTTATGCCAAGTTCTTGAGCAACCTGTTCTCCTTCCTTAAACGATTTATAATACCTGTCGAAGAAATCCTTGACAATATCTGTTGATGTGAAATAAGTCGGATCTACCACCTGCTGGCAACTCAACTTCTTCACCAAGGGGAAATGCTCATGACAGTATCTCACCATCTCTGGAATCCTGTCTACATTCTTCTCCGTAATAGTAGAACGGACATAATTGCCCACTCCTGCCTCTGTCAGTCTCACAACATTAGCCGCAACGATATCATAGAAACCGCGCTGCTCGTTCTGTACATCAGGAAGTACCTCAAACGACAACTGCACAGTAAAATTATGCCCTTTGAAGAAAGCAATCATTTCATCGTTAAGTATGGAGCCGTTAGTAGTGATGGCAAAATGAGGGGTAACACTATTTTCTGCAGCTGTTCTCTCTGCATAAAGTGTTGCATCCTTGAGAATTTTCCACGACAATGCAGGCTCACCGCCACCCATAAACATGATTGTACGATCTTTTACTGCCTTTCGTTTGTTTGACAAAAAGTAGTCAAGCATCGGTGCTATATGCTCCATATCCAACTCTGCCGTAGAGCGGCCAGAAGCTGAATAACAATACTTGCATTTGAAATTACACCGTTCGTTAAGCAACAGGTGCAAGGTGCAAAAAGTCTCTTCCGACACCTCTGGTGCAGCGTCAGACAAAACCGTCTGGCTCATCAACTTTTGCAATGTAGCATCATTACAGTCTCCTTTATCAACAAGTGTTTCAAGTCTCGCTACCTCATCGGGAGTGGAGAGGAAAAATAAATTTGCCAACGGTGCATAAACCAACTGACATTTTGAGTCTTCTACATCAAAATATCGTCCTACCGATATGGCATATATGTTATTAGTATTAAGATTTTTCTGTTCCATCATTATAATAAAAAAAGCATCCGTGTCAGCAAACCCGATTTTATCATCGCCACCGACACAGATGCAGGATTTGTTTAGCTGTTATTGCAAGCGCAAGTGCAGCCGTAGCCGAAAACGTCGCAGCATCCAGAAGCGGAATTGCTCGCATTCTCATTAACTGAATAAACTTCTGTAAGCATAACTTATAAGTTTAAAACGTTAAGTCCTACCCGTTTGCTGGAAGGTCGGTTACTCCATCGCATACTCTATTAAGGCTTTTCTGCGTACGCCTAATAGCTATAAAAATCTAATCTTTAGAATATATCCAACTATGTCCGCATTTCTTACAATAGTGTTCAATAGTGAGATGGTCATAAGAACTGCCAAAGTAAGAAGATTCTCCAATACGAGTAGAGCCACATCTTTTACATTGTTCTGGCCCAAAGCATAATGGCCGTTCCCAATCTAACTCTTTCAACACTTTATCTTCAAACATAAAGTAGAGGACACCATAACCAAATCCCGAAATTCCCCCGGCAACCATACCTATAATAGTTGCAGGAATAATATGCTGGATACCTCCACCACCCCATCGTAGATATATTACGTTTCCTATCCCTATCAAAATCATTATGAAAAAGATGCTTAGACGTATCTTAAATATATACGACAATATGGTGTAACCAAGACAGATGACCGCTCCTACAAGTATGAGATTAACAAAAAACATATAACATGTATTATTTTTGTATCAAATCATCCAACCACCACACCCCTTACAGCGAAGAGTCCATTTCCTCGCTGTTTCTCCTTGGATACGAGCTAATTCTAAAGTCTGAGAAGTGGATCCACATCGCTGACATTGGAGCCTATCGTAACTTGAATCTATTTTATAACCACCATGCCCACAATCTAAGCACTCGAAAGATGTGTAAAGTTTTGCACTTCGATGAATACGAGTGTTTTTACTACCACAATATTGGCAACGATAATTAAATAAGTTTGAAAGAAATCCCATTTACGTCAATTCATTTAGGTTAGTATTATTACTATAACTTAGCTGTATTATTGTTTTTTACTCAACAAAGGCAGCTTCTATTTTTCATGTCACAATCATCACCTACTTGAGCATTATAATCCCCAAAAAGTAATAAAAGTATAACATCTGCGGCAAAGATATATCTAAAATCTGATACCACCATGCGTTTTGACAGTTTTTTTTCGTATTGTGGTAATTTTCTGGATTTTTAATTCAGGAATTCAAGTTCCCTTGGTTCATCTTTACTGGCAGTAAAGGGGAGAAAGCTGTAGGGCCGCTATGTATAGCGGCCGCAAGGAAGCATCATGGCGGAACGCAA
>OGLR01000434.1_pt1 | contig 20085 bp, 7 predicted proteins | sample 1572931 | NCBI WGS metagenome assembly OGLR01 (sample SAMEA2581997, study PRJEB24529) | metagenome | biome: Human gut stool | place: China | collected 2011 | reverse complement strand
ATCAATTTAGGTTTAGATGCGGATATAGCCAATAAAGAAGGTTATGTGCTGACAACAACTTCGGAAGGTATTCAAATCAACGGGCAGACAGAGAACGGCGTGTTCTACGGTTGCCAGACATTACGGAAATCAATCCCTGCCGAGGCTCAGGGAGCTGATATTCTGCTACCGGCAGGCAGTATCAAAGACGAACCCCGCTTTACATATCGCGGTATGCATCTTGATGTATGCCGACATTTCTTCCCGCTGGAGTTCATAAAAGAATATATCGACTTACTGGCGCTACACAATATGAATACTTTCCATTGGCATCTGACAGATGACCAGGGATGGCGCATCGAGATGAAGAGACATCCCGAGCTCACAGAGGCAGGCTCCATACGCCCATGCACAGTGATAGGCAACAACTCACTACTCTACGACAACCAGCCCTACGGCGGTTTCTACACCCAAGGACAGGCACGTGAGATTGTAAGATATGCCAAGGAGAGATACATCACCGTCATACCAGAGGTCGACATGCCCGGGCACATGCTCGCGGCTCTAAAGGCTTATCCCGAATTGGGATGCACAGGCGGGCCGTACGAGGTGGCGTGCGAATGGGGCGTTTTTGCCGATGTGCTCTGCCTGGGCAACGAGAAAGTCTACTCGTTCTGCCAAGACGTACTCGATGAGCTAATGGACATTTTCCCGTCAGAATACATACATATCGGCGGCGACGAGGCGCCACGCTCAAGATGGACGGAATGTGGAAAATGCCAAGCAAAGGCCAAGAAGCTTGGACTAACTGCCAAAACCCTGCAGGGATATTTCACAAACCGCATAGAAAAACACGTCAACTCGCACGGCCGACGGATAATAGGATGGGACGAGATACTTGAGGGCGAGATAAATCAGAGTGCCACTATTATGAGCTGGCGTGGCATCGGACCTGGAATTGAGGCAGCCAAGAAAGGACATGATGTTATTATGACACCCAACTCTTATCTATATTTCGACTATTACCAGACCGACGGACGGAAAGGAGGCCCAATTCTCATCGGCGGCTATGTGCCTTTAAATAAGGTATACAGCCTTAACCCTGTCCCTGACGACATTCCTGCCGAATTGCGCAGCCATATTATAGGCGTTCAGGCAAATCTGTGGACAGAGTACATAGCATACCCCTCGATTGTGGAGTATCAGCTGCTGCCACGTATGGCAGCATTGTCTGAGGTGCAGTGGACCAACGGAGAAAAAGATTACGACGCTTTTTTGAAACGCCTCTCGCATCTAAGCGAGTTCTACAAGTTGTATGGGTATAAGACCGGCCCCTTCCCTTCTGTCCAAACTCAGCCGAACCGCTAATCTGCCATAGGTCTCGTTTTCCTATGCAAAAAAACAAGGCGGAAAATTATTTATTCCAGTTTCGTATCATCAAGAAACATGCAAAAAAATGCAGCCGCTTGCATGTGCCGCCGCAACCGCTTACGATGTCACATGCAAGCGGTTGCATCAGCCATCGCAAGCGGCTGCATTTTTTAGCGGTATATGAAAGTGTTTTTTATTCTGAAAAGAAAATTATTCTGTTGCGCATACGAAATTGAAGCAATTCCACATGACAATGCAACTACTGTAAAAAAAAACAGTACTTATATACCCCTAAACCAATGTTGAGATAATCTCCTCGCGCGATGCGGGCAACATGTCGATAACCGGGATTTCCGGCATGGTATAGCATCCTGGCTGCAGACGCATTGAGGCACGTGCCACGTTTACCAAAACCTGACCTGTGAGAGCCGGATTGTTGATGCTCATGTTAAACTCAAGACGCTGGTTTTGGGTTTTTCCGCTCACCCCCTTACGCACAAGGTTCACTCCGTGTCCCATATCCTGAACATCGTCTACCGACGCAACGGCAAAAACGTGTGTCTCGTCGTGAGAGAAATATGGGTCTGCCTTTATGTCCTTTGTCACCTCATCGAGAGACGCACCGTCCTCAAGCTCCACGTAAACCATACGGCGGTGTATGCCCTCGCCGAGTGGAATAGTCATTGACAGAGCGTTCCTCACGCCCTTTTTTCCTTTTACGCAAACAGAGTGCCCCATCGACATGCCTGGACCAAAATTGGTATAAGTAAGTCCCTTTGGCGCAAGACTCTGCATAAGAACTCTCACGATAGAGTCGCTGCCCGGATCCCATCCAGCCGAAATCACACTGACGGTATTTGTCTGTTTGTTTATCGGCATCATCTCTGTGCGGTAGTCGAGAATACCGGTATGGATATCAAAACTGTCAACAGTATTTATGCCCAAAGCGGTTATTGCCTTGGCATATTCCGGGCAACTGCGTGTCGGCGTGGCAAGAATAGCCACATCAACGTCCTTTAGCTTACTGATGTCGTCAACCACCTCATACCGAGCCAGCTCCTGTGGCTTATCCTTATCACCCTGACGGCGTACTACGCCTGCCACTTCAAAGTCTGGGGCTGCCTCCAGAGCCTGAAGACTGAATTTTCCAATGTTGCCATAACCAACTACGGCTGCTCTGATTTTTTTCATAAACAATTACTTTTTGTGTTTGTTATTTTGTCTTTTAGTTGCTGATATTTGCTATCAGACTGCAAAATTACACTTTTTCATTGAAACAAGTTATAAAATGACAGATATTTTTAAGTTAACGAGTTGACAAGTCAACTAAAATATACACACATGCACAATAAAATCCGGCCATGTTGCGTTATTTTGTCGTATATATACAAATTTAAGATTGAAAAATGATAGAATACATCAGGGGCGAACTGGCTGAGCTTACCCCCGCAATGGCTGTCGTAGAGGCTGCCGGGGTAGGATACGCGCTCAACATTTCGCTTAATACTTATAGTGGCATACAAGGGAAAAAAGAAGTAAAACTGTATGTACACGAGGCTCTGCAGACTGGCGGACGCGACGATTCGTACACACTTTTCGGATTCGCCTCCAAGCAGGAGCGCGACCTTTACCGCATGCTCATAACCGTGAGCGGAGTCGGCGGCAACACAGCACGCATGATTTTGTCGAGTCTGTCGCCAAAAGAGGTGTGCAACGCCATTGCAGGCAGCGACGAGCGGTTGCTGAAAGGCGTGAAAGGCATAGGCCTGAAAACAGCACAGCGCATCATCGTTGACCTGAAAGACAAGGTGGTTGCGAGCGGAATTGCCGACGAAATTCACGCTGGCGGAAACACACAGGCCGCAACTTTCGACACAAGCGTAAAAGACGAGGCTGTAGGTGCCCTTACCATGCTCGGCTTCTCGCCCGCGCCAAGCGCGAAGGTCGTGCAGCAGATTTTGACAGCCAACCCCACAATGCCTGTGGAAATGGTTGTGAAAGAGGCTCTGAAAATGATAAAATAACAAAAAACTGACAAGATGAGCACATTCAGGAGAAAGACACTTACCCTCATTTTGCTTGCTGCCATGGCGGTGAGCTATGCCCTTGGCGTGTCTGTATTCCAGGATGTCAGAACCAACCGCCAGCCTCAGCAAGGGCAACAGGCAAACAACAGAAACCAGAAAGGCAACGACAACAAAAACGCCGCACTGGAGTTGATCATCGACACAGACTCAATTCCCGACTCGCTGCTGCACCCACGCTGGCGAATTCAGCGCACCACGCCTATAACTGTCGACGACATAGGGCACAGTGCCATCGACCTGCAACGCCCGGAGAACATAAAATACGACATTGAATACAACGACACCTTAGACCGCTATGTTGTCGGGACAAAAATAGGCGGAACATGGGTTAACGCGCCTATAATGATGACTCCCGAGGAATATCAGAAATGGAGCGAGACACAGGCCCGCAACGAGTTTTTCCGTGATAAGAACGACGAGATTTACAAGGCCAAGGGAAAAGAGAAGTTCGACTTCTCCGACATGCACTTCGACCTTGGGCCGGCAGAGAAGATTTTCGGCCCCGGAGGTGTGCGCATAAAGACTCAGGGAACAGCCGAGCTAAAATTTGGAGCCACGCTGAAAAACATAGACAACCCGTCGCTGCCCATCAGAAACCGCAAGACCACCACAATGGACTTCGACGAGAAGATAAACCTCAACGTCAACGGAAAAGTGGGCGACAAGGTTAACATGAACCTCAACTACAACACCGATGCGACCTTCGACTGGGACACGCAAAACATGAAGCTGAAGTACGACGGCAAAGAGGATGAGATTATAAAACTCGTTGAGGGCGGTAACGTCTCGTTCCCCAGCAACTCATCGCTGGTGACAGGTGCCAGTGCGCTGTTCGGCATAAGAACCGACATGCAATTTGGCAAACTAAAACTGCAGACGGTGGTTTCGCAGAAAAAGGCGTCATCGAAAAGTGTATCGTCGAAAGGCGGTGTGCAGCTTACCCCATTCGAGATAAACGTAGCCGACTACGAGGAAAACCGCCACTTCTTCTTGGCACAATATTTCCGCGACCGCTACGATGCGGGAATGAAGACATTGCCAAACCTCACGACTGGCGTTACGATAAACCGCGTGGAGGTTTGGGTGACAAACAAGACTGGTACCACAACAAACACCCGAAACATAATAGCGCTGACCGACCTCGGCGAAAGCTCACGGATAAGCAACCCGATGTGGCAGCCGACGGGTATTGCCGTGCCGTCGAATAACTCTAACTCTGAGTATTCGCAGATGGCGGGGCAATATGCCGACGCCCGTAACATCGACATGACGAGTACTGTGCTCGACGGAATTTCAGGATTTACAGGCGGTGCCGACTACGAGAAACTTCAGAGCGCGCGGTTGTTGAGCAGCAGCGAATATACCGTGAACAACGCTCTTGGCTACATTTCGCTGAAAACTACGCTGAACACCGACCAGGTTTTGGCAGTCGCCTTCGAATACACATACGGAGGCACAACTTATCAGGTGGGCGAGTTCGCCTCCGACATCACTGACGTAAGCAAGGCACTGTTTGTGAAATCGCTGAAAAACACCGGCAACAGCCCACGGCAGGGAAACTGGGGACTGATGATGAAAAACGTATACGCACTGGCATCAAGCGTTCAGAAAGAGAAATTCCGCCTCGACGTGAAATATCAGAGCGACACGGCAGGCGTATATCTCACCTATATTCCAGAGCAACAGGTTAAGGACCAGACCCTTATAAAGGTTCTTGGCGCCGACCGGCTCGACAACAACAACAAAGCCCACCCCAACGGATATTTTGACTATGTGGAGGGCTACACTGTGTCGAACGGAAGGGTGTTCTTCCCCGCAGCAGAGCCATTCGGAAATTATCTGAAAAACTATCTGCTGTCGAAGGGCGTATCAGAGCAGAAAGCCAACCAGTATGCCTTCACCGAGCTTTACGACTCAACAAAAACCATGGCACGGCAGATTGCCGAGAAAAACAAATATGTGCTAATGGGACAATACCGGGGCTCATCTGCCAACGTTATCTCGCTCGGTGCAATAAACGTTCCGCAAGGCTCTGTAGTGGTGACGGCAGGCGGCGTGACGCTCACAGAAGGCTCTGACTATACCGTAGACTACAATGCCGGCGAGGTTAGAATTTTGAACCAGAGCATCATAGATGCCGGAACATCCATCAACGTCTCGTCAGAAAGCCAAAGCGACTACTCACAAGAACGCAAGACCATGTTCGGTATAAACTGGGAATACGATTTCTCAAAGAATTTCCAACTCTCGGGTACATTGCAACATTTGTCGGAACAGGCGCTGACCACAAAAGTGGCAATGGGAAACGAGCCGCTGAACAACACTATATTTGGCTTGAACCTAAACTGGAAGACAGAGAGCCAATGGCTCACGAACCTGCTGGACAAGCTGCCGGGACTGCATCTCACGCAGCCCTCCTCAATCTCGTTCACAGGAGAATTTGCAAAACTTTTTGCCGGACAAAGCCGTGGCACTCAGGACAATGCCTCATACATTGACGATTTCGAGAACAACACCACGAAACTTGACGTTTCCACACCTACATCGTGGATATTGTCGAGTGTGCCTACAATGTTCTCGGAGAGCAGCGACAAAACGGGGCTGACAAGCGGATTCCGCCGCTCGCAAATGGCATGGTACAACATCGACCCGCTGTTTACCCGCCGTTCGTCATCGCTAACTCCAAGCCATATCAAGAACGACCTCGACCAGCTCTCAAACCACTATGTAAGAGAAGTTTACGTGCGTGAGCTTTATCCCAACCGTGACCAAAGCAGCTACAGCGGAGCCACGGCGACACTGCCAATTCTGAACATTGCCTACTACCCCAACGAGAGAGGTCCGTACAACTTCAGCACCGATGTCGACAACAACGGCATGCTGCAAAACCCGACAACGCATTGGGGAGGCATGATGAGGAAACTCGACACCAACGATTTTGAGACAGCCAACATAGAGTATCTCGAGTTTTGGCTCATGGACCCATTCATCTACACCAACGAGCAGGCAAACGCCAACGAGTATGGCGGTGACTTCTACATAAATCTCGGTGAGGTGTCGGAAGACATTCTGCGCGACGGAAAGAAATTTTACGAAAGCGGAATGCCAGTCGACGGCTCAAACAGTTTTGTCACCACTCAATGGGGAAAAATTCCGACACAGTCTACCGTCACCTACGCATTTGCCACAACAAGCGGCAGCCGCGCATTGCAGGATGTGGGCTACAACGGACTTAACGACGATGAGGAGCGCACGTTCGAGAGCTACCAGCAGTATCTTACAGAAATGCAGGGCAAGGTGAACGCCGCCGTCTGGGACTCTATCTACAACGACCCCGCAAACGACAACTACCACTATTTCCGCGGCTCAGACTACGACCAGATGGAGGCTCCAATTCTGCGCCGCTACAAACACATAAACAATCCTCAGGGAAACTCGCCCGACTCTGACAACCGTCGGGAAAACTACGATACATCGTACAAGACAACTCCCGACGTGGAGGACATAAACCAAGACTACACGCTAAACGAGTATGAGAAGTATTTCCAGTACCACGTAAGCGTCAGACCGCAAGATCTTGTCGTAGGCCAGAACCACATCGTTGACAAGCGTGTGTACAATGCTCCGCTGCGTAATGGCGACGAGGAGCACAACACCACAACATGGTATCAGTTCCGCATTCCGCTCAGAGAATTTAACGACAAGGTAGGAAACATCAACGACTTTACGAGCATCCGCTTTATGCGTATGTTCCTCACAGGGTTCCGCCATCCCATCGTTATGCGTTTCGGCAGCCTCGACCTTGTGCGTGGCGAATGGCGCATCTACGAGCAAAATCTCGACAACTCAACAGCAGGCAGCGGAACAATGTCGACAGCTGCTGTAAACATCGAGGAGAACAACGACAAAACACCAGTAAACTACGTGTTGCCACCGGGAATACGCCGTGAACAAGACCCCACACAGCCTCAGCTTACAGAGTCTAACGAGCAGGCTCTGTCAATGACACTCAAAGACCTCTCGGCAGGCGAGGCTAAATGTATTTATAAAAACACGGCTCTCGACCTCAGACAATACCGCCGCATGCAGATGTTTGTTCACGCCAACGCCTTGGAGCACGATGTGACAAATCTCGGCGACGACCAGCTGGCGGTGTTCATCCGACTTGGCAGCGACTACAAGAGCAACTACTACGAGTATGAGGTGCCACTGAAACTCACAGCTCCGGGACTTTATGACAAATATCTGCTCAACGACTGCAAACTTGTGTGGCCCGAGGAGAACATGGTTGATATTCCGCTCAACCTTTTCACAAAATTGAAAAAAGAGCGCAATCAGGCAAAAGCCAACGGCACGGCATCTTACAACCGCAGCTATAGCGCATACGACGAATCGCAGCCAAAGAACAAGATTACCGTTATGGGTAATCCTACACTTGGCGAGATTAAGACGGTAGTGATTGGTGTAAGAAATCTTGCATCGGGCAACAAGAGCGGCGAGGTGTGGATAAACGAATTGCGACTGAAAGAATATGAGAACAGCGGCGGTTGGGCCGCTCAGGGAAACCTTAACGTGCAGTTGTCTGACTTCGGCACCGTAAACGTACAGGGCAAATATGTGTCGCAGGGCTTCGGCGGACTGGAACAGGGCGTGGCAGAGCGCACCACCGATGACACAGGCAACTATTCTGTAACAACAAACTTTGACCTCGGAAAGTTCTTCCCCGACAAGGCAAAGGTCTCTATCCCACTCTACTATTCTGTGACAAAAGAGAAGATTTCGCCAAAATTCAATCCTCTCGACAACGATATGCTACTCGACGATGCATTGGAGTCGGCAGGCTCAAAACATGAGCGCGACTCTATAGAGAGCATCGCCGTGACAAAGACCACACAGACAAACTTCTCGCTATCGAACGTGAAGGTTGGAATACAGACCAAACGGCATCCGATGCCATACGACCCCGCAAACTTCTCGTTCTCGTACAGCCACTCGCACAACCACTCGTCTGGCGAGACTACCGTTTATGAGAACGAGGACAACTGGCGTGGTGCGATGAACTATGCGTGGACACCTGTCTACAAGCCTTTGGAGCCTTTCAAGAAGATTAAGTCGAAAAGCAAATGGTTCGACATTCTGAAAAAATTCGGTTTCAACTGGCTGCCACAGAGCGTGGGCTTCAACACCGAGATAACACGCAGCTACTACGAGTTGCAGGAACGCGACATGGAGTCGGCAGAAGGCAACAAACTGCCACTGACATTCAGCGAGCAGTTCCTCTGGAACCGCGATTTTAATATCCGCTGGGACCTGACAAAGAATCTGCATGCAAACTTCCAGAGTGCGACGCATGCCGAGATTGAGGAGCCATATACCCCAATCAACAAAGACCTATACCCCGACAGATATCAGGCATGGAAAGACTCTGTGAAAACAAGTCTGAAAAACTTTGGCAAACCGCTGAACTACAACCAGACATTCCAAGCATCGTACCAGCTGCCGCTCAACCTGCTGCCGATATTCAGCTGGATAAATGCCGATGCGTCATATAACGCCACATACCAGTGGGTTAGAGGCTCTGACCTCGAAGACGGAACCACGCTCGGCAATACAATAACATCGAACAGAAATCTGAACCTCAACTCTACGCTGAACCTCGAGAAACTGTACAACATGGTACCGTTCCTCAAGGCCACAAACGACAAGTTCAACAAAGAAAAATCACGCAACGAACTGAACAAAATAAGACAAAACAAACAGAAACAAAAAGAAGCTGAAAAGAAAAAGAAAGAGGAAGAGGCAAAGAAAAAAGCAGAGGAAGAGAAAAACGGCAAAGACGGCGACAGCAAAATAAGCGCTAAAGACGACAAAAAAGCGCAGCAGCAAAAAGCAGGATTGCCCAAAAACAAGAAGACCTTCGAAAAGGAGGTTGAGCTGAAAGCGGATACCACTGTTACACTACAGCACGGCAAAAACACTAAGCGCATAACCGTTACGGCAAAAACCGAGGACGGCAAGGCTTTCGAGCTGAAATTCAAGAAAATAGACGGCAACAAAATTCTCATAAAGAACAAGGTTGACTCATCGCTGAAAATAAAGGTTGCCGTTACACCGAAAGAGCCTCTCGAAGACAAGGGATGGTATAAAGCGGCACAGGCTGTGGCACGTGTGATGATGATGGTACGCTCTGTCGGAATATCATACCGCAACCAATATTCGATGGCTCTGCCAGGCTTTATGCCTAATGTTGGCGATGCATTTGGACAAACGAAGGGCACAGGAGTCTTGTCACCGGGTCTCGACTTCGCATTCGGCATGATTGGCGACTCTTACATAGAAAAAGCACGTGAGAACAACTGGCTGCTTATGAGCGACTCTGTTGCGACTCCTGCCACAACCAACAAGACCGAAGACCTGCAGCTGAAATTCACCCTTGAGCCTGTAAAGAACTTCAAAATAGACCTCAACGCATCACGAACACGGACTACGGCGAAGAGCATACAGTACATGTACCGTGGCAATCCTACCACGGAGAGCGGCTCGCTGACCATGACAACACTGTCGCTAAAGAGCGCATTCGAGGGCGTGGGCAATGCCAACAACGGTTACCGCTCAAAATCATTTGAGACTTTCTGCAACTCGCTTCCTGCTTTCCAGCAGCGAGTTGAGGAAAGATACCGTGGCGTAGTTTATCCTGACGGAACAACTCTTGCCGGCTCAGCCTACGATGCGGCAAACGGCGGTGTGAACCTGTACAGCGGCGATGTTATGATTCCGGCGTTCCTCGCCGCCTATACAAGCATGCCCGGCAACTCGCTCGACATATTCCCTACCCTGTCGCGCCTGCTGCCAAACTGGACAATCCGCTACAGCGGACTTGGAAAACTGCCAATGTTTGCAAACATCTTCAAGAGCGTAAACATCAACCACTCATACAAGAGCATTTTCGCCATTGGCTCATATAGCAGCTATTCGACATTTATGGAGGTGATGGGCGATAACATAGGTTTTATAACCGACGCCACTACAGGGAATCCCATTCCGTCGTCGATGTTCAATGTCTCTACCGTGAGCATCAACGAGGCTTTCTCGCCATTGCTCGGTGTAGACGTGACACTGCACAACAACCTGACCTGCAAGCTCGAATACCGCACAACAAGGGTTCTGAGCCTCTCAATGACAAGCGTTCAAATCAACGAGGCAACATCTCATGACTGGGTAGTTGGAGCTGGATATAAAATAAACAATTTTAACCTCTTCGGCGCAAAAAATCACAGGGCCGTGAGAGGCGGAAACAAGAACAGACAGCAGGACGAGAAAAACACATCAACTGCCAAGAATAAAAAAGGCGGTGTAAACCATGACCTCAACCTGCGCCTTGACCTCAGCTTAAGAAAACAGGCAACGATTATACGCGACATCGCATCGCTCAACAGCTCGGCAAGCAACGGCAACAACGCCTTCAAACTAAGCTTCTCTGCCGACTATACCCTGAGCCGTCTGCTCACCATGAGTTTCTACTACGACCGCCAGACCAACACACCGTTGCTCAGCAGCAGCAGCTATCCGACAACGACGCAGGACTTCGGCCTGAGCATAAAATTCAGTCTGACAAGATAGGAAGAGATACATGTTTGAGATGTCGCATACTGCCACAGGCGGGGAATTCTATATGGCTGAGAATCCTATAGTATCTACTTTAAAATCCCGCAGTATATACTATGGGAAGCCGAGTACCTAAAAAGTGGTCATGGGGGCATCCGCCGTTAAAGCCTTGCCGAGCATACAAAAAAATGCCGCATTCCGAATGCGAAATGCGGCAGTCACAATAATTTAAGGTTGTTTACTCTCCCTTGAACAGTTCCTTTATTCCACCTATGCTGCCCATGAGATTCGTTGCCTCGTAAGGCAGATAGACAGTCTTTGACTTGTCGCCCTTGGCAAGCTCTTCCATCATCTGTATATACTTCTGTGCGAGCAGATAATTGGCAGGGTTGGTACTCTTTCCGACAGCCTCTGTAATCTTCTCGATTGCTATTGCCTCAGCCTCAGTCTTGCGTATGCGCGCCTGCGCCTCACCCTCCGCACGCAGTATCTCCTGCTGTTTGGCAGCCTCAGCACGGTTGATGGTAGAGGTCTTCTCGCCCTCAGACTGAAGTATGGCGGCCTGTTTCTGTCCCTCGCTGGTAAGGATTGTGGCACGTTTGTTGCGCTCTGCCTGCATCTGCTTCTCCATGGCACTGAGCACACTCTCAGGAGGTGTGATGTCCTGAAGCTCGACACGGTTGACCTTTATACCCCATTTGTTGGTGGCATCGTCGAGCACAGCACGGAGCTTGGTGTTGATGGTGTCGCGTGAGGTGAGAGTCTGGTCAAGCTCCATCTCTCCGATAATATTACGCAGGGTTGTCTGTGTGAGCTTCTCAATGGCGTTCGGCAGGTTGTTGATTTCATAAACAGCCTTGAACGGGTCTACAATCTGAAAATACAACAATGCGTTTATCTGCATCTGGATATTATCCTTTGTGATAACGTTCTGACGGTCGAAGTCATATACCTGCTCACGAAGATCTATAGTATTAGAATACGTATAGCGTCCATTGCGCATGGTGACTATCTCCTTCGGATGGTCTATGAAAGGGATAATAACGTTGATACCGGGCTGCAGTGTGGCATAATACTTACCCAACCGCTCTACGATTTTTGTCTCTGACTGTGATATAATCACAAGTGCCTTCTTTGCAATTACTATAACCAAGACTACAATGGCTATAAGTACATAAGTTACAATGTCCATAATGTTTTAGAAGCCCCCCTGCCCCCCGGCGGGGGGAATGTTTTAATGATTAATGTTAAATATAATAAGATTATGAGTTTGTGAGACTCCCCCCACCGGGGGGCAGGGGGGCTACCGTTATAATGATTGATTCTCTGCCGACTACCTTTACCTTATCGCCTTTGCTGATTGGCATACCGTCAGCAGATACAGCTTTCCAGTCGTCACCGTCGATGGCCACACGGCCATATCCGCCTTCCTTGACAGCCTCGCTCACTACACCTATACGCCCCAAGAGCGCATCGGCATTACTGACCCTCTTATCCTCACCACGATGAAGATAACGCAAGGCCACAGGACGCACAAACATCAGGGACAGCACGGTAAATAATGCGAATACTATTACCTGCACTATTCCACCAAAGCCTAAGGCTGCGGCAATGGCTGAGAAAACGCCGCCAATGGCGAAACACATAATGAAGAAATCGCCATTAGTAAGCTCTAAAATAAGGCAGGCGAGACTTATCAGAACCCATAACTGCCAAAGATGCTGCATGAAATAATCTATGATTGCCATTATCGCTCGTATACTAAATGTTATTAATATTGCAAAGATACAGTTTTGAATTTATTCTACCAAATAATTTATAACAATATTTTCAAAATGCGAGTTCTGACAAAACACAAGAGCGGCATTCCATGATAATACACGGAATGCCACCCAGTATAAATAGATATATATTATCTCGCAGTGATTTCAGGTTTATTTGACAACAACCTTCTTGCCACCGATGATGTACATGCCCTTGGCCAGACCCTCGAGAGAGTCGCCGGCATTGCGTACCTTCACACCGTTGATGGTGTAAACTGCGCTGTTAACGAAGTCAACGTCAGCCTTCACACCATTGATGCCGTCTACTTCGCCTGTAGCGTCTACATAGATGTAGTAGATGTGGCAGCCGTTGGTGTTGGTGACAACTATGTCAGAGGCGGTTTCGTCGGTGGTCTCACCTGGTACGGTGAATACAAACTCCTCGAACGTCTTAGGAATAGCCTGACCCAGCTCAACGCCGTCGATGGTCAGTTTCACGCCTCGGGCGTCAGTGTTCTTGTGTGACTCAATGCCGATGTAAACCTTAGAGCCAGACTTCACTGTCGGGATGGTGAACGAGTTGTTCTTGCCGCCTATCCAGAGGTAAGACGGGCCATTGTATGTGCCGAGACTTGTTGACGGATAGTTGATGCCGACAGCCAGTGCGCCTGCTGACATTTTGTTAAAGAGCAGACCCTTGGTCTCGGCTATCACAACGCCGTTGGCGGTGAGTTCCTCTGAGCCGCTGATTTCTGTACCATACCAGTAAGCGTTGCCGCCGTGGTCGGGTTCAGCCTCTGTCGGGCCGCCAACTTTCTCATAGCTACGCCACGGAGTGACAGTAGGATAAGTGAATGTGCCGTCGCCATTGTCCTCAGGAACTACAGATGCAGCATCGGCAGCCATGTTAGCCACGGTCTCCTCGCTCCATGTGCGGAAGTCCCACTTGCGGAGGTCTGCCACTGGCTCAACAGCAACAGCCTCGAAAGCTGTTTCGCCAGCCGGTATAAAGTAGTCGATATATCCGGCAACTTCGTAATTCTCGTCGTAAACAGGACCTTCCATGATGATACCGGTGACTTTGTACATTCCGAGCTCAATCTTACCACCGTTCTCGTCGTATGCCTTGCTGAACATGTCAGACATGTTCATCTCCTTGTCACCAGACTTCAGGTAGAGGAGCGAATAGCTGTCTTCACCCTCGGTGATGGTCTTTTCTGCCAGCTCGACATTGTTTACCTTGATGAGCTGCATGTTGTAGTTGGCGCTTGTGGCGTCAGTCCATGCCACTTCCTTGGCAACGACATCCTTCACCTCAACGGTGTATTCGGAATTGTGTGTATAGCCAGCGGTCTCAAGATTCCTCATGCCATACTCGTCCTTATACTTCAGATAGATGTATCCGTTGAATGTCTGTCCGAGCTCGGTGAAGATTTCTCCCTGCTCGTCAAGAATCTGAATACCGGCAGTCTCGTCCTCAATGTAGATGGCCTTGTCCCAGCGTCCACCCTCGAGCACTTTGATCTGAGTGTTGTTCAGGGCGAGTTTAATGTCGGTATCGTTTGCGATGTCCTTCAGAGCTGCGATGTTGGCTACCTCTGTGAACTCGATTTGCTTCTCAACAAAATCGAATGCTCCGTAGGGAACGAACTCCATACCATAGTAACCATACATTACGACACCGCTGATGCTGTTGAACTTCTCCACTACAGACATATCTTCCGGCAGTACGAACATAGCATCGTTTACAGTAAGCTCCTGGTCGCCGTCAACGAGAGTGATATCGGCGCTCCATCCTGTGTCTTCGTATTTCACGCTGACATTCTCCAGGCGGACGAACTTCGATGTAACATCACATACCTGTCCGGCGTTGATGTCGGCGATGGTGGTGACTGTCGGAACGATTTCCGTAGCCTCCTTGGTGATTTCAGAAGTAGCAGTGTTGTCGGTGCCTTTGAATGTGAAGACACCGCCCTTAGTCTGATCCTTTGTAATCTTACCGATGATGTAGCCAGTGAGGGTCACACCGTCCTCGCCGAGCAGCTTGCTGATGTTGAAGTCAACCATGAGAGCGCCGGTCTCGTCCTCGATGAACGATTCCATCATGTTGTTGCCGCCGTAGAGCGTAACCTTAGCTCCTGTCACATCCAGCTTAATTTCCTTGTCTCTCATGCCTTCTTCCTTGGCAGCTGCGATGTTCTCAGCCACAGGCATGGTCTCTTCTATCAGCTCGGCGTCACCGGTCTTAATTATGTAGACGAAATCGATGCAGCGTGCAGCGTTTGAAGTAGCACCGAGTGTGATGGGAGTGGAAGCTGCGTTGAGCTCAAATTCCTCTGTGTCGTAGTCCTTTATAGATCCAAGACATTCGAATGTACCAATAGTGGTCTCACCGGCCTTGAACGTGAAGTCTACACCTGTGCCACCCCATGTAGATGTGTACAGCTTATACTTACCATTAGGCAGATTCACTATCAGAGCATCACCTTCACCGGCGTTGTATGCGCCAAGTCCATTAGAGCAACGTACATTTGAATTGGCGGCGGTGGAAACGGTCAGAGTCTCAATGTCCTCTGCCTCAGCGAGGAACACGACGTCTGCCGTCTCAGTGGCACTATAATCTACCGTTGCTTCCACATTGTCCTGAGTCAGTTCGATAGTCTTCAGATACCATCCGGCAGAACCTTTGCCTGCTGAATAGAGCGTGCCGTCCTGTGCAAGGTAGCGCGGATAGGCAATATTGACAGTTTCGCCTTCCCAATCAGTTCCTTCATTAATTACACCACCAAGGTTATTCTTAAGAGTGTAGGCAAACTTCTCTGCCTCACGGAATGTAACCGTGATGACAGTAGAACCGTCTTCGGCAATGGTCTGTGAAGCAGCATCGTCGCTCACATAGATGTATTTAACATCATTGAACATGCAGCTTGCCTTGTCCTCATCGGTCACTGTATAGAAAGAACCGATGGCACCGGTTCCTGTCGTTGCCACTTTGACTTCTGTCTCACCGCATACATACTTAACGGTATATGTAGCGGCCTGACTTGCATCAAGGTAAGTCACGGTAACGGTCGGGTTCTTGATATACCCACCGGCTGCTGCTGTCTCATACATCAATATGGTGACCACTTTGTCCTCATCACCTACAAGTGCATTTGAAATGTCGAATGTGGCGGTCTCAAATTTAGAGCCGGATTTTGTTGATGTCTTATATTCATTTCCCACAGTCGTTATGGTCTTGTCGGCTGTCTCATAAGTGAGGTCAGCGGACCATGTAGAGGCGTTGTAACCCACACCATAAGTACATTGTCTTTTGCTGTCTGTAGAGCCAGTTACTTCTGCTGTGAGTGTGGCACCTGTTATTGTGCCTTCTATGGCAGAGGCATCAACCTGAATGTATGTGATTTTGTTTTCGCCCCATCCTGTGTTGCCGAATCCGACTTCGCCACCAGAAATCTTGTTGAATCCACTTCTTGCGGTCTCACCCGGAGCGATTTCACCAATGGCTGTGGTGGGGTTGTCATAATCAACATACGTCATCTTTACTACGGCTGTGCCGTCTGCAGCCCATGCTCCTGTAACTCCGAAAATCAGAGCCACGGTCATTAGAATGGACTTTAGTAAATTCTTCTTCATTATTGAATAGATTTGTTGTTGTTTGCGCCTTCCGCTCCGTTTGCGCATTTTTAAAATTAAATTAGGTTTCCGTTCGCCGCTGCGGAACGTTCAACCCTCCCAGTCTTAGTGGTAAGGGCAGTAGTGAAAAATCGTTTAGTAGTCTTTTAATTAGTTTCTTCTTGTAATTTGTTTTGATTATTTTAGTAGTTTATTGAAAATATGGAATAACCGAAATTTGATGTAGAACCGCAATACATAACGGTCCTACATCTTATGCGTAAATCTATTCGTCTTCCTGGAACAACGGATCCTCTGGCATAACCATTACCGGTTTCTGCTCAAACAGCTTGAGCACATCGGCAGGAACATACCTCTTGTCGACAACAAGACGGAACATGTACTCGTTGAACCACTCGTTGGTCATAATGAGACAGCCAGCCAGACCTGTCGCGGGTCCCCAACTGTTCTCCACCTTCCATTTCAGAGGTTTGCCGTCGGCATCGAGGTCAACAGCCGTAAGTGTCATGGCATGAGTGCTGCCGCTATCGAAAGTTGCAATTCGCTGCGCCTTGTCCATAGAGAAGTTGGTAGAGAACAGCGAGGCGTAGTCAAAATTCTCAACATCGAGCACACCACGCTTACGGTCGTACTGTTTGCCGACATCGTAGCTGCTGTACATTTTCCGTCCGTCCTTGAGCGATGCGATTGCCAGCGATGCGATTTCGTCCATAGGCAGGTTCAGATATTTCCAGTTGTGTCCGTCGTAGGTATGGCGGTCATACTCAACCTCGTAGGTCTTGTGGAACGGGCGGCGGGGGTCATTCATCACCATAATGAATGAGCCGTTTATGGCCTCGCCCACCGTCTCACGGTAAAACTCCTTTGGAGTATATTTCTTAGCCGGAGCCACCGCCTTGCCGTTTTTGTCGGTAAAGGCGTATGTAAACTCTTTTACAGGCTCGCCGAGCGTCAGCGACAACATGCGGTATATGGTAGAGAGCATTTCTGTTTTACGCTCATTGATTGCCTTGCCACTTTTTCCTTTTGCCGCCATGTCACGAAGCTCAAGCCCATATTCACGCAGCTTGCTCGACACGAGTCTCGACATGCGGCTTGTGTTCTCTGCCGAATATGTCTCCGGCACTACACTTTTCGGCACAAGACCATACTTGTCGGCAAGGTCGGCAACACCGCAAAATGTGCCGCCGTCACCAATGGGACTCTTGAAAAAGAACTGCACACGTGTATCATCGATAGGTTTATCAGCATTGTCGATAATCCCCTGAAGCATAAGGTTTGCCTTCTCCAACTGGTCATAAAAGAAAAGATAGTCATGAGAGAACTCTACAGTCAGCGAGTCGCCATGCTCCTTGGCAAAGTTTGCCCTGAGCACGTTGAACCCCGAGAACATCCAACAGCGTCCGCTGCTCTGCTGGTCGTGTATGCTCTGCTTCGGAGTCTCCACGGAAAAATAAGTATCGACATCCCCTTGCCTTGCATGGTTTTTGGCTATGTTGTCGATGCTGTTTGAGGCAATGGCGTTGAAAAGAGCCTTCGACATTGGTGTTGCCTGTTGTGACTTCTGAATTTCAGTAAGCATCTGTTGAGTAATGCCTCCCAGCTTGTTCTGCGCCTGCATGCCCAAAGAAAGAGCGAGACAGCAGGCTGCGAATACGGTTCTTCTGTTCATCTGTATATAGCTGTATTAAAAAAATAAAAAATATGCTTGGCAAATTTAGCGATAAAAGCCGAGACTTACAAGCTTTTGTTGGAAAAACATTATTTCTTTTGCTCATAATAGGATTATTTCGTAACTTTGCAATCTCTATAAATTATTATCAGGTGATGACAGAGAATACGAAATATCCGCTACTAAGCCAAATAGAATATCCTGAAGACTTACGCAAACTGAAAATAGAGCAACTGCCCCAAGTCTGCAACGAGCTAAGGAACGACATAATTGACGAGGTGTCCATGAACCCCGGACACTTTGCCTCAAGCCTTGGCGTAGTGGAAATCACTGTGGCGCTGCACTATGTCTTCAACACTCCCGAAGACCGTCTGGTATGGGATGTGGGGCATCAGGCTTACGGTCATAAAATACTGACAGGGCGAAGAGACACATTCTGCACCAACCGCATGCTGCACGGCATCCGCCCATTCCCGTCGCCACTTGAAAGCGAATACGACACTTTCCCCTGCGGACACGCGTCAAATTCTATCTCGGGGGCTCTCGGCATGGCTGTGGCAGCAAAAGCCGACGGCACCAACCGTCATGTTGTGGCGATAATCGGCGACGGCGCCATGAGCGGAGGCCTCGCCTTCGAAGGCCTCAACAACGTGTCGTCTACTCCCAACGACTTGCTGATAATCCTGAACGACAACGACATGTCTATAGACCGTGCCGTTGGCGGCATGGAGAAATATCTTCTGAACCTCGACACCAACGAGACATACAACCGCCTGCGTTTCAAGGCGTCACGGTGGCTGCACTCCAAAGGTTTCCTGAACGACGAGCGCCGGAAAGGGATAATAAGGCTCAACAATGCGCTGAAAAGCGCAATCAGCCACCAACAGAACATTTTTGAAGGCATGAACATCAGATATTTCGGACCGTTCGACGGCCACGATGTGAAGAATAACGTGCGCCTGCTGATGCAGCTGAAGAATATGAAAGGCCCGAAAATTCTGCACCTCCACACCACAAAAGGCAAAGGATATGAGCCGGCGGAAAAATGCGCAACCATTTGGCACGCACCAGGGAAATTCGACCCGAAGACAGGTGAGCGCATCGTAGACAGCACACCGAAACCACCTAAATATCAGGATGTTTTCGGCAACACGCTGCTTGAAATGGCCCGTGAGAACAAGAAAATTGTAGGTGTAACGCCAGCAATGCCAACGGGATGCTCGATGAACATAATGATGAAAGAGTTGCCAGACAGAACTTTTGATGTAGGCATTGCCGAGGGACATGCCGTAACGTTCTCGGCAGGTATGGCAAAAGACGGACTCATACCGTTCTGCAACATCTACAGCTCGTTCGCACAAAGGGCATACGACAACATAATCCACGATATGGCTCTGCTCAACCTGCACGTAGTGCTGTGCCTTGACAGAGCAGGACTCGTAGGCAAAGACGGGCCAACCCATCATGGAGTATTCGACCTTGCAAGTCTCAGAGTAATTCCCAACCTCACTGTCGCATCACCTATGGACGAAAAAGAGCTAAGGCGAATGATGTATACCGCCGCACAGCCCGACATGGGAAGTTTCGTAATCAGATACCCGCGCGGGCGTGGCATGTATACCGACTGGCGATGCATGCTCGAGACCATAGAAGTTGGAAAAGGACGCAAAATTAGCGACAGCAACGGCAGCAATACGGCAGTAATCTCTCTTGGGCCTATAGGAAACAATGTCGCCGAGGTGATAGCGGCAATGGATAAAAAACCAGCCCACTACGATTTTCGTTTCCTGAAACCCCTCGACGAGGACCTGCTGGCAGAAATCGCCGCAAACAGCAAGCGCATAGTGACTGTTGAGGACGGAGTAAGAAACGGAGGCATGGGAACCGCCGTTATGGAATGGCTCAACGACAACGGACATAACGACATAACGGTAACACGGCTTGGCATCCCCGACACGTTCGTTGAGCACGG